>Ga0182737_1000321_pt1 | contig 74493 bp, 72 predicted proteins | sample eDN5th30CBELigOP_FD_128878 | JGI IMG/M metagenome (GOLD analysis project Ga0182737, IMG submission 128878) | Enriched Organic Plus compost microbial communities from Emeryville, California, USA - eDNA 5th pass 30_C BE-Lig OP (version 2) (version 2) ...
CCTTCGCTCCGTGCGAGGACCGGACGGAATTCCTCCGTCGCGCGTTTCATTTCAGCTTCTGCGTCCGCACCGTTCAGAAGATTGGTAAGGCCGACCCCGATGATGTCGCGGAATTCCGTGACAGGCACGATGACCGGCAGGCAGAGCTGGCTGATCGGGGCAGACTTCGAGAGAGCTTCCACCCAGCCTTCCGGCATGGTGACGCCCTTGCGCACGGCCTCATCGTCGATGACTGACTTGCGGAACGGAACGCCCGATCCCGACTGCAACAGGCGGGCACCCATTTCCTTGGAAATGGCCCACTGGCAGTAAAGATATGCGGCTTCCTTGTTCTTGGAGGCTTCGGTCACGCCGATGCCATCGCCTGTCGTCGGTGCTGCCTGGGCATTCGGGCCTGCTGGCATGACACCATAGCCAACCTTGCCGACAACGCGCGACTTGTTCGGGTCTTCGAGCGGTGGCGCAAAACCGATACCGTCGAGCCACATGCCGACACGCCCCTGCAGGAAGTTCGACTGGCATTCAGCCCAGTTGAAGCCTGCAACACCGGGAGGTGCCGATTTGGTCATCAGGCGCTGATAGAGCTTGGCGGCTTCAATGCCTTCAGCCGAGTCAGTCTGTAGATTGCCATCCGCATCAACCGACTGCTTGCCATAGCCGAGCAGAAGGCTGGTATAAACCGGGGCATTGGCATTCTTCATGCCGCGCGCGACGAAACCATAGGTGTTGGTCGATGGATCGGTGAGCGCTTCAGCGGCTGCGACCAGCTCTTCGAAAGTCTTCGGAAATTCGATGCCCTTTGCGGCAAAGAGCTCCTTGTTCCAGTAGATGATCCAGTAATCGACCGAGAATGGCAGTGCGCCGAAACGGCCATTGGCATCCTTGGCGAAGGTCAGGCCGGCGCTTGCGAAATCATCTTCCGTCAGCGACGCCTCGGTCAGTGTTGGGTCCTTCAGGAACGGATTGAGGTCAGCAAGCCAGCCACCCTTTTCAAACTGGCGCTTTTGAACGTGATAGCTGATATGGATGACGTCGAAGCTCGGACGGCCAGACGTCAGCTCGATCACCGCTTTCTGGCGCTGCTGCTGTTCCGGCATCTGTTCGGAATGCACCTTGATGCCAGTGAGCTCTTCAAATTCCTTCTGGTATTTCTGAAGAATTTCTCCTCGCGGGCTCTTGATGAGGTTTACTTCAAGCGTGGTCCCGGCAAATTTCTTCCAGTCGACTTTCGACTGGGCGAAAGATGGGCTGATACCCGTCATACCAGATGCAGCGATTGCTGCTGATCCCGCCAGAAACTGGCGACGTGTTGGACGTAATAGATTCATTACATGCTCCTCCCCTATCCTTCTTCCGGCCTGGCAACTCCTCTTGCCCGGCCCTGGTTGTTAAATCTGCAAAGCCAGCTTGCGCGCATTGTTGATGTGAACGGCGATGGCATCCATGGCTGTCTGCGGATCGCGTGTTTCAATAGCAGCAAGCACAGCCAGATGCTCCTGCATGACCGGGATAACACGTCCGGTGATGCGGAAACGCTCCTGATTGATCAGACGCATCTTGATGGTGTTCGTCTGATAGGCACGCCAGATGATTTCATTGTCGAGCGAGCCGACAATCGTATCGTGCAGGCTCCAGTCGATATTCTGCGCCCGTTCTTCAAGCTCCGGCGTTTCGCCTTCTGCCTTTGCACGCTCCAGCGTTTCCTCATGCTCCGCACGCAATGAACGCAGTAACTCGTCGGAAGCCGACTGACAAAAAATCGCAACCGACTCTTTCTCGATGAAAAGCCGGAACTGAAACGCTTCACGGATCAGATTGAGGTCAATATGGGCGATCTGGAGCCCGCGCTGAGGCACGGTCTTGATAAGACCTTCCGCTTCAAGACGCGGGATCAGTTCGCGGATAGCTCCCAGCGGCAAGCCCGTCATGGTGACGAGCTGGCGCTGTGAAACGAACTGGCCCGGATGGAAATCGCGCGCCAGCAAATGCTGGGTGAAGCTCTGATAAGCCTTATCCCGCAGTTTCACCGGTTCGTTATGATCTTCCGCCAAAGCCGTTCCCCTCTTTCCTCCAAGGCTTATGCCGCCCTCAAGCTGCTTTTGCCATATGCAGACGGTCGAATACACTGCCAATTGCATCGAATTCCGCATCATTCAGCGAAATCAGCGGCGCACGTACACGACGCCATTCCTTGTCACCCGTATGACGCGCCACCATGGCCTTGACCGCAGGCGTTACGGGATAGTTCAGCAACCGCTGCACGGCATCGACCAGTTCGGCATCATCCTGACCGTCATTGATCATGCGCAGCAGGCGGTGCGGGAACAGATTTGCCATGCCGGAAATCGCACCCTGCCCGCCGAGACGCACACCGGCCGCAAGGTCGCGTTCATCGCCGATCAGGATCGCAATATCCTTGTGGGCTGCAAGCAGCTTTTCCGTATAGGCCCAATTACCGGACGAATCCTTCACGCCCGTAATAATGTCACCGAAAGCCGCACGCAGACGACCGATGAGATTGACCGACAGTTCAACCGCAGTCACCGACGGAATATTGTAGAGAATGATGCTGCGCGCATCTTCGCCCAAACCTTTGAAGACTGCCGAGAACCAGTCGAACAGGCCCTCATCGGAGAGGTTCTTGAAATAGGAAGGCGGCGCCAGAAGGATGGCCTTGCAGCCGCGACGCAACGCATCACCTGCCTGAAGAACCGCATCGGCAACCGAGTTCTCCATAACGCCAACAACGATATTGGCGGCAGGAAAGCCCTGCGCGATAAACGCATCAAGAAGGGCGGCGCGCTCGGCATCGGCAATCGACGAACCTTCGCCGGTCGTGCCGAACAGGGTTACGCTTGAGCAGCCATTATCAAGGCGTGCGCGTGCGTGCTTCAGCGCACGGCTGACATCGATTTTGCCATCTGCATCGAATGGCGTCGTGAGCGCTGCAGAGAGCCCGAAGCGCTCCTGCCCGGAATTGTTATGTGCCAAAACTGGCTCCTCCCAAATTTGAACTTTAAGTTTGCACATACTAACATGTTAGTAAAGAGTCAATTCGAGTTCAGTGTGCAATCGCGTCATTTTGGGGGAAGGATTTAGAGATTATCGGACTGGAACAATGCCGGTTTCAATGAAGGAAACAACTTCGGCCTGACTTGGTGAACCAGCGCGTCCACCAAAGCGCGCACATTTGATGGCGGCAGCGGCATTGGCAAAACGGATGATGTCGGCAATCTTCCTGCCCTCAACCAGACCATGCGCGAAAGCGCCATGGAACACATCGCCCGCAGCCAGCGTATCGACTGCATCGACCTTGAAGCCCGCGACATGGGAAACGGGCTTGCCAGCACCTTCCGCCCAATAGCAGCCATCTGCGCCACCAGTAACAGACGTGAAAACATCATAGCGATTGCTGAGAATGCGTACACATTCACGCAAATCAGGGGTGCCTGCAACGCTGATTGCAGCAGGCTCCGATGCAACGATATGAGTTGCAAGCGGCAACAGCGTTTCCAGCAGTTCGACGGGTGCCGTATCAGCATCAAGTATCGCCGGAATACCTGCATCGCGTGCCGCACGTAGCGCCGTTTCAGCAGCCCATGGCCAGCGAACATCGGTCATGACGGCAGCATAGGCTCCTGCCGTAATCGGCGGCACCGGATCAGATGGACTTGCAAGCCTGCGATCATAAAACGGCACGATAATGCGCTCACCATTCGCATCGACAAGGATCGAAGAAAATGCCGTGCGCGCGCCTTCCAGCCGCCGGATATAAGCACAATCAATGCCTTCGGCTTCAAGTTCTGCAACAGCGCGATCACCCACCGGATCAACCCCGGCAGAAGCCCAGAGCGCCACATCACCGCCAAGCCGGGCAATCGCAGCGGCTGCACTTGAAGCCATGCCGGCTGCGATTTCCACGGCTTCGCGCGGCAGATATTTACCTGCCGCGTGTGGGAGTTCATCAAGGCGGAGAATGGTGTCCATGGTGAGGGCACCAACGCAGAGAATTTTGGAAGTCATGATTAGGAAATGAGACCTTCCGAGCGAAGCGTCGTCCAGAATTCACCCGGGATCGACTGCTCGAACCAGACGACATTCTGCCTGATCTGTTCCGGCGAACGAACACCGATCAGAATAGAGCTGACGGCCTCGTGCATCATCGGGAACTGCATGGCGGCAGCGGCGAGCGGCACATGATACTCATCGCAAATATCATGCAGGCGATTGGTGCGAGCAATGATTTCAGCAGGCGCGTCGGCATAATCGAACTTCTGTTCGCCGCCGCGCGGTGCAGCCAGAATACCGGAGTTGAACACACCGGCAATCACTAGCGCCATGCCACGCTTTTGTGCCAGCGGCAGAAATTCCTTTTCGGACACCTGATCGAGTAGCGAATAGCGGCCAGCCAGAAGCGAACAATCAAGATCAGCCTCGTCGAGCGCATCGCGAATGACCTGCCATTCATTCACACCAAGACCAAAACCCTTGATGTTGCCTGCCGCGCGCAACTCGGTCAGCGCACGGAAACCACCGCCCTTGGTCAGCGCATTCCAATGAAGTTCGTGTCTGTCGCCATGGGTCACGCGACCAATATCATGAACATAGAGAAGATCGATTTCCGGAAAGCCAAGACGCTGCTGGCTGTCATCGAAGCTCCGCATGATGCCATCATAGCTGTAGTCAAAAACCTCACGAAAATTGAGGCCATTGTGCCAGCCCGAATCGAACGGATTTTTCGGCAGTGGCGGAGGTAAGGTACGACCAGCGCGCTCATTGGCCATCAAGCGCCCGACCTTCGTTGAGACAACAGCACGCTCGCTCTTTTCGCGCAGCATGTCGCCAAGAAGGTGTTCGCATCGGCCATAGCCATACATCGGCGCGCTGTCGAAATAGCGGATACCACTGCTCCAACCGGCTTCCAGCAATGCGTCCGCGTCAGCACGGGAAACAGGCGCATAAAGCCCACCCAAAGGTGCAGTACCCAGACCAAGCGCGGTTACGGTCAGGCCGGTGCGGCCAAGCGCCCGCTTCTCGGATGCCTTCAATTGCATGGGTATTTCCTCCATCGCGGCACGCAGAATGCCGCACTCCGTTTTCAGCGCGTCTTATTCCGAAAACCGCTTCGCACTTTTCGGGATGCGCTTTGTTTTTCGCCCATCTTGTTCCGAAAACCGCTTCGCACTTTTCGGGATGCGCTGCCTCTTCCAGCGATTGATAGGAGCAAGCTTGCAGAAGCGCAATCGGAAAAGCATGCGCATGCGAACAGTCCATTCACTCGCAAATAAACCGCTCTTGACAGCCTTGAATTCCTGCCGATATTACTATGATGTCAGACCAATTTTAAAACCAATAAGGGAACCAGGTCTGATCTGATTGCGCTTCAAGTTTCTAGGCCAGTCTGTGAAGTGGAGGCAGAATGAAAGATCGCAGGCTGCTGCAGATTGCGCCATTACCGCCGATGGATCGCGCTCGGCAGGTAACGGACGCGCTCGCCAATTATATCGCGACAGCGCATCTTCAGGCCGGAGACCGCCTCCCCGCAGAGCGCGAACTGATGGCAGCACTCGCAGTCGGTCGTTCCACCATTCGCGAAGCAATCCGACACTTTCAGGCGCTGGGTGTGATCGAAGCCCGCAAAGGCAGCGGCACGTATCTGCTGAAGCCGATTTCGGCGGCAACCATCCACATGCCGCTTTCATTCGACCCCGCGCAATTGCGTGATGCATTGCTGCAATCGCTTGAAGTGCGCCGTGGTATCGAAGCCGAGGCCAGCATGGTCGCCGCCCGCAAACGCACGGCAGAAGACCTCGTTATCATCGAACGCAACCTCGATGAGATGGAGCGCGTTCATATCGCGGAAGGCACGTCAGGCCCGGAAGATCTGGCGTTTCACCTCGCCATTTATGACGCGACTCATAATCCGCTTTTCAGACAATTGCTCGAACAGATGCGCGAAGCCTTCTTGCACTTCTGGGATCATCCGTTCGAGCGGATCGACTTCGCGCGGCGAACCTTTCCGTTCCACCGCACGCTCTTCAACGCCATTGTGGCTCAGGACCCTGAAGCCGCTCGGCAGGAAACACTCAAAATCCTCGACATTGTCGAGGAAGACATCAAGGAAATGTCCAAATGACTGACGGGATGGATCCGCTGGATTTCGCAGCGCTTACGGTTGCCCACGATGAAGGCAATGCATACGACGCCGTGGTTCCGCCCATCGTGCAGACATCACTTTTCACCTTCCCAAGCTATGACGACATGGTCGCCTCCTATCGCGGCGAAAAGGTTCGCCCGATCTATACGCGCGGCCTGAACCCGACCGTGCGGGCATTTGAAGAAATGCTGGCAAAACTTGAAGGCGGCGAAGACGCGCTGGGGTTTGCCAGCGGCATGGCTGCGATCTCCTCAAGTGTTCTGGCATTTGTTAAGCCGGGTGATCGCATTGTTGCAGTGCGCCATGTCTATCCAGATGCGTTCCGCCTGTTCGGCACCATTATGAAGCGCATGCAGGTGCAGGTAGACTACGTCGATGGCCGCGACGAGGAAGCGGTCGCAAAAGCCCTGCCCGGTGCAAAGCTCTTCTACATGGAAAGCCCGACAAGCTGGGTTATGGAAGCCCATGATGTCGGCGCCTTGGCAACGATTGCCAAGCAGCATGGCGTGCTGAGCATCATCGACAACAGCTGGGCCAGCCCGATCTTCCAGCGCCCGCTGTCGCTTGGCGTTGATCTCGTCGTGCATTCAGCATCGAAATATCTTGGCGGCCATAGCGATGTCGTGGCCGGTGTCGTGACTGGCTCGAAAGAGCTGATCAATGCAATCCGCGCAGAAACATATCCATATCTTGGCGGCAAGCTTTCACCATTTGATGCGTGGCTTCTGGTGCGTGGTATGCGCACTTTGCCAACACGCATGAAGGCGCATGAGGCTTCGGCACTGGAAATTGCAAAACGCCTTCAGGCGCTGGATGTGGTTGAGACCGTCTGCCACCCGGCACTTGCCAATCGTCTGCCTGCGGGTCTCAAGGGCACGTCCGGTCTTTTCTCGGTCATCTTCCGGGAAGGCGTGAACATTCGCGAATTCTGCAATCATCTCGATCTGTTCAAGCTCGGCGTGAGCTGGGGCGGACATGAAAGCCTGATCGTACCAGGCGAAGTCGTGCTGCAGCAGAAAGCACAGCCAAATTCAGCACATACGTTCGGCATCGACCCGCGCTCCGTGCGCCTGCATGTCGGACTGGAAGGAACGGAAGCGCTGTGGCGGGATATTGAAGGAGCGCTCACAGCATCGACCGAATAACGAAAATCCAGTGAGGAGCAATAAGGGGAACTGCAATGAAAAAACTAATAGCAGCCGCATTCGCAACCATGCTTTTGAGCGGTACGGCGCTTGCCGATACCACGCTGAAGCTTGTTGAAGTCATCACCAGCCCGGAGCGCACAAAGACGCTCGAATCCATCGTTACCAAGTTTGAGGCAGCCAATCCGGGCACCAAGGTCGAGATCATCTCGCTGCCATGGGGCGAATCCTTCCAGAAATTCGCAACCATGGTTTCGGCTGGCGAAATTCCCGATGTCATGGAAATGCCGGACACCTGGGTTTCGCTCTATGGCAACAACGGCATGTTGGAGAACCTCGAACCTTATCTCGAAAAGTGGGAAACCACTCCAGACCTGACCGAACGTGCGCTTGAGCTTGGCCGAAGCGTCAACAACACAGCCTATACGCTGCCTTACGGCTTCTATCTGAACGCCATGTTCTACAACAAGAAACTGCTTAGCGAAGCCGGCGTCTCCGAGCCGCCGAAGACGATGGACGAATTTGTTGAAGCTTCCAAGAAGATCGCAGCCCTTCCCGGCAAATCCGGTTTCTGTATGCGTGGTGGTCCCGGCGGCCTCAATGGCTGGGTGATTTTTGCTGCATCCATGGCGGGCAACAACAAGTTCTTCAATGAAGACGGCACCTCGACCATGAACAGCGAAGGCTGGAAAAAGGGCATCACCTGGATGGTCGATCTTTACAAGAACGGCCTTGCACCAAAGGACAGCGTCAACTGGGGCTTCAACGAAACCGTTGCCGGTTTCTATAGCGGCACCTGCGCCTTCCTCAACCAAGACCCGGATGCACTGATCGCCATTGCCGAGCGCATGAAGCCGGAAGATTTCGGCGTTACCATCATGCCGAAGGGCCCGGATGGCAAGACCTTCCCGACCATCGGTTTTGCCGGATGGTCAATGATGAGTGGAAGCAAAAACAAGGATCTTTCCTGGAAGCTGATCTCGATGCTGGAAGGCCCGGAAGGCAACATCGAATGGAACAAGCGCACCGGTGCATTGCCGGTTCTCAAATCCGCTCAGAACGATCCGTTTTATAGCGGCGAACAGTTCAAGGGCTGGTTCGATGAACTGGCTGACAAGAACGTCGTTCCAACCGTCATGCCGACCTATCTGGAAGAATTTGCCTTCTTCAAGGATTCGCTCGTCATCAAGACCTCGCAGGAAGCGCTTCTCGGCGACATTACGCCAGACCAGCTCGCCGACCAGTGGGCAGAATATCTGACCAAGGCGCAGCAGAAGCACCTTTCAAAGCAATAGCACCATGAACAGCTTGCAGGCGTGGAACAACCGCGCCTGCAAAGCGAATGATGCAGCCCCGCGAAGGGAAAAATGATGAATGACACCGCTTCCATAAAGGCCCCGGTGCGCAAAGAAGTGCCGAGTGAAAAGCAGGACCGCCGCAGCTTTTTGCAGCGACTTGCGCACGCCTCCGAACCTTATCTCTACAGCGCCCCCGCACTGATCCTCATCGGCGCCATCATGCTGGTTCCGCTGATCCTCGGCGTGTCCTATGCCTTTCGCGATATCCAGTTGCTCAATCCGTTTTCCGGAGGCTTTGTCGGGCTTGATCACTTCCGCGAGCTTGCGACCGATCAGGCTTTCTATCGTTCCTTGAAAAACACACTCTGGTGGACCGGTTGCTCCGTGCTGCTGCAATTCGTTTTCGGGCTTATTCTTGCCCTGCTGCTCGACAAGCCATTCGCCGGACGTGGGCTGGCACAGGCGCTGATCTTTCTGCCATGGGCTGTGCCGACCTTCCTCACAGGTCTTAACTTTGCATGGCTGTTTAATCCGGTGATCGGCCCACTGCCGCACTGGCTGCATGCAATCGGCCTTCTAAGCGCGCCAGACAACATCCTGTCCGACCCTAATCTGGCCATGTGGGGCATCATTACCGCAGGTGTGTGGTGGGGTATTCCGTTCTTTGCCATCACCATGCTGGCCGCTTTGCAGGCTATCCCGCGCGATCTTTATGAAGCAGCAGCGATCGATGGCGCTGGCCCCGTCCAGCGTTTTCTCTCGATCACGCTTCCCTATCTTGCGCCAACAATGGCCATCACCATTTTGCTGCGCACCGTCTGGATTGCCAACAGTGCCGATCTGATCGTCGTGATGACCGGCGGTGGCCCTGCCGACCGGACCCAGATCGTCGCCAGCTATATCTTCACGCAAGCCTTCAAACGGCTCGATTTCGGCTATGCCTCGGCGATTGCGATGGTCCTGCTCGTCTTGCTGATGGTCTATTCGATGCTCATTGTGCTGTTGCGCCAGACGCTTCTGAACAAGGATTGAGGCCATGACCAACCGTAAGCTCCTCCTTGTTGGCGCGCATCGCATTGCCATTCTGCTATTCGTCCTGTTTGCACTGTTTCCGATTTTCTGGCTGGTGAAGGTTTCCGTCACGCCCAATGATCTGCTTTACAGCGAAGGCGTACGGCTCTGGCCATCGCGCATGACGTTCGATCACTTCAGCCATGTGTTGAACAACAGCTCGTTTCCGCTGTTCTTCCGCAACAGCCTGATCGTATCCGGCTCAACCGCCATTATCGTTACGCTGCTGGCTTCGCTGTCCGGTTATGCGCTTTCACGTTTCAACTTCCGCGCCAAATACTGGATTGTGGCGCTGATGCTGCTGACGCAGATGTTTCCGCTCGTGATGCTGATCGCGCCAATCTACAAGATCATGGCACCGCTCGGTCTCACCAACAGCCTGATCGGCCTCATCATCGTCTATTCGGCATTCAATGTGCCTTTTGCCACCTTCCTGATGCAGTCGTTCTTCGACGGCATTCCGAAGGATCTCGAAGAAGCCGCCAAGATCGACGGCGCAACGCAGTTCATGGCTTTCCGCCAGATCATTCTGCCGCTGACCCTGCCCGGTATTGCTGCAACGCTCGGCTTTGTTTTCACCGCAGCGTGGAGCGAGCTTCTGTTCGCGCTGATGCTGATTTCCGGCAATGATTCAGCCACGTTCCCGGTTGGGCTTTTGAGCTTCGTCTCAAAATTCTCGGTCGATTTCGGACAGATGATGGCAGCGGGCGTGCTCGCGCTGATCCCGGCCTGTCTCTTCTTCTTCCTCATTCAACGATATCTCGTGCAGGGCCTCACGGCTGGCGCGGTCAAAGGCTGAAAGGATTTTTCCCTATGGCTTCCATCGATATTCAGTCAGTCCGCAAAAGCTATGGCGAACATGCTGTTCTGCACGGCGTTGATCTTGAGATCAAAGATGGCGAATTCATCGTGCTGGTCGGCCCGTCAGGCTGTGGCAAATCCACATTGCTGCGCATGATTGCAGGACTTGAAGACATCACCGCCGGTCAGGTGCAGATCAGCGGCAAGCGCGTCAATGAACTGGCACCCAAAGACCGCGATATTGCGATGGTGTTTCAGTCCTATGCGCTCTACCCGCATATGAGTGTCGCCGACAATATGAGCTACAGTATGCGGCTGCGTAAAACGCCGAAAGAAAAGATCGCAAGCGCCATCAAATCGACCGCCGCCAAGCTCGGCCTTGATCCTTTGCTGGAGCGTCGTCCGAAAGCGCTTTCCGGCGGCCAGCGTCAGCGTGTTGCCATGGGCCGCGCCATTGTGCGTCAGCCCAAGGCCTTCCTCTTTGACGAGCCGCTTTCCAACCTCGACGCCCGTCTGCGCGAGCAGATGCGCGCTGAAATCAAGAAGCTGCATGGCGAGCTGAAAGCCACATCCATCTATGTGACACATGACCAGATCGAAGCCATGACTCTGGCCGACCGTATCGTCGCCATGCATGGCGGTGTGGTACAACAGGTCGGCTCTCCACTGGAGCTTTATGACCGCCCGGCCAATCTCTTCGTGGCGGGTTTCATCGGCTCACCCGCCATGAACTTCCTTGATGTGGCCTATCTTGAACAGGATGGTGGTCCGCGTCTGAAACTCAAGGACGGCACGCTCATCGCATTGCCGCAGCCCTTGAAGCTCAAGGACGGCGCAAGCGCTACGCTTGGCATTCGTCCAGAGCATGTGCATATCGAGAATTCAGCAGGACTGGCGGCTGATGTCGATCTGGTCGAGCCGACTGGCTTCGGCATTATCCTGCATCTCAGCCTGCATGGATTGCCGTTCAAGATTTTCACGCTGGATCGCGATGCGCTTCGTGCGCAGGGCTCCATTCAGGTGAGCTTCCCGGCACAGCACCTTCATCTTTTCGATGGCGAAGGAAACCGGGTAGAGCTGCAAGTGGCTCAGTAATCCGCGGCAAAGCGCGCTTGAATGCTCTGTGACAGAAGCGCAACCGGACGCGTTATGTCACCCGGCGGGTTCCATAAAAGCTCCTCGATCTCGCTGGATGCAACTGGAACCTGACCATCTTTCAGCTTGAGGTGAAACAACTCCGCCTCAACCGTTGCATCGACTTCGTTGGCGGCAGGGGCTGCCATTTTTGCTGCATAGCGCAACTGGCTCTCATCAATGAGAATGCCGAGTTCTTCCTCGATCTCACGGATGAGTGCGATTTGAGGCTGCTCGCCCGCATCGATCTTGCCGCCGGGCTGGAAGAAAATCTCGCTGCCCCGCTTGCGTACAAGGAGGAAACGGCCCGCTTCATCGCGGACAATGGCTGCTGCAATAAGAATCGTTTTCATGATGACGAATTCTGGTTGCGTGGGCGAATGCCGTCAAGAATGATGGCGCTTACCGCATTGGCTGTTTCATCATAAAACCCGGGCTCCTCGGAACGCTGCCCGAGAACGGCGCCGACCTGCACGGAAAAATCCGAATAATGCTGCGTCACCGCCCATATGGTGAAAATCAGATGATAAGGATCGACCGGAGCTAATCGCTTTTCAGCAATCCATCGATGAATGACAGCCGCTTTTTCATCGACCAACTGCTTCAGGTGCCCTTTGAGAAAATCAGAAATCGCCGGAGCGCCATGCAGAATTTCATTGGCGAAAAGGCGTGAAGCCTCCGGTTTCTTCGCCGACATTTCAAGCTTCACGGCGATGTAGCGCCGCAATTCTTCCAGCGGGTCACCGTCCGGATTAATGTGTTCGAAAGGCTCCAGCCAGGTGGCAAGCGTATCTTCCAGCACGGTCACGTAGATGTTCTGCTTGCGCGGGAAATAATAAAGCAGGTTCGGCTTCGACATGCCTGCCTTCTCGGCGATCTGATCGACCGTCGAACCTCGAAAGCCATAAGCCGAAAAAACCTCCAGAGCGGCATCGAGGATAAGCCTGCGATTTATACCCTGAATGCGCGTCGCACCTTCCGACTTGTCGTTCGACATTTTTTCGTTCTCGACCATGTCGGTCCGTGAGTCTGAAGGAGCTGTGGCCATTTGACACCTTTCAGCAGTGTAGAATTTTTCAAAAGCGCTTGACCATATTCAAACGCTCTTCTAGCCTGCAATTTGACCAACTAGTCAAGTTTTTGCCCGCAAGGCAAGAATATTGTGGCCAAAGAGCCGGGTCGTGGGAACATATATTGGCGGGTGGATGCGGGCTAGCAGTATAATGGCTCGAATTTGAACGCACATACATAATGCGGAGGCAGAGCGCATGGTGCTCACCAGCAATCTTAGAGTCAACGGCGATCGTCTTTGGGACAGTCTGATGGACATGGCCCAGATCGGGCCCGGTGTGCGCGGTGGTAACAACCGCCAGACCTTGACTGATGAAGACGGCGAAGGCCGCAAACTGTTCCAGAGCTGGTGCGAAAAATCCGGGCTGTCCATGGGCGTGGACACGATGGGGAACATGTTCTTCACGCGCCCCGGCGAAGATGCCGAAGCCGATCCGGTCTATATGGGCAGCCATCTCGACACGCAGCCGACCGGCGGCAAATTCGATGGCGTGCTGGGTGTGCTCGGCGGCCTCGAAGTGATACGCACGCTCAACGATATGAACATTAAGACGAAGCGGCCCATTGTCGTCGTCAACTGGACGAATGAGGAAGGCACGCGATTTGCCCCGGCGATGCTCTCATCGGGTGTTTTTGCCGGTGTGCACGAGCAGGACTGGGCCTATCAGCGCACAGATGCCAAAGGCAAGAAATTCGGAGACGAACTGGAGCGCATTGGCTGGAAAGGCGATGAACCGGTTGGGCAGCGCAAAATCCATGCGATGTTCGAGCTTCATATTGAACAGGGACCAATCCTTGAGGTCGAGCACAAGGACATCGGTGTTGTCACGCACGGTCAGGGCCTGTGGTGGCTACAGGTAACCTTGACCGGCAAGGAAGCGCATACCGGCTCTACACCTATGAAGATGCGCAAGAATGCAAGCCTTGGCCTCGGCAAGATGCTGCAGCTCGTCAACGAAATCGCCATGTCTCACCAGCCGGATGCGGTGGGCGGTGTCGGCCATATCGACGTCTCACCCAATTCACGCAATGTGCTTCCGGGTCAGATCGTTTTCACCGTGGATTTCCGCTCGCCCAACCAGGATGTGCTGGACGATATGAAAACGCGGTTTGAAAAGGAAGCGCCAAAGATCGCCGCAGAACTGGGCATCGGCATCGAGATTGAAGTGGCCGGACATTTCGACCCGGTGACTTTTGATGATGGCTGCGTGGTGGCGATCCGCAATGCGGCAGAGCGACTTGGCTATAGCCATCGCAACATCGTTTCCGGCGCGGGCCACGATGCCTGCTGGGTCAATCGCGTCGCACCAACCGCCATGGTTATGTGTCCATGCGTGGACGGGCTCAGCCATAATGAAGACGAGGATATTTCGAAGGAATGGGCGTCGGCGGGAACCGACGTGCTTCTGCATGCGGTATTGGAGACTGCTGAAATTGTAAGCTGATTTCACAACCATCCACTACTGCTACTGTTCGCAACAAAACCAAAAAGGGGAACGACGAACAATGGCAAAGGTCATCAAAGGCGGAACCGTCATCACGGCTGACCGCACCTTTAAAGCCGATGTTCTCATCGAAGGCGAAAAGATTGTCGCTGTCGGCGACAATCTCTCCGGCGATGAAGTCATAGATGCATCCGGCTGCTATATTATGCCGGGTGGCATCGACCCGCACACCCATCTGCAAATGCCCTTCATGGGGACCTATTCTTCCGACGATTTCGATACTGGAACGGCGGCTGCCCTTTCCGGTGGGACGACGATGGTGGTCGATTTCGTGCTGCCGGATTCCGAAGGCAATCTGCTCGACGCGCTTCAGGAGTGGTTCCAGAAGGCAGGCAAGGCGCGCACTGATTATTCGTTCCACATGGCGATCACCGGCTGGAACGAGCGCACTTTCAATGAAATGGCCGAGGTGGTGAAGCGCGGCATCAACACCTTCAAGCACTTCATGGCCTATAAGGGCGCTTTGATGGTGAATGATGACGAGATGTTCGCCTCGTTCCAGCGTTGTGCGGAACTGGGTGCCATGCCGCTCGTTCATGCTGAAAACGGCGACATTGTTGCGCAGTTGCAGGCCAGGCTGATAGCCGAAGGCAACGATGGGCCGGAAGCCCATGCCTATTCGCGTCCGCCGGAAGTGGAAGGCGAAGCAACCAATCGCGCCATCATGATTGCCGATCAGGCAGGCGTTCCGCTCTATGTCGTGCATGTTTCCTGCGAACAGAGCCATGAAGCCATCCGCCGTGCCCGGCAAAAGGGTATGCGCGTGTTCGGCGAGCCTTTGATCCAGCACCTGACGCTTGACGAGAGCGAATATCATAACAAGGACTGGGATTATGCTGCACGCCGGGTAATGTCTCCGCCATTCCGTGACAAGGTCAATCAGGACAGCCTGTGGGCCGGTCTTGCGGCTGGAAGCCTGCAATGCGTTGCAACCGACCATTGCGCATTCACCACCGAGCAGAAGCGTTACGGCATCGGCAATTTCACCAAGATTCCGAATGGAACGGGCGGCCTCGAAGAACGCATGCCAGTGTTGTGGTCGCGCGGCGTGCGCACTGGCCGCCTGACGCCAAACGAGTTCGTGGCTGTCACCTCGACCAACATTGCCAAGATCTTGAACATCTATCCGCAGAAAGGCGCTGTGCTGCCGGGCGCGGATGCTGATCTTGTCATATGGGACCCGGAGGCCACCAAGAAGGTTTCTGCAAAAACACAGCATTCCTCCATTGATTACAACGTGTTCGAAGGCTTTGAACTCAAGGGCCTGCCGAGGACGACGCTTTCACGCGGGCGTATCGCTTTCGACAAGGGACATGTCACGGCAGAGCCGGGCGACGGGCGCTTCGTCGAGCGCGAGCCGAACGGTGCCGTCAATCGGGCGCTGTCGCAATGGAAGGAAATCGTTGCGCCGCGCAAAGTGGAGCGCAGCGCCGAACATATGCCGATAGGGGTCTGAGACATGGCCATCGTCCAGCTTCGGGAACCGCGCATGAGTTTGAATGACAGCATGGCCCCGGAACGGGGCGAGGCAAATGCGCAGACAGTGATCGACATCAAAGACTTGTCGCTCGTCTTCGAGACGAATGACGGACCTGTCCATGCGCTGTCCAACATTGATCTTGCCGTTAAGCGCGGCGAGTTCGTTTCTTTCATCGGACCTTCGGGATGCGGCAAGACTACCTTGATGCGCGTCGTGGCCGACCTGGAGCAGCCAACCTCAGGCTCCGTAACGGTGAACGGAAAGACGCCTGAACAAGCCCGCCTCGACCGGTCCTATGGTTATGTATTTCAGGCGGCCGCTCTGTTTCCCTGGCGCACCATCGAAGACAATATCAGCCTGCCGCTGGAGATTATGGGGTTCTCCAAGGCAGAAAGGCGCGAGCGGATCGAAAAGAACCTCGCGCTCGTCAACCTGTCAGGCTTTGGCAAAAAATATCCCTGGCAACTTTCCGGCGGCATGCAACAGCGCGCATCGATAGCTCGTGCTTTATCATTCGATCCGGACATGCTGCTGATGGACGAGCCCTTCGGCGCTCTGGACGAAATCGTGCGTGACCATCTCAACGAACAGCTTCTCAAGCTTTGGGCCGCGACCCGCAAAACCGTGATTTTCGTCACACACTCGATCCCGGAAGCGGTGTTTCTCTCGACCAAAATCGTTGTCATGAGCCCACGACCGGGCCGCATTCATGAAATCATCGATTGCGATCTTGGTCCTGACAGACCGCTTGAGATTCGCGAATCTGAAGCATTCCTGAAAATTGCCCATCGGGTTCGTGAGGGGTTACGTCTGGGGCATATCCATGATTGAGGATACTCAGAAACCGCATCGTGCTGGAGATCGCCCATGAAAGGCTTTTTGCACGACAGATTTATCCCCGTGGCAACCATACTCGCCGTCATTATTGCGCTTTGGTACGGCCTGGCGGTGGTGCTCAACGCGCCGTTCGAGCGGGATCAGGCGATACGCGCAGGGACAGAAATCCCCTTCTCGACGCTTGTCGCCAATACAATGCATCAGGACCGTCCGGTCCTGCCCGCACCGCATCAGGTAGCTGAAGAAATCTGGAAAACCGTCTTTGGAGTCAAACCGAGTTCCAAACGCAGCCTGATCTATCACGGATGGGTCACATTATCGTCCACCCTGCTCGGTTTTGTGCTGGGATCGGCACTGGGCGTTCTTCTCGCCGTGGGAATTGTTCATTCCCGCACACTCGACAAAAGCCTGATGCCATGGATCATCACCTCGCAGACGATCCCGATCCTTGCTATCGCCCCGATGATTATCGTGGTGCTGAATGCCATTGGCATATCGGGCTTGCTGCCCAAAGCCATCATCTCGACCTATCTCTCCTTCTTTCCCGTGGCGGTGGGAATGGTGAAGGGGCTGAGGTCGCCTGATGTGATGCATCTCGATCTCATGCGTACCTACAATGCATCGAGATCGCAGGTATTCTGGAAACTGCGCTGGCCTGCGGCCATGCCGTTCCTCTTCACATCGATGCAGATCGCCGTCGCGATCAGCCTCGTTGGCGCAATTGTCGGTGAATTGCCAACCGGTGCAGTTGCCGGCCTCGGTGCCCGGTTGCTTGCAGGTTCCTATTACGGCCAGACCGTACAGATATGGGCAGCACTCGTTGCAGCCGCTCTGATGGCTGCGGTGCTGGTTGCGCTGATCGGCGTTGCGGCACAGCTTGTGAACCGGCGCATGGGCGTAAAACCGGAAAGGGCAGCCACATGATGACAGGCATCCTATCCGTTGCAGCGTTAATAGCAGTTTCATGGCTGCTTGTGGGCTGGGTCGCAAGTCTGAAGACCCGCAACCCTTTGGGCCAAAAGCTTCTGGATATCGCAGTGCCGGCGCTGTTCGGCATCGCAATGCTGATGCTCTGGGAGGTAACCGTCCGGCTTTTCGCTATTCCGCAGGTTCTCCTTCCTGCACCATCGGCAATCTGGGCACGCATAGCGGCATCCGTACCAATTCTCTGGGCGGATTTCAGGCAGACCTTTCTGAAGGCCGTCATTATCGGCTATGTCGCCGGATGCGGTCTCGGTTTTGTAACCGCCATCATCGCAGACCGGATTCCATTCCTGAGAAAGGGGCTGTTGCCGCTCGGCAATCTGGCCGCCGCACTTCCCATCGTGGGCGTCGCGCCAATCATGGTGATGTGGTTTGGCTTCGACTGGCAATCGAAAGCTGCGGTGGTCATCATCATGACCTTCTTTCCTATGCTGGTGAACACGGTTGCAGGTCTTGCCAGTACCGGGTCGATGGAACGGGACATGATGGAGACCTACGGCTCAAGCTACTGGCAGACATTGTTCAAGCTGCGTCTCCCAGCGGCCATGCCATTCATCTTCAACGCGCTCAAGATCAATTCCACCCTCGCGCTTATCGGAGCGATCGTGGCGGAATTTTTCGGCACGCCAATTGTCGGCATGGGCTTCCGCATCTCTGCGGAAATCGGACGCATGAATGTGGACATGGTCTGGGCTGAAATCTTCGTAGCCGCTCTTGCGGGGTCGCTCTCATACGGGCTGATTGCGCTGATCGAGCGCAGAATGACATTCTGGCACCCTTCATACAGGAGGGCATAAGCCTGAATATTTGGCATCTGCAAAAATAAGGTAGACCAAAGCGCATTCCGAAAAGTGGGAACCGGTTTTCGGCCAAAATGCGCGCAATAAAAAAGAACCAGAGGAGAACTGAAATGAAAAAGGCAATTTCTTTATGCCTTGGAACAGCCGGACTGGCGCTCGCGCTCATGAGCAGTTCGGCAATGGCAGCCGACAAGCTGACCTTGCAGCTCAAATGGGTGACGCAGGGACAATTTGCCGGCTACTATGTAGCCAAGGACAAGGGCTTTTATGAGGAAGAAAATCTCGATGTCGATATCAAGCCGGGCGGACCGGACGTCGCTCCGCCGCAGGTGATTGCCGGTGGCGGCGCAGATGTTGTGGTTGACTGGATGCCGTCGGCGTTGGCAACCCGTGAAAAAGGCGTCCCGCTCGTCAACATCGCCCAGCCCTTCAAGAAGTCCGGCATGATGCTGACCTGCCGCAAGGACACCAACATCACCAAGCCGGAAGATTTCAGGGGGCGCACGCTCGGTGTCTGGTTCGGTGGCAATGAATATCCGTTTCTCTCATGGATGAGCCACCTGAAAATTCCGACCGAAGGCGGCAAGGACGGCGTGACAGTTCTGAAACAGGGGTTCAACGTCGATCCGCTGATCCAGAAGCAGGCCGACTGCATTTCCACCATGACCTATAATGAATATTGGCAGGTGATCGATGCAGGCATTCCGGCTGATCAGCTCGTCGTCTTCCCATATGAAGAGCAGGGCGTCGCCACGCTGGAAGACGGGCTCTATGTGCTGGAAAAGAGCCTCGACGATCCGGCGATGGTCGACAAGCTGGCCCGTTTTGTCCGCGCGTCGATGAAGGGCTGGAAATATGCCTCCGAAAATCCGGGGGAAGCCGCCGATATCGTACTCGAAAATGATGCTTCCGGCGCACAGACCAAGGAAGTTCAGGAGCGTATGGTCAAGGAAATCGGCAAGCTGGTTGACGGCTCCGATGGCACCCTTGATGTAGCGGCTGCCGATCGCACGGTGGAGACGCTGCTTGGCGGCGGTTCCGATCCGGTCATTACCAAGAAACCGGAAGGCGCATGGACCGCCAAAATAACCGACGCCATGAAGAAGTGATCGAGTTTTAAATGAAAAAAGAAACCGGCCCCAAAAGGCCGGTTTTCTGTTTCTAGAGCATTTCCTGTTTTGATTGAATCATCGGAAATACTCTATCTATTTGTTTTTACGCATGTCTCCCGAAACCGGTTCCCACTTTCGGGAGGCATGCTCTGGTCTATTCCGCCGGTTCAGCGGTGCCGCCTCTTTGCGACTTTCCCTTGAGCGCATGGTTGAGTTCCCGCTCAAGCCGCGCTTCTTCCTCGGCTTTGGGCTGCGTAAAGCGCCCGAGCAGAAGATAGGCGACCGGCGTTACATAAAGCGTGGCGATGGTTGCAAGGCCGAGGCCACCAACAATGACCCAACCCAGAGCCACACGGGCTTCAGCACCGGCGCCGCTTGCTAAAATCAGCGGCACACCGCCAAGCACGGCGCAGATCATCGTCATGCAGACAGGGCGAAGACGAATGTTGGACGCTTCCTCGATTGCTTCGCGAACGCTCAAGCCCTTATCGCGCAATTGATCCGCGAATTCGACAATCAGGATACCGTTCTTGGCCATGATGCCGACCAGAAGCACGAGGCCGATCTGGCTGTAGACGTTCAGGCTTGTGCCGGTGAGCAGCATGGCAAAAACGGCACAACCAAGCCCAAGAGGAACCGTCGCCATCACGATCAGCGCACTGACAAAGCTTTCAAACTGCGCTGCCAGCACCAGAAGAATGATGATGATGGCAAAACCGAACACCATTGCCAGGCCGCTTGATGTTTCGCTGAGCGTCGAAGCTTCAGCCAGCGGAATGATATGGCTTCCCGGAGGCAACAAAGGTGCTGCGATTTCCTGTGCGGCCTTATAGGCGTCGCCCAAGGCAAAATCGTCACGCAGATTTGTCGTTATCGAGACCGAACGCTGGCGCGTCTCGCGATTGAGCTGTGGCGGGACAGCTTTCTCAACAACGGTCGCGATGGACGACATCGGTACGTAGCGACCGTCTGTCGTCTTCATGAATACATTCTCAAGATCGGTCGGATCGTTGATCGGATTTGTAGTGGCAACGAGTTTCACATCGAAACTGCAATCCCCTACATAGACCGATCCGATCTTGCGACCATCGAGTACCGACTGCACGGCATTCGCAAGCCCGGTGATGTCGATACCGAGATCGGAGGCTCGTTCGCGATTAATCTCGACGGAAAGCTGCGGCTGGGTCGGCTCCACAGAAAGTCGCGGCTGGACAAAGCGCGGATCCTTTTCCAGCGCGGCAACGACCGCCTGGGCAGCAGGCTGTAGCTTGGCATAGTCGCTGCCGACTATGGCAAACTGCAAGCCATTACCCGCACCGCGAATACCAAGGCTGTTCGGCTGGGTGGTAAAGATACGCACTGCCGTTATGCCTTTGATGCGCTCGGTAATGTCAGCCATGATTTCCTGCTGGCTGCGTGCGCGTTCCTTCCACGGTGCCAATGTCAGAACGACAAAACCGTTATTGGACGATCCGCCGGAGCCTGCGATGGCATAGGTAGTGGTGATTTCACCGCTATCGCGCAGAGGCTGGACTGCCTCTTCGATCTTGTCGAGCTGTGACTGGAGGAACTCCACACTGATGCCCTGCGGCCCATTGATACGCAGCAGTGCAACGGCGCGATCTTCCGAGGGCGTCAGTTCCTGACGGATCAGGCCGTAGCCGATAAAGGATGCGCCTGCGAAAAGCGCGGCCACGAGCACAACAACAAACGGTGCCGACAGACAGATGTGCAGCGTCTTTTTATAAAAGCTCGCGAGCCCGCCGCCGATACGACGCAGGAAAAGCGGACCGTGGCCGCCATCTTCCCCACTTCCTTCCTTGAGGAAACGAGAAGCAAGCATCGGACAAAGCGTCAGCGCTACAACTGACGACAGAAGAACTGCAATCGCCAGCACGAAGCCGAATTCACGGAACAGGCCACCCGCCTGCCCCGGCAAAAACGAAATGGGAACAAAGACTGCCGCCAAAGTCAGCGTGGTAGCGATAACGGCAAAGAAGACTTCCTGTGTGCCAAGCACTGCCGCAGCGCGCGGACCCATGCCCTGATTGCGTCGCCGGACAACGTTTTCCAGCACCACGATGGCATCATCCACCACGAGACCTGTGGCGAGCACCAAAGCCAGAAGGGTGAGAATATTGACCGAGAAGCCCGCCAGATAGATGGCTGCGATCGTACCAATGAGCGCGACGGGCATCGACAAGGCCGGGATGAGCGTGGCGCGTATATCCCACAGGAACATGAAGATGATCGCAATGACGATAATCACCGATGCGATCAGCGCGATTTCCACCTCGTGGATTGCACCATTGATGAAATTCGCGTCATCGCTGGTAACGGCAATATTGACGCCCTCGGGCAAAGTCTTCTGCAGATTGGCAACCGCTGCGCGAATACCCTCCGAGATGTCGAGCGTATTCGACTGTGCCTGACGCACGATGCCGAGACCAATTGCCGTCTTGCCATTGGAACGAACTGCCGAGCTCTCGACATCCGGCCCAAGCGTAACGGTTGCAACATCGCGAATTTGCGTGCGTCCGTTGATGTAGACGTTCTCGAAATCCTCGGGCTTTTCCAGATTTGCCGTAGCACGGACAACGATGGACTGATCGGCGCTGCGCAAGGAGCCGGCCGGAGCGTCCAGCCCCATAGAGGACAGCGCCGAGCTTATATCGGCGATGGTCAGACCGTAGCTTGCAAGGCGCGCCTGATTGATATCGATACGGAAAATCTTGTCGCGGTCACCGTTGATCTGGACGTCAGCAACACCCGGAACCGCGGACAGGATATCCTGTATCTGGTCTTCGACCAGCACCGTCATGTCATCGACCGACATGGTGTCGGACGTAACTGCCAGACGCATCACCGGATCGGCATTGGAATCCGCCTTGATGATACGTGACGGATCTGCCTCTTCCGGCACGTCATTGGCGACACGGGAAATCGCGTCGCGCATATCGGCGGCTGCAACATTGAGGTCCACACCGTCGTTAAACTCCACCGTGACACGGCTGCGTTCAAACGACGATGTCGAAGAAATAGACTTCACGCCCGAAACACGCGCGACAGCGTTTTCGAGAACCTGAGTCAACTGACGGTCAATGGTTTCAGCGGATGCACCACTGAAATCCGTGCTGATTGTTACGACAGGACGGTCAACGTCCGGCAGTTCGCGAATATCGACGCCCGTGAAGGCTGCAAGACCCGCGACGACAATCAGAACATTGATGACGAAAGCAAACACCGGGCGACGGATGAAAAGTGCCGTCGATCCGCCGTTACCGGATGGGGAGTTGTGACTTGTCACGCGTTTACCCTCATCCTGCAGCAGGTTTTACCGAGGCAGGATCGGCGAGTGCTGTACCCTGCTCGTCCTTTACGCGTACGGGCGCATCGTCCCGCACGGTTTGAACGCCCTGCGTAACGATCATGTCGCCCAGCTTCACCGCGCCATCGATCAGAATGTTGGTTGAATTGCGCTGAACGATACGAGCGTCAATTTTCTTGGCGACACCGTTTTCAACGCGCCAGACATAGGAACCGTCCGCTCCCCACTGAATGGCAAGCGGATCGACCGAAGGGTAGCGATCCCCCGGAAACAGAACTGTGACGGAGAACGACATGCCTGCGCGCAGGCGATCCTGCGTATTCGGCACTTCAGCACGAACATGCAGCGTGCGGCTGGCCTCATCCAGCATGTTGTCAACCGCGTTGATCTCGCCGCTATAGGTCTCTCCGGGGAAAGCTGTCGATTCCGCAGTCAACGGCTGGCCAACCTTGATTTGCGGCGCAAAACGCTCCGGCACCCATATATCGATCAGCACTTTCGACCGGTCGTCGATGCGTCCGATAGAGGTCTGCGCGGTAACGTAGTTACCCACATTGACAGGAAGGATACCGACAATACCGGTGATTGGCGCGCGAACCGTGCGGCGGCTCAATGCGAGCTGAGCGTCCTGCAAAACGAGCTGTGCATTGGCGACTGCCAGTTCAGTTTCGACCACCTGGACTTCCGTTGCCGTGTTCGTCGCCCGCAATTTTGCGATGCGCTGGCGGGTTGTCTGCGCATCCTTCAGCGCGGTCTGGGCTTTCGCGACAGCGATCTTCTCCGTCTCGGCATCGAGCTCCGCAACCGGGTCACCCTCCTTCACGCCGTCGCCAGCCTTGACGTAGAGCTTCGTCATGTAACCGCTGGAATATGGCGTTATCGACACGGTGCTGAGAGCCCGTGCCGAACCGATAGCCGTCAAACGGTTGTTGATTGTCTCTTCGCCAGCAGCCTCGACAACAACGAGCGGCGCAGATCGTCCGCCGCCGCTTTTGGGCGCTTCTCCGCCTGTTGCTGCGGCTTTCACCACATCGGTCTTGTTCTTATATGCATACCAGCTGCCAACGGCGACTGCAGCTATGAGCAGGCACAAGGCAATCTGCTTCCAGGATTTCATTCAGCTCTCCGGCAAGGTTTACCGTCACCCTGACGGACCTCGTATTCGAAACCATTATGTCGGACGCGGAAAATGCCAGCAAATAGTATCAGAATGATGATTGCCTTCACATTGCGCAAATCACGCATCCCATGAGGATGCATGGATTTTTCCGCCCAAGACTTTGCACACACGATCTTAAGGCGTCGAGTTAAATTTCGGTAATGCTACGCTGCAAGTTCGCATAAACGAATGCGTTCTTAACCGATTGAACAAAGGCCGTTGGATTTATCGTTCGGCTCCATATATAGGAGGCTACCTTTATGAATTGCGTTTCGACGGCACACCGGTTGAGGCACCGCGGCAATTGGGCCGGTTCGCCTCGAATTGGAAGCAGGCTATGGCGGTTGTTGAAAAGACCACAGATACGGGCGCCCCTTCCCCTGAAGCGGCCTCTCAGACTGCGACCGTTGAACGGCTCTCTCCAACGCAATTTACACGGCTACCCTGGCGTAACCGGCTTTCAAGCAAGCTGCTGCTGCTGACCGCCCTTGCCGTGCTGATTACCGAAGTTCTGATCTTTGTACCGTCCGTCGCCAATATGCGCGTGCGCTGGATGAGCTCGCGCCTCGATACCGTGGGCGCTGTCAGCGAGGTTCTTGCTGCTGGCGGCAACATGGACGTGCCGCGCGACGTTCAGGACAAGGTCCTTCTGGCGACCGGTACCAAGGCTATCGCCATGCGTGAAGCCGGTGCCTCGCGTCTGCTTGCCATGTCGGAAGTTCCCGGCAAGATCGATCAGGTTATCGATCTTAACAATATCAGCGAAGCGGCTGCGATATGGGACGCATTCGGAACACTGTTCAACGGTGGAGACAGAACACTGCGAATCTACGGTTCCGTTTCACCGAACGGCTCTCCGGATCGTATCATTGAAATCGTGACTTCGGACGCGCCGCTTCGCCATGCCATGCTCATCTATGCGCGCAACGTGACTTTTATCTCGCTCATCATTTCCGTGATCGCGGCAAGCCTGATCTATCTGATCATTCACGAAATGCTTCTGCGGCCAGTGCGTATCATGCATCGCAACATGATCGATTTCGCCTCATCCCCGGACAATCCCGCGCTTATCCTCGTGCCCGAAAACCGCAAGGATGAGTTCGGCGTTGCCCAGCGCCAGATATCCCATATTCAAAGCGACCTTCAGCGTACGCTCAAGGAACAGAAACATCTGGCCGATCTCGGTCTGGCCGTTTCCAAAATCAACCATGACATGCGCAATATTCTGGCTTCCGCGCAATTGATGTCGGACAGGCTTGCTGATACCGAAGACCCGATTGTGCAGCGGTTTGCGCCCAAGCTCATTCGTACTCTCAGCCGCGCGATCAGCTATTCCGAAAGCGTCATGGCCTATGGCCGCTCGCAAGAAGCGCCACCGCGCCCGCGCCGGGTCCTCCTGCACACGATTATCTCGGACGTACGGGAAACCTTGAGCCCCAATTCAGAGAACAGCATCGAGTTCGAGAATCTCGTTCCGGAGGACTTCGAGCTGAATGTCGATTCGGAACAGCTATTCCGCGTCCTGAGCAATCTGTGCCGCAATTCCGTTCAGGCGATGGAGCGTGACCAGACCAATGATGTCGCGACCGTGAAGCGATTGACGATTTCTGCCGGAAGAATCGGGACAACTGCGATCATCGGCGTCGAGGATACCGGTCCCGGTCTGCCGCAAAAGGCGCGTGACAATCTTTTCACGGCTTTCAAGGGATCGACCCGCAGTGACGGTACTGGCCTCGGACTGGCCATCGCGCAAGAACTGATCCGCGCGCATGGTGGAACAATCGAGCTTCGTGAAGACCGTCCCGTTGGAGCGCATTTCGAGATTCGCATCCCTGATTTGCCGATGCAACGCGAGGACCGCAACAACCAGCGCACCGAAGAAAACGCCTAGGCAATCTGCCGTTGCACCAGCTTGTGACCGAAAAGCCCGGAAATGCGGGGCCTGACAAGAAATCTTCACAGAACCACATTTTTTTCTAAGAAGACGCTTGCATTTAGCGATCTGTCCGATTATCAACCGCCCATCGCCGCAGCAAGCGGCACACAAGGCAAGCACCCGTAGCTCAGCTGGATAGAGCACCAGACTACGAATCTGGGGGTCAGAGGTTCGAATCCTTTCGGGTGCGCCATTTTTCTCAAAACAATTCAGTAATTTGCTTCGGCGCAAGCCGAACATGCTTACACATTGCTTTGCATATTTTCCGAACTGACTGATCGCGACCTCGTGACGTTTTTGCTCTCTCCGCTATATGTGGCTCGACATATCGGCATCACATTTCTGCAGTGGAATTTTTCTCATGAAGCATCACGCGCTTGTCTGGCTGCGTAACGATCTTCGAATCAACGACAATCCCGCACTGGATGCAGCCGCCGAAACAGGCGGACATATCACAGCGGTTTATGTTCATGAGACTCTTGCCGAGATTCGCGCGCCTGGCGGTGCCGCGCGGTGGTGGCTCGATCAGAGCCTGAAAGCGATAGGAAAGCAGCTCACTGATCGTGGTATTGAACTTCTCATCGAGACCGGTGATCCGAGTAATATCCTTCCTTACCTGATTGCAAAATTGGCCATAACCGAACTGTTCTGGAACCGTCGCTACGCACCAGCGGAGCGTGAACTCGATGCAAGACTGAAAGCACAACTCAAGGAGAGCGGAACCGGTGTAACCTCATTTCCTGGCAACCTTCTTCTCGAACCCTGGGAGCTTAAGACGGCCAGCGATACGCCCTATCAGGTCTTCACCCCTTTCGCCAAAGCGTTGCGCCTCCATAATGTTCCCCGCCCGCTTTCGCGCAGGCAATGGAACGTTAAACCAACACAGGAAACCTGCTATTCGCCCAACGTTCCTTCCTGGGCGAAAAAGTTTGATGGGCTTTGGAATATTGGAGAAGACGCGGCGCGCGACTGCCTGACACGTTTTCTGGAGAACACGCTGTCGACCTATACCGAGGATCGTGATGTTCCCGGCATCGACGGAACTTCAAGACTTTCACCTCATTTGCGGTTCGGTGAAATCAGCGCGCGTCAGGCGTGGTATGCCACGCTGGCGTTTATGGACGAGCATCACTCGGCACGCGCTGGCGGTGAAAAGTTTCTGTCCGAGCTGATCTGGCGCGATTTTAACTATCACCAGCTCTATCACCGCCAAGATATCAGCCGATACGATATGCGTGACGCTCTCTCCGGCGTCGCATGGCGTGATGATCCGGCTGCATTCGAAGCGTGGCGACGCGGACAGACGGGCTTTCCCATCATCGATGCCGGTATGCGTCAGCTTTGGGCCACCGGATGGATGCACAATCGTGTGCGAATGCTCGTGGCATCTTTTCTCACCAAGAATCTGCTCATCGACTGGCGGAAAGGCGAAGATTGGTTCTGGGATACGCTCGCGGATGGTGATGTCGCCAGCAATCCGGGAAGCTGGCAGTGGGTGGCAGGCTGCGGCATGGACGCTGCGCCCTATTTCCGGGTCTTCAACCCAATTCTGCAGGGTGAAAAATTCGATGCCGAGGGACGATATGTCCGGCATTGGGTGCCAGAGCTATCCGGCCTGTCGAACAAATGGCTGCACAAGCCATTTGAGGCACCCAGTGATGTGCTGGCCAGTGCTGGAATTGCGTTGGGCAGTACCTATCCCAAACCAATCATTGATTTGCAGGCCTCACAACGGGAGGCCCGCAAACGGCTCAACAGCCAGCCGTAATCAGCGCGCTTCCAGTCCGCCATTCTCAACGATAAAGTCGATGATTTCCGGCACGCCCTTGCCGCGATGGAGGTCGGTGAAACCGAATGGACGCTTGCCGCGCATGCGTGCCGCATCGCCTTGCATAATATCGAGATCGACATGAACGTGAGGGGCAAGATCGCTCTTGTTGATTACAAGAAAATCTGACCGCGTGATACCCGGACCGCCTTTGCGCGGAATTTCCTCGCCCTGACAAACAGAGATGACATAAAGCGTCAGGTCCGCCAGATCAGGTGAGAAGGTGGCTGCGAGATTGTCACCCCCGGATTCGATGAAGACGATCTCCAGATCGGGAAACCGGCGGTTCATTTCGGCAATTGCCTGCAGATTGATGGAGGCATCCTCGCGGATTGCCGTATGCGGGCATCCCCCCGTTTCGACGCCCATGATCCGATCTTCGGACAAAGCCTGAGAACGCGCCAGAATGAGGGCGTCTTCCTGCGTGTAGATATCATTGGTAATCACGGCGACCGAGTATTTATCACGCAGCGCTTTGCAAAGCTTTTCGGTCAGCGTCGTCTTTCCCGATCCCACCGGTCCACCGATGCCTATACGCAAGGGTCCGTTTTTCTGTGTCATGTGCGAAAAAGCCTCGAATGTTGGGTTTCGTGTTTCATGGCCATGATGTCGCTAATGTAAGTCGCGGAACCAAGGTCACTCAATGAAGTTTTTTCTATTCGCGCCGCTGTTTCGGCGAGAACCGGTTCCAAGTCTGACATTGTCGCAGTCACGCCGCTTTGCCCCATGACCGAAAGACGGATCGATGCCTGCAAAAGATTGATACAGAAGGCTTGCAGAAAGGCGGCGAGTGTCAATCCTAGCGATATTCCGTTGCCGCCCGCTACGGCACCGACTGCCACCGGATAGGGACAATCGGCTGGCAGGCGGTCGAAAACGGAGCTGGGCCAGCTTCGGGCTGCCGCCAGAAACGCTTCGCCTTGCAGCATCGTCTCCATATGACGTTCGCGCGAACCGGCCAGTGCTTCAGCCAATTCTGCAAGCTCGACGAGATCGCCTTCGGCAACCGCACGCCGCCAGCTTTCCGCGCAAAGCACGGCATCGTTCCAGCCGGAGCCACGTGTTACAAGCCAGCGCAGCCAATCGCCCATCGTGGCTGTGTCTGCGACATAGCCATCATGGACGGCCCGCTCCAGCCCATGACTATAGCTGAACGACCCGACCGGAAAGACGGGCGACAGCCAGGCCATCAGTCGCAGCAAAGCGGTGGTGGTATTAGTCGTGGTGGTGGTGATGATGTTCATGATCGTGTTCGTTATGACCATGATGATGATCGTGGTCATGCCCATGGTCATGATGCGAATGGCCGCCGGAATAAGCACCGCGTAGCGGACTGAATATAGCCGTTACGTCCGTAACTGTCGCACCAAGCCCCTCAAGCATCGCCTTTATGACATGGTCGCGAAGAATGAAGATGCGATCACTCTCGATCTGGGCCGCGAGGTGACGGTTGCCGATATGCCAGGCGAGTTCGGCAATATGCAGCGGATCACGCCCAAGGATTTCGTAAAGTTCCTCGCTTGCGGCGCGGATTTCAATCTCGCGTCCGTCATCGAGGACGAGCCGGTCGCCGTGCTCGAGCACAATTGGCTCTGCAAAATCGACGAGCACCTTCTCGCCGCCTTCCAGAACGATGGCCTTGCGCCGCAAATGACGTTCATCGCGTTCGAGAACGGCGTGGCCCGCAGGCACGGCATCGATCACCTTATCTGCACGAATAATGGCAGTGGCACGAAACATTTGTTTGCCTTTCAAGATCAAAACATGAAGTAGCGTTGCGCCATTGGCACGACGTCGACGGGCTCGCAGGTCAGAAGTTCGCCATCCGCGCGCACCTCATAGGTTTCCGGGTCAACTTCCATTTGCGGCATCGCATTGTTGAGGATCATGGAATGTTTGCCGATACCGTCTCTGGTATTGGCCACGGCAATCATCTGCTTGTCCACCCCAATCTTCTCTCGAAGCCCTTCATCCATTGCGGCCTGCGAAACGAAGGTAATGGACGTATTGGTGCGGGCTTTCCCGAATGAGCCAAACATCGGGCGGTAATGCATCGGTTGCGGCGTTGGAATCGATCCGTTCGGATCACCCATCGGCGCGGTTGCGATCCAGCCGCCAAGCAATACCATTTCCGGCTTGATGCCGAAGAAAGCAGGGTTCCACAAAACGAGATCGGCGCGCTTGCCGACTTCCACCGAACCGATTTCATGCGCCATGCCATGGGCGATGGCAGGGTTGATGGTGTATTTCGCAATGTAGCGGCGCGCCCGGTAATTGTCATTGCCCGGCTTGTCGTCGGGAAGACTGCCGCGCTGCTTCTTCATCTTGTCCGCGGTTTGCCAGCAGCGAATAATCATTTCGCCGACACGGCCCATAGCCTGGCTGTCGGAGGAAATGATGGAGAACGCTCCCATATCGTGCAGGATGTCTTCTGCCGCGATGGTTTCCTTGCGGATACGGCTTTCTGCAAAGGCAATATCTTCAGGAATTGCCGGGGACAGATGATGGCACACCATCAGCATGTCGAGATGCTCTGCAATCGTATTGACCGTGTAGGGCCGGGTCGGGTTTGTCGAAGCCGGCAACACGTTCGGATACTGACACACGCGAATAATATCCGGAGCGTGTCCGCCACCAGCGCCCTCCGTATGGAAGGAATGGATCGTGCGCCCCTTGAAGGCGTTGAGCGTATCTTCGACGAAGCCACCTTCGTTCAGCGTATCGGTATGGATCGCAACCTGAATATCGAACCGGTCTGCGACCGAAAGGCAATTATCGATCGCAGCCGGTGTCGAGCCCCAGTCCTCATGCAGCTTCAAACCGCAGGCGCCGGCGCGGATCATTTCTTCCAATGCACCGGGCAGCGAAGCGTTTCCCTTGCCGAACACACCGATATTCATCGGCAAGCCGTCGAACGACTGGATCAGCCGGGCTATATGCCACGGCCCCGGCGTGCATGTGGTGGCAAGCGTGCCGTGAGCAGGTCCGGTGCCGCCACCCACCATGCAGGTGATGCCCGCATTGAGTGCTTCATCCACCTGTTGCGGTGAGATGAAATGGATATGCGTGTCGATACCGCCCGCAGTGAGTATTTTACCCTCGCCTGCAATGATTTCGGTGCCGGGTCCGATGATGATCGAAACGCCGGGCTGCGTATCCGGATTTCCAGCCTTTCCGATCACCGCGATACGCCCGTCTCGCAGTCCCACATCGGCCTTGTAGATACCGGTATGATCGAGGATCAGGGCATTGGTAATCACTGTATCCATTGCGCCATCGGCGCGGGATAATTGGCTTTGCCCCATACCGTCGCGGATAACCTTCCCTCCACCGAATTTTACCTCTTCACCATAGGTGGTGAGATCCCGTTCGACTTCGATAAAAAGTTCCGTATCGGCGAGGCGCACCTTATCGCCGACAGTAGGGCCGAACATTTGCGCATAGGTGGCGCGACTAATTCTGGCTGGCATGAAATGTCTCCGTCACCTGTCCTAAAGTTTTCCCATGACCATCTGGCGAAATCCGTAGATTTCGCGCTTGCCGCTTACGGGAACCAATGTCACGTCGCGTTCCTGGCCAGGCTCGAAGCGCACGGCAGTTCCGGCTGCAATATCCAGCCGCTGTCCGAGCGCCTTGTCGCGCTCGAAAGAAAGGGCCGCATTCACTTCGTAAAAATGAAAATGGCTGCCGACCTGGATGGGGCGGTCGCCGGTATTGGCGACCTTGATCGTGATGGTGGGTTGGCCCTGATTGAGTTCAATATCGCCGTCCTGCGTAATAATTTCGCCGGGGATCATGTCACACCTCACCCGGCCATCAGCATCAGGCCGCCAAGCGCGGTAGCGCCACCGGCCAGGCGCAAAGCAATTTTGCCATTCTTGCCCGCCATAAGCCGTCCTGCGGCAAGGCCGATACCCATGCCGGCGGCGTGTAGCAGTGCGGTCGCAAGCGCAAATCCAGCCGCATAAGAGAGGAATGTCGCACCTCCGATTTCTCCGCCATGCGTATGTCCGTGAAAGAAGGCAAAGAAACCGGCAATAAGCGCACCGACAACCGGAGAGACCGGGAGGGCAAGCGCCACCATAAGACCCAGCACGACGACCGAAGCCAGAATGACCGGCTCAACAAAGGGCAGTGGCATGCCCAAAAGTGCCGCCACAAAGCCAAGTAGCATCACGCCGACAAATGCTGCTGGCACGACGAAGAGTGCTCGTCCACCGAGCATGGCGGCCCAAAGCCCCACCGCAACCATCGCCAGGATATGGTCCGCGCCGGAGAGCGGATGCGTGAAGCCCGCCGCAAACGAGCCATGTTCGGCCGGATTGAGATGGGCAAAGGCAGGGCTTGCGGTGAGCGCCATCGCTACCGCGGCGAGAACCGTAGTCTTCTTCATTATCGTACCTTTCAAAAAACAGGTTCGCTTCGGCGAAACCTGAAAATCAGCGAATTGGCTCGTGAACCGTCACGAGCTTTGTGCCATCGGGAAATGTGGCTTCAACCTGAATGTCGTGGATCATTTCGGGTACACCATCCATCACCTGTTCACGGGTGATGACGTGCGCGCCTGCTTCCATAAGGTCGGCGACTGAGCGCCCATCGCGGGCACCTTCAACGACAAAATCGCTTATCAGTGCGATCGCTTCCGGATGATTGAGTTTTACCCCGCGCTCCAGACGGCGGCGGGCAACCATGGCGGCCATTGCGATCAAAAGCTTGTCTTTTTCCCTGGGCGTCAAATTCATGACTTCATTCCAACTTCATACTTTCAAAGCGGTATGCATTCCGCTGGCGGTTAAAAGCGGCGGGATTGCCGCGAACTCAAAATGTCCAAACTTTGGGCAGTCCTGCCTTGCCGTTAAGCAGGGCAAGCAATGGCCCCAGACGTTTGCGCAAGGTGTAACTATCCGGCGCGTAAAGCCGCATCATCAGTTTGGTTGCAGGACCAACCTGCCAGAGGCTGGCACCGCCCTCCTCTCCAATGATCTGCCGGGCGGCTTCCAGATGTCTCCCGGCCTCCCCTGAAATCAGAAGCACGGTGGCAACGGCAAACGCCCCAGCCGTCACTGGACGCGCTTGCAATTCGGCCCCAACATCTGGTCCCAGCCGAAACTCTTCGGCATGCACAAGCCTCCCATCGGGCCGCCCACCCAACCGCACACGCCAACGGTCACTGAACATCGCTTCATCAACCCGCTCACCCATGGCAAGGCGCCCGAATATGGTCGCCTCCACCACCAGGATTTCCGCCCCTTCCTCCAATTCGACGTCCAGCGTTCGTGACAACACGGATTGATTGAACAGAATGGTTTCCTGCGGAAGCCACGCAAGACGCGTGCCTTTTGCAGCCTTCAAGCGCGTGGCAATGCGTGCCTCGCCGCCCCCTGAGCGATAGATGCGCTCACAGGCCTGCGTGGTAATGACAGCCGAAGCGTTTTCGCCAAGCTCCACATCCCATCGCAGTCGGTCACCGCCCGTCAGCCCTCCTGATGTGTTGATCAGGATTGCTTCCAGCGGATCGCCTCCGACCTGCGGCATGCGGATCTTGGCTGCGCCTTCCTGGTAAAGCCTGGAAATGCGCGAACGCCCGTCCTTGAAATGTATCGAAAGCCCGCCCAGCCCGTTGACGCGCTGCGAGGAGAGCTCCGCTAACTTATTGTTATTTATTATCATCTGCGCGAATCTCGTATTGCTCTTCTAAAGCAGAACCGAGCGCAGAATAAAGGGGGGTGGGGGTGCGGCAGGACGCCGCCACATATTGGAAAGCTTGAAAATGTTTCATCAAAAGTCACGGCAATCCCACCCGAAGCAATGTTTCGGATGGGATTGATCAGTCAGTTTTTTCCGGTCAAATACGCATTGCCGCCGGGTGCGTGACCGTCTTTCGATAGAGATGCCAGGTCGCATGACCAAGGATGGGTATCACTACCGCCAACCCGGCAAACATCGTGACAAAACCGACGATCAGCATCGCGGTTACGATTGCAGCCCAGAGCAGCGATTCCATGGGGTTGCGCATGACGACACGCAACGATGTCGCAACCGCCGCCGCCGCACCGCAATCCTGATCAAGCAGCATCGGGAAAGTCACAATCGTCGAGCACAGGACAACGATTGCAAAAAGCAAACCAATGCCACAACCGGCAAAAATCAGGCTCCGTCCCTCTTCCGTTGACGACACCTGATTCATCAACATTGAAAAGCTTTCGGGCGGCATCGGTCCGAAATAGTGAACATAGAGATTTTGAGCCACCAGCAGCCATGCAATAAAGATTGCGAACAGAAAAGCACCGACAGCCACAATAGACGGCAATGCCGGAGAATGGCTCACATCGAGTGCACGTTTCCAGGATGTGTCCAGGCCTTCTTCACGGCGTCGGCTCATCTCATAAAGCGGCAGCGCAGCAATTGGCCCGATCAGGGCAAAGCCGGACATCAGGGGAAACAGGAGCGGCAACGCATTGGCGTTTGTGCTCCAGTATGTGATGAGCAACCCCGCCAGCGGATATATGAGACAAAGGAAAACGTAATGCGATGGCTTCGCCCAGAAATCGTCGAATCCCAGACGCAAGGCATCAAATACATCCGCCATGCGGATGCGCTTAACTTCAGGATAAAAGGCTGATTGGTCTCGACCTGCAACAACATGAAACTGTGCCATGACGCTCCTCCTGCGGGTGAGGCAGTCCTGACAGCAAGCACGACGGTCAGGACATGGCCTGCACGCAATTTCTGGCTTTCGCACGGACACCGGATAAATCCGGTTTTCGTGACGCCAATTCGTCAGGCCAAAGCCTGACAGTCTGGCAAATAGTATACATCGAAAAGACTGGCGGCGAAAGAAAGCGGCTCAATGAGATTGAACCCCGCGTGAACTGATCTCAAACCAGCAACCACACGCACTTTCCATTCGGGCGCATCCCGAAAAATGTGAAACGGCTTTCGGAAAAGATGCGCGTCACAACAAATGATTAGATCGCCGATCTGATTCAATCTGATCGAAACGCTCTCTCATGAAAGCACGGCGAGGCCAGTTTCTGGATTCTATCGGGGAATAATGGTGCTGCGAGAGAGGATTGAATTGTCGGTACTCTCTCGCTTCATCCATTTAATGAGTTGAATTTATTGTTTTTTCATAACTATCTAATGTATATGTTTGTGACATTGTGACAGGCATGAAAACGGGATTTTTCTGTGGGCAAATATAATTCATTCACAATACCAAATCCAGGGTGACAAAAGAATGCGCGCAAGCGCGGGAACGGGGTGCTGATCCAGAACCACCGCTTTGACAAGGAGCTGCGCGAGCGCCTGCTGGAGACGTGATGCGGGGACGCGAGCTTACAGAGATAGGGAATGTGACCGCAGAACGTTCACGACCTGTGCAAGGCCGTTCGCGTCGAGAGCAATCGTATCCGCGATGAATTCGTCAGAGGAACGAACTTCCATACCACGGTGTTCCAAAAATGCTGCCGGAAAGTCCTTCAGATTCTCAGTGACGAGGACGTCAGCACGGGTTTTGAGCGCGGCGGCCAGAACATGCTCATCATTCTTGTCCGGCAGTCCGTGTGCGACGCCAAGAAAATCGTCGTAATCCGACACAAGCGCTTCTTCAAACGCCTCTTCCATGCACTTTCTGGCGCGCGCCGCCCGTTCCCGGTTGGAAGCATCCCCCTTCCGTGCAAGGATGTTCGCAATCGCGGCTTCGGTCTTTCATTGAGCACGGCTCCCGACCAGCGGAGGCGGAAAAATTCCGCCTCCGCTGGTCGGGAGAAGATTGCGGCGCAAGGTGTCGACCAGAGTACAAGCATCAATAAACGCGGTATAACGATTGGCGAACACGTTCAGAACAACTCCGCATCCATTTGGGCAAGGGCCGACAAGGCCCCGCTTCGTCGTTCGTTGCGGATTTTCTTGTAGTGGAACAAATCCTGCGCCCTAATGCGTCTGTGTCTGCCGACGAGATCATAAGGGATTTCCTTCTTCTCCAAAAGCGAAACCAAGTAGGGCCGTGATACATTCAGAATGTCGGCCGTCTGCTGGGTGGTCAGCATCTGGCCGACCGGAACGAGCGTAACAGCGTCACCCTTGCCTATGTGCCGCAACATCTCCATCAGGAGAGCGGACAGGGCAGGTGTCAACGTGATTTCGGTCGGCTCCGAGTTGTCGTCCTCCAGCAGGCGCAGCTTCGCATTGCCTGTCGCGTGAGAGGCTATGATCTGTCTCAAATGGTTGGCGGCGTCCTGCTCCGTAGCCGATGGCAGGCGCCCGCCCAATTCCTGTGCTGTTGCCGGCATTGTCATCGTCGCACTCCTTGAACGTCAAAAATCTACCACTGAATCGCAATAATCGAAACAGACGAAACTAAAGCTGGATGAGCTGGCTCGATTTCGATTCGGCATCAAAGACAGGGATCGATATTGACCACGCTGGTTCCTTCAAATTGCTTCACGTTGCATGTTATTACAAAGCCCACGCCTTCGACCTCAATCACGGCCATAGTGCACCTCTGTAGTGCGCGTCTCGGTTCAGCATCGCTGCCGTCGAGCGCAACACGCCCATGTGGCGGTGGACAAGAAGATGATCATTCTCCGCCGTCTCAGTCAGATCGGAGATGAATTGAAGAATGTCCTCAACGTGGGATTTTCCGGGCATCATATGCCCCGACTGCGGCTCGATAATATCATGGAAGCTCAGAACGGCCCGATGATGCGCGCCATAACTCTTGAATGTAGATAATTCCCCCACATTCAGGATCAATAATTGGATGCGCTCTCAGGTTTGTAACAGCAGGCCAATTTCGGTTTGATCCGCCCTCTACGCCTATCGGGAAAACAAGCCCTTTCGCTTCAAGGCCGTAATATCCCTGCCCTTCAGACCGAGCCATTCCTCGAGCACTTCGTCTGTGTGCTCGCCAAGGCCCGGCGGCGGTCTGCGAATCGTCAGCGGTGTATCGCTCATCTGCATCGTGACACCGGCCATCGTCACCTTGCCTGCAACGGGGTGGTCAACTTCGACGAGTTGGCCGCGGTGATGCAACTGCGGATTTTCGACCACGTCTTTCATTGTCGCTACCTTGCAGGCCGGAATGCCGCACTTGTTCAACGCTTCGATGATCGTATCGGTATCACGGGCCTTGCACCATTCCTGCACCATCGCTTCGATCTCGGCTGCGTTTTGCAGGCGGAGCGGAACCGTGGCAAAGCGCGGATCCTCGAGCAGCTCGGGCTTTTCGATCATGGTACAAACACGCGCAAACAGCGGATTGGTGCCGGAGACAATCAGAATGTAGTCGCCGCTCCGAGTGGCGAACACATTGCCGGGGGAGGAGTAGCGGTCCCGATTCCCGGTCCTCGTAAGCGTCACGTTCTGATCAGCTTGCGAGGAAATCGCCGTCGTGAGCACCGATACGGCACTATCGAGCAACGCCACGTCGATCACCTGCCCCTCGCCCGTGCGTTCGCGGACAAACAGAGCCGCAACGGTGGCGTTGGCGCCGTACATGCCCGTCATATAGTCGACGTAGAACGTTCCGGCCAGCATGGGTGGCCCCTCAGGGTCGCCGGCGAGCGACATCAGGCCGCTCATGGCTTGCGCAATTCCATCGAAGCCCGGACGCATGGCGTACGGACCGTCCTGCCCGAATCCCGACAGACGTGTCATGATGAGCCGGGGATTGGCAGCATGAAGCACATCCCAGCTGCACCCCATCTCCTCCATAGTGCCCGGGCGAAAGTTCTCCACGAGCACATCGGCTCTCCTTGCCAGATCGATCAGGATCGCCGGAGCATCCTTGTGCCGGAAGTCGAGGACCATCGATCTCTTGTTGCGGTTGAGCGACAGTCCATACAGGCTTTCGCCATTCTGGAACGGCGGAAAGTGCCTGCCGTCATCGCCATAGCCGATTTTCTCGACCTTGAGCACGTCGGCGCCCATGTCACCCAGTATCTTGGTGCAGTGCGGACCTGCAATGAAGCGAGAAAGGTCGAGAACCCTTATTCCGTCGAGTGGCGCAGTCATCTTCGATCCCATATTCAATGAAGTCTGTTGTGAACCGGCTTTGAGCGCCGGCATTGTCTCAAGTAGCTACACAACCTTCACCGGCGTCGTCAGTTGCAGGGCTGCACCGAGATGGCTCTGACCGGAGCTCCGGTTCCGCCCGCGATCTTCAACGGCAGAGCCATGAAGAAGGTTTCTTTTTGAATGGCTTGAAGATTGCAGACATTTTCAAGGATCAAAATTCCCTTGGGAAGTAGCGTCAGATGCGCGGCGAGATCGTCTCCGCCATCGCCGGGATCGATGCTTATGCAGTCCGTTCCGACGAGCTTGACATGCTTCTCCGCCAGATATTCCGCCGCCGAACGTGACAGACCAGGCCAACGGTCAAGGAAATCGAACCCCGCTTCCCCAGCCGCCCACTTATGACCCCACTGGAAGTCGAAGAGCACGATATCGCGCTCCTCAATGGCAATATTGGCGGCCTCCCATGCACGAATGTCGTCTGCCGTAACCTGGACATTGTCGGCCGAGAACGGCCCCAAGGTGATCTTTACGGCGTGCCCAACAAACTGGTCGAGTGCGATCTCATCAATGTTTTTGCGCATAGGATCGCCTTCACGCACGAAATGCGAAGGCGCGTCAAGATGCGTACCGGTATGCTCCCCGAGCACGAGTTGGTTCATCTCCGCAGGATCTCCCATCGAACACCAACGCATCTGGAAATATTTCGGGTGGGTCGGATAGGTCGGCATGCCGTATTCCAAGGGGCGCGTGAGATCAACGATCGATGAACTATCGAAAATCCTCACCAAGGAATGGACGTTTTCGCATTGGCACATGGTCAGCTCCTTTTAAGTTGCCTTGCTTCGGAACGGGCGGTGATGACGGCTATAATGAGAACCAGACCGTTGAAGACCGGCTGCATCCAGAACGGCGCGCCCAAGAGATTGAGCCCATTGAAGCCGACAGCCAAAAGCAGGATCGCAACCAAAGTTCCGGGAACATTGAAATAACCTGGTTTGTAGGTCGTGACACCCAGGAACGCGGCGGCGTATCCTGGTAGCAGCAGGTCGGGACCAAAGCCGGCACTTGCTGCACCGCTCTGCCCGAGTTCGAAAAGCCCGCCAATTGAAATAATCAGGCCAGCTAGGGTGAAAGCGAGAACCTTGACCCATTTTGTCTTGATGCCGGCGAGGAAGGCGACACGCTCGGAACCGCCGACCGCATAGAACTTGCGCCCCGTCGGCATCTGCTCAAGAAGATAGAAAAGCACGACGGCAATCAGAATCGTAAACCAGACACTGATGGCGAGTCCGATAAACGAGGTTTGCCCGATTGCCAGTATGAACGGTGGAATGCCGGAGAAAAGCACCTGTCCGCCGCTGAGCGCCAATGTCAGGCCGCTCAGCAAAATGCCGATGCCGAGTGTTGATATAAAGGAGCTGATCTTGAACGTTACCGTCAACAAACCGCTGAGAAAGCCGACAGCGGTCCCGGCGAGGATCATGACCGGCATCACGACGGAAGCGTCGAAGCCGGCACCGCCCAGATAGGCTCCGAGCATGACAACGAAGCCAATCAGATATCCGAGCGACAGATCGAACTCTCCGACGATCAGTGGAAACAGAGCCGCGAAAGCGACGCAGGACACGACCGTCTGCACCACGAGAATGTTCTGGATGTTGCGCGCGGTCAGGAACTGATTGCTCAGTGCAGCAAAAACGACGATCAGAACCAGAAGCAGCAGCAGTGTCGCATAGCGCGTCAATATCCCTCGTGTAAAAGTGGCGAGCAGAGAATTTCGCGTGACGCTGGAAGTGGCGGAAGTAGGCATCGGCGTGGCTCCGTTCACGAATAGGACCGTTCTGATATTTTCGCGCGCGTCACGTCCTCCCCTTCCAGGCAAGCACTGATCTTTCCGTCACGCAGGATGAACACTTTTTGGCAGTGAGCAGCCAATTGATCCGGCTCGGTCGACAGCAGGATTACTGCAACGCCGTTTTCAGCCGCTGCATGCATTGCGGCAAACAGCAGATCGCGGGCATTGGGATCGACACCCTGCGTCGGGTCGTCCAGAACGAGAACCGCCGGAGCCAGGGAAAGCCACTTTCCAAGAATAACCTTCTGCTGGTTGCCGCCGCTGAGAGTGCCGAATATTGCCGAAGCATCGGGCGGACGAACATCGAGCATTCCGATAAGGGACGAAGCGAGATCCGCTTTCTGCTTTGTCCGATGCCACCACCTGTCGCTTGACGGTAAGGTGAGATTGTCGCTCACGGAGAGCGTCGAGATGCCGCCGGACCGCAGGCGATCAGCAGGAAGAACCGAAATTCCCGCCTTTATCGTGATGGTTGGGTCGATGAGTTTCGGCAAACGCTTGCCGCAGACGTGAATCTCGCCGGCGTCATAACGCATCTCGCCGGCAAGTATCTGCGGCAACTCCTGTATGCCGCTGTCGGCAAGTCCGGCAACGCCGACAATCTCGCCGGCATAGATCCCTACGTTGATGCCATCGAGAACTGCGGATTTCAGGTCGCGCAGCTCAAGCCTTGGTAACGAGGCTGCGTCATCTGAAACGGGGGGCAGCGAGCGAGCCTTTGCCCAATAGCGTGTGACATCCGCCGGACTGACCGCAGACTTCGAGACGCCTACTTTGCGTGATCCCGCCATCGTCTCGATGATCTCGTTGCTGGTCGTCTCTGCCCAAGGTCCCGAATGAACGAGATGTCCATCGCGTAGAACGCTCACGCTCTGAACCCTGTTTTCCAGCTCGGCCAGACGATGCGTAACCATCAGGATGGCAAGATCCGGCCGGGCAAGGCTCTGAACATGCTGGAGGAAAGCTTCAGCCTGTTTTTCGGTCAGCGAAGCGGTCGCTTCGTCTAGTATCAGGAGACCGATACCAGTTTCGACGCGATCAAGCGCGATGACGAGCGACACTAACGCCCGCTCGCCCGCCGTCAGCGACCCGGAAATTCGTCTGCTGTCCATGTCGACCGCATAGCGCGCCAACCGCCGATTCGCTTCAACGTAAAGATTCGTCCAGTCGATCCGGCCATGTCTGCAGGGATAACGTCCGAACATAGCCATACATTCGCCGACCGACAGCGTGTCGATGAGCGGTGCTTCCTGGTGAACGACAGCGACGCCAAGCGCATTGGCATGATTGGGCGAGCTGAAGCCGTTGATCGTCCGTCCGCCGATGCTGATCGTTCCGCCGTCGGGCTGGTAGACGCCGGACAGAACCTTACTGAACGTTGACTTGCCGCTTCCGTTCGCACCGAGAAGGGCGTGTGTTTCGCCCTGTTCAAGAACGAGGCTGACATCCCTGAGCGCTTGAAATCCGCCAAATGACTTTGTAATATGATCGGCTGTTACGGTCATCGAGGCTTTCCTTTGAAACCACCGGCGAGGAGCGCCGATTGCACCCCTCGCCGGGGGAGGCTTGGTCATCTCCAGAGGGAGTAATAGCGCTCCTGATATTCGGGCGCCGCCGTCCAGTCTTTGCCCGCTTCCGGCAGATTGTCCTTGTTGAGCACAATAAAGGGAAGGCTCTCCCCACGTGGTTCAATCAGCGGCTGCTTGTTCAGCAGGCGGATCGTCTGGTCGATGATCGCAAAGCCCATGTAGCGGTTGTCGTAGGCGGCATCCGCAACCTGGATACGTCCAGAGCGAATGAAGTCCAGGTTCTGTTGATTCCCGAGAACGCTAACGACCTTGACGTCCCCAAAATTGGCGAGCTGAAGCGCCGTGACCTGAGCAGCGGCGGCTGGATCAAACGGAGAAAAGAGGTACTGCGTGTCCGGATTTGCTCTCATATAGCCGACCGTCTGCTGGCCGAGCGTGGTTCCAACCTGGCTGCCGGTGAAATATTGCAGATCGGAAATGGTGCAGTCCTTGCACCCATTGAGCCCTTCAAGCAAGCCGGCCTGCAGGGCCAGGACCGATGGGAACTCCTTGTCGCTGAAGACGGCAACATTGGCTTTCCCTGACGAGTCCTTGATAATCCATTCTGCCGTCTCACGGCCGAGTGCGGCATAGTCGGGGGCAACATCGAAAGCGTAGCTGAGAGCACCTTCTGCCGGCTTGGCAGTCGGGTTCGGACTGTCAATGCCGTTGGAGCCGGACACGACCGGAATATTGGCCTTCTTCGCAGCACCGAGTCCAAGCTGGACAAGATTCGGGTCGATTGCGATATTGACAATGACGTTTGCACCTGAAGACACAGCATCGAGCATCGCGGCATTCTGCTGCCGGGCATTGCCGCCGCCATCGAGAACGGTGACGCTCCAGCCGAGCTTGCCGCCAATCTCCTTGATGGCCTCAGCGGGCGCCACGCAGCCGTGCAGCACCGAGAAACATGTGACGACTGTGACGTTGAGCTCTGCAGGAGCCTTTGCCGGCTCCGTCGGCCCCTTGAAACCGTGGGCTGACGCTAGCGTCCCATAGGACATGCCCGCGAGCAAGGCCGTAGCTGTGATAAGGTTTTTCATTTCCGTCTCCTCCCTTAGATGACATGAGGTAAAAAAGGCGTATTTTCGGCGTTTTCACACGACGGCAAGCGGGCGTATCAGCGACCCAGTGGCGCCTGAGATCGGCAGCGGAAGGCACAGGAACAGGAACTGCGAGACACTATCTCGCGCTAGTTCCTCCTGATAGACCCATTCGAGAATGGGGATCCCGTTCTTCTGCAAGAGATAGCGATGCACAGGCTGGGGATCGCCATCAATATTCGAGGGCGAGACCTCGAGGGCGACGTTGTCGGCCCCGATAGCAGCGGGGCTGAACTGCATCAGCCATTGGGCGCCCTCAAGGTTGAGCCCAGCGCCATTCGCCCGCGAGATCAGCTCCTGATCGGGCCATCCGTCCATGGTTCCGGTGCGGATGAGAACGACATCACCGGCGGCAAGCGAGATGCCCTGTCGTTCACATGCTTTCTGAAGCTCTTCCCGTCCGACAGGCTGGTGCGCCGCAAGCCGCTCCACGCCCAACGCGGCAGGGACATCGAGCATCACGCCGCGGCAGACGAAGGGAGGAAGGGCAGCCGCGTCCTGGCACATGGGACCGAAGTCACCAAGGCACTCGTCCGCGCTAAAGCCACCATGCCATTCGGAGTGGGGGCCACAGGTGACATGGGAAAGCGCATCAATATGCGTACCCGTATGGGTGGTGCACATCAGAAGTTCTGATATGAAACCAAAATTGACGGTGTTGTGGCGGAGGAACTCAAGATCCTTCTGGTTCCGCTGCCCGCGAGGCGTTCTGTATGTCAGCACCTGGAATTGAGGATGACCCTCTGCCAGCGGCATCCCCGGCCACCATCCCGAGCACAGATCATACGTTTTCCCTTGCGTGGGGATACGCAGCGCATCAAGCGATACTTCCAGTTTTTGAGACCGCGAATTCATGAATTCCTCCCACCCTCAATCGTTGCGACCAAATGAACATAGCGACCGCCATCAGCCGGGATCTCACCAGACGATGGCGGTGCTCGTATCAGCCGTCGATCCTACAGGAAGCCCATCCGACAACCGTCATACGATCATCAGATGCCCGTCGTATCCAAACCTCAAGCGAGATCTTGGTGCGCCCGTCGCTCTCTTTCTCAACCGCAGTGACTTTGCCGGTCAGCTTGATCGGATCGAAGACCTGAAGCGGGGCGATGAACTTCAGCTGGAACCAGCCGGATGTGAACCAGTCTTTTCCGAACGCGCGAACCATGAGTTCGCCCATCACGCCTGCCTGCTGCTGTCCCTGGACGATCGGCACCCGCAACTGCCCTTCGCGAGCGATTTGGATATCGCTGTGGGTGTTCTTGACGTATTCGCCAACGCGGGAGAACACCGCTGTCTGTTCGGCGGTGATCGTCTTGTCGAGCGGGACGAGAACGTCTCCGACCTTCGTGTTTACATCGACCCGGTCGATGTAACGGGGATTAGCCGGAATCTCGCCCGTAACGGGACGGGAAGGTGTATCGCTTGCGCGTCCGCCGATGGCACCCGGCACTGTGCGCAAAATCTCAACGCCACGATGGCGAACGATGCTGCGGCCGTCCTCGCCAACAGCCTGCGCCTCCATGATGACGTAGCCCTGGCCGCGTCGGACATAGGATTCGACATAGGCTCCTTTCATTGTGACCTTCTCGCCAAGCTTGAGCGGGCTGTCGAACCACATCTGTTCTTCGGTATGAAAACCGACCGTCTTGCTGCCCCTGTATTTCAAAGTGAAAAGCTGCACGAGATCGTTACCGAGCAGGCAGGCCTGGCCTATGCGGCTGCCATCGAAGGGACCGGCTTGGAGGTACCACGGATTGTAGTCGTTTTGCGTAAAGGAGAAACGCTTGATCTTATGATCATCGATGATGATCGATACGGGTCCGAATTCCTCCGGAATTTCAAGATTTTCAAAGATCGGCTCCTTGAGGCCAGACTCCAGATCGTCGATATAGACTGCGCGTCTCGGATCCGTCAAATCGCGCCATAGTTTGGATTTTTCAGCATTCTCGGTCATGTCATCTCCTTAAATGATGTTGTTGCGGCACACGCGGCTGTCAACGGCCCGTCTTGGCCTTGTCGGCTAGGTATTTTGCCAGCCTCGTAACGGCGAGCATGCCGGGATCATCAATGCCGATCGTCTGATCTCCGAACATCCGGGCGCGGCCAATGCGGTTGGGCTTAGTCCGGAATTCATCAAGCACTGCCTCGGCAGCCTCGGCAGCGGCTTTAATATCCGGCGTTTCATTCAGGCGCCTGATGATGGCGTTAATCGAATCGAGGATCGTCTTGTCGCCGAGCTCGGCCTTGCCGCGTGCCATCATCGCTTCCATCGCCTTGGCAAGCAGGGCCGGCACGGCTGCGGCGTCGACTGTTTCTTGGCCCTTGGTCTCCCTACCGAAGGTCATGAGCGCGGTCGCCACAAGCGTTCCAAGGCTGGAACCCGTAGAAATGGCCGCTGCCCGAGCCAATGCACGGAATGCCGTACCGAGATCTTCGGCCTGCGACAGGTCTGTCTTTGACAGACCGGCGAAAAGACGTGCGAGCATGGTTCCGGTATCGCCGTCACCAAGCTTCGCATCGGCGGCGTTCAACACCTGTTCCAAGCCGCTCATCGCCTCGTGTGCGGTTTCCACACAGAAGGTAAGATCTGCCTTGCCCACCATCATGACCGCACCGTCCAGAACGGGCAGGACGAAGGCGCACTGAGGAGCCTCTCGATTTCCGCGTCGACAAAGCTGAGGCTGATCGACACGCCGGCCATTTCCATCGACGTGGCGAAATGCCCGACCAGAGGCCTGACGATGCGGATACCGCCCTCGCCGAGCTTCGTGCTCGCGCGGCGATAAAGGATGAACAGTTCTTCCAGCGGCGTGGCGCCCAGGCTATTGACGAGGATCGATACCGTCGTTCCGGCGCCCTGCGGCTTATCAGCCAGAAGTCTCTCGATCATCTCATCGGCGATGGCGTCGGCCGTTCTCAGCTTGTCACGCCAGATTCCGGGCTCTCCGTGAATACCCATGCCCATCTCGATCTCGTCTTCGCCGAGGATGAAAGAGGGCCGGTCTGCGCCGGGAACCTGGCAGGGCGAAAGGGCAACACCGATGGTCCGGGTCATGTCGACCGTGCGCTGCGCGATGGCGGTGACCGTATCGAGATCGGCGCCTTCGTTCGCGGCAGCACCTGCCGTCTTGTAGGCATAGATGATACCGGCAACGCCGCGGCGCTTCTGCCGCTCTTCCGAAGCGGCGCTGGCAATGTCGTCAGTTCCGAGCACGGTCGAGGTGCGGATTCCTTCGTCTTCCAGCAGTTCGCCTGCCATGTCGAAGTTCATCCGGTCGCCGCCGTAATTGCCGTAAAGCCGCAACACGCCTTTGCCCTGATCCGCAAGCTTGATCGCGTCGATGCAGGAACCAACCGTCGGGCCTTCGAAAACGTTACCGATGGAGCATGTATCGAGCAGCCCCTCACCGACATAGCCGGTGAAGAGTGGCAGGTGGCCGGAGCCACCTCCCGAAACGATGCCCACCTTGCCGGTCGATCGCGTTGCGCGGCGGATGACGCGACCGTTTTCCCCATCACGAATCAGAGAGGGATTGGCAGCTACCAGACCGTCGAGCATCTCGTCAACGAAGTCCTGCGGCCTGTTCATGACCTTTTTCATGAGTTGCTTGCCTCCTCAGTAGCTCAGTGCCGGATTGTCGTTGAACACGGTAATCGGCGGATAGGCTAGTTCGTCGGTCACGACGTCGAGAACCGTCGTCTTGCCGGACGCGAATGCCTTTTTCAGCGCTGGCAGGAAATCGTCCGCTTTCTCAATGCGGATGCCGTCGCAACCGGCAGCGCGCGCAATGGCGGCATGATCGACGGGCGTGAAGTCGCAGGCGTCGGAATATTCGCCGAAGATAACCTTTTCCGCATGCTTTTCGTAGCCGAGGATGGAGTTATTGAGGACGGCGACCACCACCGGCAGGTTCATGCGGCGTGCGGTTTCGAGTTCCGACCACACATGCGCGAAGCCTCCATCGCCGACCAACGCAAAGACGGGAGCGTCCGGGTTGGCGGCCTTGGCGCCGATCGCAAAGGGAAGCCCCCAGCCGAGACCTGCAAGACCGCGAGGGGTGATGAAGCGCTGGCCCGCCTTGCGACTGGTCAGAAAGTTGGCGACCCAGATCGAGGAATAGCTGGCGTCGGAGACGACGACCATCTCCGGCGTGAGAATACTGTCGAGGTCGCTCATCAGGCGTTCGGGCCGCAATGGAATCTGGTTTGAACGTGATACGGCTTCACCGTCCTTGCGACCCTGAGCCAGCCCTTCCGCGATCGTCCGGACGAGCGCCGGCCGCTTTGCCGTACGCTTGCCGAGATCGACCGCAGTGAGCGCCTGACGCAAAGCGGCCAGACCGAGCTTAGCATCGCCGACCAATCGCACGGCTTCGTAGTTGCGACCGACTTCACTCGAATCGACGTCCAAGTGGATATAGGTCGCGTCCTTAGGATAGAGCTGCCAGCTGTCAGTGCCATTCTGGTTGGTGCGATTGCCGATCAAGAGAATGACGTCGGCCTCCGTGATGAGTGAGCGTAGATGTCTGCTACGGCTACGCTCGGCCATGAAATACCCGACGACGCCGAGGCTCAGCGGATGCGTTTCGTCAACCGCACCCTTGCCCATCACGGTCGTTCCGACAGGAATCGAAGCCGCTTCCTGCAGCGCGGCGAGCTCGTCCGCCGCATCCGAAATATGCACACCGCCGCCGGCGATGATCAGAGGGCGCTCCGCTTTTGCAAGAAGAGCGGCAGCTTCCGCGACCTGCTTGGGATCCGGACCGCAACGGTCGAGCGGGAAGTGGCCGAGCGAGGCGTTTCTCGGCATCTTTTCCGCGGACGCAGTCTCGACGAACATGTCGATCGGTGCGATCAGGACGGCTGGGCCGGGCCGACCGGACGCTGCCGCAGTGAACGCCATGTCGACATATTCATCGATCCGATTGACGTCGGCGACGCGCCTGATCCATTTGGCGACACCCTTAAAGAGGTCAAGGTGATCGAGTTCCTGGAAAGCATTCTTATCCGCGAAGGGGCGAGCCACGTCCTGAACGATTGCAACGACGGGAACCGAAGCCTTCATCGCTTCGGCGAGACCGGGGACCAGCAATGTGGCCGCAGGGCCGTTCTGGGCAGTGACGACAGGCACTTTATGAGACATGCGCGCATAGGCGTCGGCCATGACAGAGCCGGCATTTTCCGTACGGTAACCGATCTGGCGGATTCCGTAATGCGGCGTTGCCAGGAAAAGTGCAGCCGGAATCGCCTGCCCAAAGATCACTTCGACGCCGTGACGCTTGAGTGCGGCGGCAAAAACGTGGGCTCCGGTTGTAGCGTTCGATCCTGCGGGGGATTGAGATTTGATTGCGGAAGTTTTGACGTTCACGTGGAAACTCCATTTATCTTGGGGGCGGGTAACGCCGTGTTGGTTCTGGGGCTAACCGCTTAGAGCGGCGCAAAAAGGGTCTGTCGTGGGTCGATCTCGCCACGAATGAGACGCAAATCATCGTCGCTGGGTCTAGGCGTGGTCGGGATGGCGTCAAGGTCGCCGAGGTCGAAGCCAGTGGCATCGCGCAGTTCCGCGTGGCTTACGCCTTCGTGGATCGACTTCACCTTGATACGACCGGCGATCCGATCGAAGTCGAAGATGCATTTCGGCGACAGCACCAGAGCGGGACCACCCCAGTCGAGGCCGAGCCTCTTGCGGCCCTCTTCACCGCCGGGATAGCCAACACCGGAGATGAAATCGACCTTCTCGACGAAATTGCGTCGTTCGTGATGCGGCATCATGATGTATTCGCGCCGAAACAGCGTCATGTGTTCGGGCTGCAGGATAGGGCCGACCAGCCGGACGTTTGGCTTGTCATAGGGGCCGATGCAGACGCTGTTGATGTTCCCGATGACATCGACCTGGACGGCGCTTGAAAAGCCGAAGCTGATGTCGCCGCGCTTCAATGCCCATTGACCGGGGTAATCATAGGTCTGCGCTTCCGCGGAAAGATCGCGAAGCAGGGCGTCATGTTCGCTGTCGGGCATGGCATCGAGCTGGCTGAAATCCGGATTATGATAACACCCCGCAAGCAGCAGCGTGAGATCGGGCGCATGTGTGCGGCGTGCGAGTTCCATCGCCACGATGGGGATCGCCGTTCCGAACATTGCCGCAGCCTTACCCGTCAAAAGCCCAGTGAAGCCCACTTCGCCGTTTTCGAAATCTTTTGCCAGAACGGCTGCGAGCGTTTCAAACAGTGTGGGCTCGTTCATAGCAGGCTATCCATATCCTTGAGACGCGCAAGCTGCGCTGCGCCTACAGTTTCGAGATAGGCGTCATTGCCACCGGAAAGATGCACAAATTTTTCGAGATATTTCTTCGTGCCTTCGAGGGTCTCGGAAGCGGCGACATATTCTTCGTAGTGCTTCTCATCGGCATGGTAGGCGCCGAGTGCGGGGGTTGGATGGGCGCCGTAAGGCAGTTCCACGACGGTCGAAACCTTGTAGGAAGGAAGTTCGACCAGCCTCGAATGCTTGCGGATGAACGCATTCGAGACGATCTTTTCCACTGTAACGATGACCTTGTCGCTCGAGCGACCCATTAGGACGTCATTGCTTTGAGGCAGCAGCCGGCGAGCCGGAAAGACGACATTGCCACGCTCGTCTGCCGCAAGGGCATGGATGACGACGACGTCAGGATCGGCGGCTGGAACGGCATGCATCGGATGACCAGTAATCGGGCAGGAAAATGGTTTAATCGCATCGTTGTATTTGACGATGTCGTTGCCACCGAGGAAGGGAACCGGCCAGAAGGCAAGCCCTTCCTGGCTGGCGCGGAACCGGTCCCAACTCACCATCTCGGGATAGTCGACGGCCTTGAGAGCGCCGCTTTCGACAGCGCGCCGATAATGCCGGGCAAGTCCGTGTTTTTCGAGACCGACATAAGATGTCTCGACGCAGGCGATGCATCCGCCGGCGGCCAGAAGATCGACGTCATAGGACTGGGCGGAGCCGACGACAGTCAGATTCCTGCGCTTCTTTCTGACGAGTTCGCGCACGAAACCCATAGGCTTCTGATAGACCGCAAAGCCTCCAAAGGCGATGCGGGTGCCATCGGGGACGAGGTCAGCCGCCTCATCTAGTGATTTCAGCTTCGATGTTGGATTTGGCATCTCATGGGTCCTGTCGGTTGGGCTAGGCTTGACGTTTGCGGAGCATGCTCCACCAAACCGCCAAGATGATCACGAAGCCTTGGGCAATCAGGAAGATGACCGGGTCGAGGCCGTTGAGAACCATGCCATTTCGCAGCACCGCAACGAACAGCACGCCGATGACGGTCCCAATGATCCGCCCGACACCGCCGGTCAGAACTGTTCCGCCGACGATGACGGCAGCGATGACGTCGAGTTCCATCAGTTCGCCCACCGTGGGCGTGCCTGAGTTCAACCGGGATGCGAGCAGCACGCCGCCGATTGCGGCAAGAAGCTGGATCATTATCATGACAGTGATACGCAGGCGACCTACCTTGACGCCATAGCGTTTGGCCGTATCCGGATTGCCGCCAACGGCATAGACGTGCTGACCGAAACGGTGCTGCGAAAGAACGAACCAACCGATGAGGATCGCAGCGATCATCACCCAAACGGGAAACGACAGTCCGAGGAAAGTCACATACCAGAGGTTTCCGAACGAGGAGGGCAGCGGCCCGATGGTCAATCCATCACTGATGTAAAAGGCGATCCCACGCAAGCCCGAGAGCAGACCCAACGTGGTGATGAATGTCGGGATACCCCAGATGACGCGCAGGGCACCGATGAACGCGCCGACCGCAGCGGCCTCGATCAAGACGATCAGAAAGGCGACCGGCAATGGAACGGCGTAATTGACGGCTAGCAATGCGAACAAGGTTCCGGAAAGGCCAACTTGCGCGCCGACGGACAGATCGATTTCGCCTGTGATGATGACGAAGGTCATGCCGATGGCGAGAATGGCAATCACGGAAGTCTGCTGAAGCAGCGTCGTCCAGTTTTCCGCAGTCAAGAAATTTGCCGAATTGACGCTGAAAAACACGATCAGCACGGCCAAGGCGACAGCAACGCCGATCTCGGCTCGCCATCCCGAAAGGTTGAGCTTACGGGGTGAATGCGCGGTGGTACCGGCGCTCAAACCAGCATTATTGGACATTTTTACCTCTATAGAGTGAATGGCCGGCCAATCCGGAGCGGCCATAAACTTGGATGCGTCAGTTGTTGGCGAGCGACTTGACGAGATCGAGATACTCTTTGATCTCATCCGGATTTTCTCGTGTGTATATCTTGCTCTGGACTTCGACGTTGCGCGGAACGCTTTCGCCCTTAAGGTCCTTGGCAGCCGCTTCGACGGCGGAGAACCCAACCTGGTAAGGCTGCTGGTCGGCAACAGCATAAACCTTGCCTGCCGGATCGAGCATGTCTGTCGCCAGCTCCTGGCTCATGTCGACGCCGTAAAGGCGCACATTGGATTTCGACCGTTTAGCGGCCTGCGCCGCGCCCGCCAGTGAGCCGGAATTCGATGCCCAGATCGCCGATGTCTGCGGATCGCGCTGCAAAATGTTTTCATATCCGTTTGCACCAAGTTCGGGAGTTGCGGCAGCAACATCGGTGCCGATCATGATCCCGTCGCCCTTCAGCGTCGAAAGCAAACCAGTCTTGCGCGGCATCATGTTCGGATTGGTTGGAGGTAGCGTGATCAGGCCGACCGTATTCTTGCCGTCGTTGACGCTCGCAAGTTGCTTAACCATCTCTGTCCCGAGATCGGCCGCCATCTTGTAGCTGTCAACGCCGATGGTGTGCTTGGCGATCGATTTATCGGCAAGCGACGTATCGAAGTCGACAATGACGACGCCACGCCCCGCAGCGCGCTTTGCGGCTGCCGCCGATGCATTCACGTCGAGAGGCGGCATAACGATAGCCTTGGCGCCACGCGTCACCAAATCTTCGATGACTTGCGCTTCCGTTGGCAACTGGCGGCGGTTCTGACCAACATGAAGCGTAACTTGATATTTCTTCGCGGCGTCCTGCATACCACGCTCGACCTGCTGCCAGAACTGGGAATCGCGGGCATAGATGACCGCACCAATTACCGTTTCGTCGGCGGCTCTCGCCGACGCGGTGGCCATTACAATTGCGGCAGCCGCAAGCAATCCGCCAATGAGCCTCTTCATGATCAAAACCCTCCCTCCGATCATCGATGTAGGTTGCAAGCTTTCGGGGGCGATCAAGTAGCTACCGAAAACTCTCCTAGTAAAAACGTTTTCCGAAAACGTTTCGATGTCGAACCAAACATAGGCTGCAGGTCCTGTCAAGGATATTCATAAGCAGATCTGATTCTAGTCGGATTTTCGATCAAGAGCTGGAGGGGCGGTGGTGCCGCGCACAACCAGTCGCGTCGGAAGTATGATCGACTTACCGCCTTTGGCCGGCTTGCGAATCCTTTTCATGAGCAACTCGGTAGCAGCGGCGCCCATGTCACGCTTCTGGAGCTGAATGGTTGTCAGGTTGACGGACTTGAGACTGGCAAGCGCGATATCGTCAAGACCAATGACCGATATGTCCTCGGGAATGCGCAGCCCCTTTTCGAGGGCGACCTGCATAAAGCCAAGCGCATTCATGTCGCTGCTCGCCATGACACAGGTCGGGCGATCGTTCATGGTTGCGAAGTAGTGACCTGCGTCGAGGCCGCTCTCAAACGTATAGCGGCCTTCAAAGATCATCGACTTCGACTGAGAGACCTTCAGCCTGGAGCTTTCCTGCTTGAATGTTTCGAGGCGCTCGCGAGCCGAACTCGATTCCAGCGGCCCCGTTACGAAGCCTATGCGCCGGTGACCCAGTGCATAAGCATGTCTGATCGCTTCAGCCAGCCCCTCGTTGTTGTCGGAGCCGACATAGTCGTCTTTCCATTTCGCGCTTCTGCGCTGCACCAGAACATAGGGTGTGCCGCTATCAAGAAGCGCGCGAATGCGAGGCGATTCACAATGCTGAGAGATCAGCACGATACCGTCGACCTGATGGTCGTATAGCGCCTGCATCTGCAGGATCTGACGCTCTTCGTCCTCGTCGGTATTGCACAGAAGCATCGTACACTTCTCTCGAATGGCGACATCCTCAACGCCGCGAACGAAGTCTGCCGAAGATGGGTTGGCAACATCCGCGATCAACACCCCTATCGTGAAGCTTCGCTGCATGCGCAGCGCCCTCGCAACGGCGGACGCGCGATAGCCGAGCTTGCGCGCCGTCTCGTTCACGAGCTTGCGCGTCTCGTCTTTGACGTAATTTTTACCCGACAGCGCATTCGAGACTGTCGAAAGAGCGAGCCCGGAGGCTTTCGCCACATCCTTGATGGTTACTTTCTTCCGCTCTGCCATTTAGATTTTCCTCAAATCAAATTTTCGACCATTGCGCTTTTTGGTGTAACGTGTTGACAGTTCCGACGCAAAGACTGTATCAATTTATCGAAACGTTTTCCAGAAACGTTTTTATATGCTGCAGCTACGCTTGGAGGCGAACCATTGATGCGGCTCGGCAAGCAAGCGAGAGGCGACTGATTTAGGCTCTCGCCGGATGGAGGAGTATTGATCATGACTAACGAATACTTGTTGCAGGTGACAGATCTTGGCAAGACATATGGTGCAGTGCAGGCCCTCCAAGACGTAAGCTTCCAGATGAGACGCGGAGAAACAATCGCTCTAGTTGGTGATAACGGTGCAGGGAAAAGCACGCTCGTCAAGCTTTTGTCGGGGGTCATTCATCCCACAACTGGTTCAATCGAGCTGAACGGCAAGGCCGTCGAACTGACTTCACCCGATGTCGCACGCGACAATGGTATTGAGACCGTCTACCAAGACCTAGGCCTGTGCAACAACCTGACCGTCGCTGAGAATATCTTCCTCGGTCGCGAGGAGGTCGTCGGCTGGGGCCCGTTTTCTTATCTGGCACGTGGCAGCATGCGTCGAAAGGCCAAGCAAGCGCTCGAGGGCCTCTCGATCAACATTCCCCAGCCCGACCAGAACGTCACGGGCCTAAGTGGTGGTCAGCGCCAAGCCGTATCGATCGCGCGCACGCGTCTTTGGGAAAGCACCCTCGTCATGCTCGATGAGCCGACTGCCGCTCTTGGTGTGCAGGAAACGGCCAGGGCCATGGAAGCGGTCCGGCAGCTCCAGAAAAATGGCGTGGCGATCATCCTGATAACGCACAGCATGCCAATGGCAAAAGAAATGAGCGACCGGGTTCTAGTGCTCCGCCGCGGTAAGAAGGTCGGCGACGTCCGGACAGATTCGGTATCGGGTGACGACATCGTGTCCCTGATCACAGGGGCCCGCGAACAGCAGATCGAGGCAGCTTGATCCGATGGCACGTTCCAAGCTTGTTTCACTTGATGAGGCCGTGTCCTGCATCTCCAGCGGCATGTCCATTACGGCAGGTGGTTTCGCCCATTCGCATCAGCCGCTCGGTTTCTTTCGCGCCTTGATGCGCACCAACGTCCGGGATCTGACCATCATGGGTGTTGCCGAATGCTGGGTTGCCGAATGGCTCGCGGCTGCCGGAATGCTGCGGCGAGCCTATTTCTCGAATTTTATGTTTGAAGGTTTCGGTCGATGTCGTCGGTTCTCCGAGGGTATTGAGGCCGGAATCATCGAGACGGAAGATCACAGCCATTTCGGCATGGTCATGCGATTTGCCGCAGCAGGCCTTGGCCTGCCGTTCATGCCGATGCGCTCGCAGGCGGGTACTGACATCATGAATGTCCCCGGTTTCGAGGATCCATCCGCCAAGGCGCGCATTTACCAGTCACCGTTTGACGGCGAGATTGTAAGCTTGGTGTCGCCACTGAAGCCCGATGTTGCCGTCGTTCACGCCGCTCGTGCCGATGAATTCGGCAATATTGAACTCTATGGAACGACTTCCGTGATCGAGGAGCAGGTCCGAGCCGCATCCACCGTTATCGTCACTGTGGAAGAGATCGTCACGACTGACGAAATCAGGCGTAATCCGCAGGCGACGCTCATCCCCGGCATGATGGTCGACAAACTCGTGCATCTGCCCTACGGCGCGTTCCCGCTCGGCAACTACGGTTACTACGAGTATGACCGCGACGCTCTTGGCGAGTATTACGAAGCTTCCCGCAACGTTGAAACCACCAAGGCATGGCTAGATACTTGGGTTCATGGAATTGAATCGCACTGGGATTATCTCGACGCCCATGGGGCTGCCCGATTGCTCACCCTACGGACCGATCCCCACCTAGGCTATCGATATATTTGGGAAGGAGCGGCCAAGTGAGCGCAATCAGTCGCGACATATTGATGGCCGTGGCGGCATCGCAGGAAATCAAGGATGGCGAAACGGCCTTTATTGGCACAGGACTGCCGATGGTCGCAGCCTATCTCGCCAAGGCGACACATGCACCGACCGTCAATCTCGTCTTTGAGTCCGGCATTATCGACCCCGCACCGATCGAGCTTGCTTCGGGTGTCGGCGAATACAAGCTGATCTACCGATCGACGAAAATCGCCGGTACCTTCTACGCGCTCTCGCTTCTGCAGCAGGGCAAGATCGATATCGGCTTCCTGGGAACCGCCGAAATCGACGCATTCGGAAATCTCAATTCCACTGTGATCGGCGATTATCGCAAGCCGAAGGTCAGGCTGCCGGGATCGGGCGGAGCAAATGACATAGCATCGATGGCAAAACGCTTCGTCATCATCGCGCGGGCCGATCCCAAGCGCTTCGTCGAAAAGCTGAGCTATTTGACCACGCCGGGTTTTCTGACAGGCCCCGGGGCCCGCGAGGCTGCGGGCCTACCGGGCAGTGGTCCGGTAAAGGTCATCACCGACCTAGGCATCCTCGGTTTCGATCCCCGCTCCAAGCGGATGCGTCTGGAAGAAACCTTCCCGAGCGTCGAACTCGCCGACGTGCAGAACGCGATCGGCTTCAAGCTCGAATCGTACGAAGGGACAAGACGTGCAGCCCTTCCCACCGATCACCAGATACGATTGCTTAAGACACAGATCGATCCGCATGGCATGTACATCAAAGATCTCTAAGGCCGATCACATGATACAGTCCGAGACAAAATATACTAGTGTAGAAAATGCGGTCGAGCGGATCCCTGACGGTGCGCTGCTGGCGCTTGGTGGGAATGAAGCCGGTCGCCAGCCGATGGCTCTCGTGCGCGAACTCATCAGACAACAGAAACGAAACCTGCATCTGGCGTCCTATCGCTACGGAGTCGACCTCGACATGCTTGTTCGCGCCGGATGTGCCGCAAAGATCGATACCTCGTCGAATGGGGCGGACGAAACTGGATCGTCTCAGGCCTTCACGCAGCCCATCATTGAAGTCGAGCGGATGACACTTGACCAGGAAGCCGCATTCGCACGCTTTTCAGCGGCGGCATCCGATCTTCCCTATGCACTCGTGAAATCTTCGTCCCAATACGGAGAAAACGCCGGGGTTACCACGATACAAGACGTTTTCGGCAAGGAGCCGGTAACGGTCGTACGGCGGATGGATCCCGATTTTGTGATCATCCACGCGCACGCCGCCGATATCGACGGTAATGTGCAAATGGATGTGGAAACCCACGCCGATTTTGCGCGGGATATCGTCCTCGCGCGCGCTGCGAAATATGTGATCGTCTCCGTTGAGCAGATCGTCAGTCCGCAAACGATCGCAACCGCGCCATGGAAGACCGTATTGCCCGCCCAAATCGTCGATTGCATCGTGGAGGCGCCGTATGGCGCGCATCCTTTCGCCTGCGTCGGTCGATACGGAGCAGATCAGCAGGGGAAGAACGAGTACGCTAAGATGGTCAAAAGCGACGATGCTCATCAATGGTTTATCGCGAACATCTATGACGTGCAAGATCATAAGGCCTATTTGAACAGTCTTGGTCTAAAGCGGCTGCAAGGCGTCACGACAAAACGATCTGCTTACTCCTGACGTCATGTGCACAGTATCGAGAGACCTTGGGTTTATGGCTGAGAGCGGCGACCGCACCATCGGCGACGACAGGGGAACCACTGTCGAAGACAGTTATCTTGAAACCTTGCGAAATCTGTGGCGCAAGAATTGGCCGAAAGAATTGTGCCGTGAACCTCAGGATCCCATGCCGGGACTGAGCTTACCACAGCGATTGGCCAAATGGGCAAAACGCACCCCGGATAAAACGGCGATCTGGTTCTATGGCCGGTCGTTTAGCTATGGCGAACTCTTCGATTTGACCGAGCGTTTCGCCACGAGACTGTCTGCCGAGGGTATAACGGCCGGCGACAGCGTCGCCCTCTTTCTCCCGAACTGCCCGCAATTTACGATCGCCTTTCTTGCGGTCCTGCGCATCGGCGCTGTTCATTGCCCAATCAGCCCCATGGCTAAAGGTGAGGAATTGCAGCACGAATTGCGCGACTGCGGCGCCAAGGCGATCGTCGCATTGCAATCACTGCTGCCCCTCGTTGCTATATGCGAAAACCTCGATCTTCGGGTTCAATTCCGCACACGCATTTCCGATGCGTTGCCGGGGGCTCCGTCGCTGCCGGTTCCCCCTATGGCAATCGCGGAAGAGCCTTCCAGCGGCGACGCCATCGATTTCTTCGATGCGATTGCAGGAACAACGCCTCTGCTGGCAGAACGCCGTCCAGTGGCCGCCGACCTTCATCAGATCGCATCGGTCAATTATACGAGCGGCACAACCTCTTTACCCAAGGGCTGCCTGCACACACAGGGCCACATGCTCTATACGGCTTCCGCCAACCATCTTCGGGCAGAAAGCTTTAACGAGACATCGTTGAATTTTTTCCCGCAATTCTGGATTGCCGGCCAGAATCATGGACTCGTCTATCCAATATTCTCCGGAACGACCCTCGTCCTGTTGTTGCGGTGGGATCCGCTGGCTTTCATGATGGCCGTGGAAAGTGAAGGCGTGGGGGCGACGACGATGTTAGTCGATAACCTTCTCGAAGTGTTGGACCATCCTCGGTTTGAAGAATTCAACCTGTCGAGCTTAAAACTCGTCCGCTGCGTCTCTTTCGTCACGAAACTCGACATTGGCGTGCGGCAGCGCTGGAACGCCTGTTATCCAGATACAGTCATATCGGAATCTGCTTGGGGAATGACGGAAACTCATACCGCCAACACCGTGACGATCGGATTTCAGGACGATGATTTCGACCTGAAATCTCAACCGATCTTCGTCGGGCTCCCCTCTCCCGGAACCGATTTCAAAATCTGCGATTTCGAAACCGGAGAGACCCTGCCGCTCGGGAGCGAAGGAGAATTGTGCTGCCGCTCGCCTTCGGTTTTCAACGGTTACCTCAACGCGCCTGAAGCGACCAATGAGGCTCTGAAGGACGGGTGGCTGCATTCCGGCGACATAGGTCTGATCGATACGGATGGCTTCATCCACTATCTTGGACGCAGAAAGGACCTCATCAAGGTCAACGGTATGAGCGTCGCGCCTGCCGAAATCGAGGCCATTCTGGCAAGGCATCCCTCGGTTTTCGCGGTCGGCGTGGTACCGAGACCCGACGAGGCCCGTGGTCAGGTTCCGGTTGCCTATGTTCAACTCCGCGACGACGCGCTCGACGGATCGGGGTCAGAACTCGCCGTCTGGTGCGGACAGAGGATCGCCTCCTACAAGGTTCCGGAGGTCCGCATCGTGACGGCACTGCCGCTTGGGCAGACCGGGAAGATACAGAAAGAAACACTCAAGGACTGGGTGATCCAGCGCCGGTAGACTGCTGTCCGTGATCATCGATCCAGGTCGACCATTTCGACACTTCAGCACCAGGGAGTTATTCCATAACCATTTCCGACGGGCTTCTATCACCTTTTCCGCACGCTTCTCATTTTGACTTTTTATATATTATGCAGCGAAGCAAAGTGCCTGAGCCATGCGTTTTAATCGCCCTGATGGTATTTTCGGAAAGTGACGGTTTGAGAGGGAATGTCGATAAATATCCTGCTCCCATAAAATCATCCGCACCGCCCCGATAGCGTCGGAGAATGTAAAGTCCGTCTTTTTGTACCAAGCGGCGGCGTACGGAACGACATTGTGTCCAAACAAATCGCATGTCCATAAAGTTACAAGGCTGTAGGGAGCTAGCTTAGCCCCTATGGCGCAAAATGAAACTTGCACGCCCTGTTGTCAGTGCACGAGATTTCCGCCGGTGATGAGTTTCACGACTTCGTCGGGATTGGTTTCGGCGATCGGTCTCATCCCTGCCGTTTGTCCCTGCCGCAACACGTGAATACGGTCACATACCTCGAAGATATGATGCAGGTTGTGACTGATAAGAATGATCGAGAAGCCTCGTGAGCGCAGATCCTTGATCAAGGAAAGCACTTTCTCCTGCTCCGGGACGCCGAGTGCAGCGGTGGGCTCATCGAGAATAACCACCTTCCTTCCGAACGCGACGGCGCGTGCAATGGCCACGCTTTGACGCTGTCCGCCGGACATGCCTTTGACAGTGAATTGCGTTGACTGAATATGGATATTAAGCGACTTGAGGAGGTCCCTGGAGCGGGTGTGCATCTCCTCGGCCTTCAGGAACTTGGCGCCTAGGACATTCCGTACGACTTCGCGGCCTGCGAAAATGTTTTCGGCAACGTTGGAGTCGTCAAAAAGCGCAAGATCCTGGTATACCGTTTCAATTCCAAGCTGGCGCGCGTCCTCGGGTTTACGCACCGTAACCTCGCGCCCTTCGAACCAGAATTGGCCACTGTCTGCCGGCTGCGCGCCGGAGATGATTTTGATGAGGGTCGACTTTCCCGCACCATTGTCGCCAGCCAGAGCCACGACTTCGGATTCATAGAGTTCAAAGTCAATATCGGTCAGCGCACGCACTGCGCCAAACGACTTGCAGATCCTGTTCAATCTCAGCAAAGGGGTCATTGGGAAAATCCTTTGAACGGTCGAGGCTTGTCCCCTCGACCGCAACTGGTTACTTGCAGAAGGTGTCGTGTGTTTCCTTGGTGATCATCGGCGTATCGAGGAACGTCATCTTCTCGACCTTTTCACCGGCGAGCACTTTCATCGCCAAATCGAGCGCTTCCGGGAACATCGTCGGATAGTAGACCGAACCGGTCATGCGGCCGGATGCGACCCCCTCACACCCTTCCTTCGCGCCGTCCATGCCCACCGTGACGACACCGTCGACCTTTTGCTCCTCCAGTACCTGGGCAGCGCCCATCGCCATAGTATCGTTGTGTGCGAATACAGCCTTCACGTCACGGTGTGCCGTGACTGCGTCTTCCATTGCCGCCACGGCCTCTTGGAGTCGATAGTGCCCGACGTAGGATACCACCTTGATTCCCGGATGCTTGGCCATCTCTTCTTCAAAGCCATGCTTTCGGTCGACCGTCGCCGAAGCGCCAGGTGTTCCTTCCAACTGAATCACCTTGCCTTCTTCACCGATCTTCTCGATTACGAAGCGCGCGGCCACCCGGCCCATTTCGACGTTGTCCGCCCCTATGAAGCTGGCAAAATCAGCCTCGGGCACATCAAGCTCGCGGTCGAAGACAATGAGCGGGATCCCGGCGCGTTTTGCTGAATCGGCGACTGGCACCAATGCTTTTGAGTCGTTGGGCGACAACACGACCGCGGAAACATGCCGCGTAATCAGATCCTCGACGCCGGAAAGCTGAGTCGCGCTGTCACGACGTCCATCGACGATGCTGAGCTTCACATCTGGATGCTGCGCTCCCCAAGCCTTCGCACGTTCGATACCTCCTACACGATAGGGATGTTCAAGGTTCGGCTGCGCAATCCCGATTTCCACCTGTTGCGCATCTACCGGGAACGAAACGGTAAGAACCGTGCCAGCCAGCATGACGATTTTGAGGATATTTCTGCAAGTCATGGTTACCTCCCTTTTGACTTGCCCGGCATTCGCCGGGTTTGCACTACTGCTTTTCAGGCTACTTACGTGCTCGGCCTTTCGCTTCGCGACGGATGCTGAACATGACCGCGACGACAATGATGACGCCGCGTGCAAAGTCCTGAGCATAGGGCGAGACTGAAAGAAGGTTCAGAATGTTGTAGGTTAGGCCAATCACCATCAAACCGACGAAGGTGAGAAGGATGCTGCCAACACCACCAACGAACGGAGTGCCACCGATGACGACTGCGGCAATTCCGGAAAGCTCAAACAGCATGCCACCAGTTGGTTCTCCAACACCAAGGCGGCCAAGGAACAACAGCCCGGCCATCGCGGCTAATACGCCATGCAGGGTGTACACGCTGCGAATGACGCTTTGGACCTGAATTCCTGAACGATGCGCGCCGACGGGGTTATCGCCGACCAGGCAGACATGGCGCCCATAGACGGTGTATTTAAGGATGACTGCGGCAATGATGAAGACGATCGCCGCGAGGAAAACAGGCATCGGGATCGGGCCGAGATAACCGCGGCCAAAAGCAAAGACGAATTCAGGAGCGAGATTGGCCGTCAACGTCCGTCCTTCACTCAGGATCAGCGCCAAGCCTCGCGCAGCCGTCATCATGCCCAAGGTTGCGACGAACGGCGGAACCTTGCCCCAAGTGATCAAAGCCCCATTAATGTATCCACACGCCGCACCGGTGAGCAGCACCACCACGATCATGCCCGCCGAACCGACGACGGGTGACGCAAGTGCGCCTACGACTGTCGCCAGCGCCAAGACGGCACCACCAGAAAGGTCAATGCCCCCGGAAATAATGACAAAGGTAAGTCCGATGGCGATCAACCCCACCATCGTCCATTGACGGAACACATTGAAGATGTTGTCGACCGTCAAGAAGTATGGAGACAGAAAGGTTGAAATGATGATGAGAACCAGAAGGCCGGTGACTGCGATGTTCCGCAGCAACAAATCCTTCGCATTCGCAGCGATATTTGCATTTGCGAACATGCCACCCGCCTCCTTCAAATCTGTTTTCTCGGACACAGACTGCCTCCCTTACGCAGTGACCTTCGCCGAGGCCCAACCGGCCGCGGTCATCAATCCGTCTTGATTTCGCGTCCAAACCTCAAGCTCCAGGCGGCCGTCGTCTAATTTGCCGGTGACGACGCCGTAGGTGGTGATGTGATCGCCGGAATAGACGGGCTGCAGGTAGACGTTTTTCATCCAACCGGAGGTAAACCAAGAAGCGGGGCCGAAGAAATTTGCGAGCATCTCTGACATCCAGCACGTAGTCTGGACGCCTTGCGCCAAGCGCGCCGGAAAACCGGCAGCACTGGAGACAGCGTCATCCGTGTGAATGTTGTGCCGATTGAAGTGAATGCCTGAAAAGACCGCCATTTCGTCATTGTGCGCGACCTTTTTTACCGAAACTATTGGCGTTCCGGCAGGAGCATCCAGTAAGGCATGAGCGATCGGAGACACGCTCTCCGAAACAATGCCTGAAACGCGTCCCAGACCCGGAGACGAGCTTCCTTCGCCCATCTTAATGCCTTCCGGGATCCGCATGATTTCCGTCGACTTCTGACGAACGAGCAACTTGCCACTTTCGTCGCGCACATCGACGTCAAGGACACAGTATCCTTTGCCACGTCGCTCGTATTTGTCGACATATGAGCCGGTCAGCGTGACTTTACCACCGAACGGAACTGGCGCATGATACCAAAGTTCTTCGGCCGTATGCAGGCCGACGACGGTGTTCGGATTGTACTTAGTGAGAAAAAGGGCGACGCCGTCTCGAACGAGCGCTGCTGAAGGCACCGCCCTGAAGCCGATCGACGGATCGACCTCGGTGTAGCACTTGGAATAGTCGGACAACGAAAAGCAGGCAGAGCGCAAATAGTGCTCATCCATGTCGACGATGAGTGGGCCGAATGTCTCACCAACTTCCACGGATTCATAGGTTGGATCTTTGTATTGCATATGGCTCCTCACCATCGTTGCGCCGGCTTTGCCGCTCGTTTCAAGACAGCCGGATGCAGCTCGCAAACACGTAAACTACGTGCACAACTGGGCTTCTGCATTTCCTAGCAAATCTTCTCCCGACACAGAGACTTTCATATAAAAACGTTTCTGCAAACGTTTTTATTAGGCATATTGCTCTCAAGATTATCGGAGGGATCGGAATGGGGGAGAAACGACGATTCAAACGCGGGGTGACAATTGTTGATGTCGCGGATGCTCTCGGCGTCGCGCCATCAACCGTTTCGAATGCTCTACATGGCAAGGAAATCGTGGCCCCGCGCACGAAAGCCCGCGTTCTAGCGATGGCTAAGGCTATGAACTACCAAGCCTCGGCCGCAGCCCGTGCGCTCGTGACACGCCGGTCTCTTTCGGTCGGCGTCATCCTGCCTGATTTTGCGAATCCGGTTTTCAACGAGATCATCAGCGGACTGACCTCTGTTCTTGCACCGGCAAATTACGCGACCCTAGTTGCGAGCACGTCGAAGGACGGACAGACCTGTAAATCGGCAATTCACGCATTCCTTAAACGGGACGTCGATGCCATTGTTGTTATTTCACAGAGCCTTGATTCTGAAGAGACTGCTCAACTCGGCGGTTCGGGCCTTCCCGTCATCCTTGTGCACCGAACTCCGCAGGATTGGCGAACAACACACGCGCCAAGTTCGACCTTTGACTATGTGGGGATGGACAATGCAGGAGGCGTGAGAGCGCTCACCGAGCATCTCGCACGGCTTGGCCATCGCCACATTGGCTTCATCACAGGCCCGATCCATTCGTCTGCCGCCGGCGAGCGCACCCGCGGTTATCATGAGGCAGTTGCGGCTCTGAGCCTTGAAAACCAGCCGGACCTCATCGTTGAAGGAAACTACGATTTCATCGCAGGGATGCGTGCTGCGAGAACCCTTCTTTCGCGACCAGCTCGTCCATCTGCGGTGATCGCAGCTAATGACTTGATGGCCTTCGGAACCATGGATGTTGCCCAACAAATGGGGCTGTCAGTTCCAGACGACCTCTCCGTCGTCGGAGTCGATGACATCTTCTTTTCTGCCTTTCCTATGATTTCGCTGACGACCGCCCGCCAACCAGCGACGGAGATCGGTGCGAGCGTCGGGAAGCGTCTTCTTGAACGCTTTTTAGACGAAACACTCGCACCTGTTGCGCTGACGCTTCCAGTCGGGATTACTGTTCGCCATTCCACGGCCAAAGCCCCTAATCCCTTCCGCCCCGGCAATCCTCTGTCATCCGAGCGCCTCGAGGCGTATCTCGCAAATCGGTGGAACCCGTCGACCATCCTCATCGCATAAACTGGAGCAAACATGTCCCCTACACCTCCCCTTGCCGGCCTCCGAGTCCTTGACCTCTCGCGTTTCATTGCGGGTCCATTCTGCGCAATGCAGCTTGGCGATATGGGTGCTGACGTTGTGAAAATCGAGAAACGTGGCATCGGCGACGATACTCGGCTGAACCATCCGCAAATTGCAGGAGAAAGCACCTATTTCCTGTCGTTCAATCGGAACAAGCGTAGTGTCGAACTCGATTTTCGTGATCCGGCGGACCAAGAGAAATTGCGTCAACTTGCCACGAAAGCCGATGTATTGATTGAGAACTTCCGCCCAGGCACGCTGGAGAAGATGAACTGCGGTTGGGAAACATTATCATCGATCAATCCTCGCCTCATTCTTGTTCGCATTTCCGGCTTCGGCCAAGACGGCCCACTCGCGAACCGCGCCTGTTTCGACGTCATTGCCCAAGCAATGGGCGGCATCATGAATTTGACTGGCCAGTCAAACGGTCCTCCGACTATGGCGGGAACGTTTATGATCGACTATTCAACGGCTCTCTATGCGACGATTGGCACGCTCTGCGCTCTTGAGGCGCGCCGCCAAACCGGACGAGGCCAGGTTGTAGAAGCAAGCCTTCTGGAGACCAGCGCAAGCCTTCTGATGAGCGCTATTCCCGATCACGCACAGCTTGGCCAATCCATGTCTCGAATGGGCAGCCGCGACCGATATACCGCGCCTGTGAACAGTTTCAGATGCAGTGATCAGGAATGGGTTTATCTCTCCGCAGGAACAGATTCGCTATTCAAACGGTTCGTGGACGCGGCAGATTTGGTCCACCTTCTTGATGATCCCCAGTTTGCAACCGCCGAAGCTCGCCTTCGGAACCAAGACGCCATAGAGACGATTGTCCAGCAATGGGTTGGCCTCCATCCCGCAAATACGGTAGTCGAAGCCATGGATGCAGCGGGAGTCCCCTGCGCGAAAGTCGCAACGATCGGAGAGGTCGTCAATAACCCACAACTGCGCCATCGCAATCAGATCGTGGACATAGCGCATCCGACTGTTGGCACCTACACGACGCATGGTGTAACGGTGACGATGCATGAAACGCCTGGTCAGATTGCCAGGCCCTCACCGCTTCTCGGCGAACACACCCAAGAGGTTATCGATGAGTGGCTCGCTTCGTAGATTGAGCTTATATCTCCAGCTGCATGGCTGTGCGGTCCTCGCGTATATTTTTCATCGAACACATTGCACTGAGCCTCAGTCGACTAATACATCCCATACATGAGGTTGCCGCTCCCCCGGCGGGTGAGATCATCCGCGCTGGTTGTCGAAGAGCCTTTTCGCAGTGCAGGGCGACACGTTTGAAACGCTTGAGCCGCCCGAAGCCTTGCTCGATACGGGCGCGCCTTGTAGAGCGTCTTGGCGAAGAAGGCTGGCGTGTTCTTCTCGTTGGCCTCATGAGGGAATCATGGGGGCGATACCGCGCGTTCGCGCGGCGGCGCGATTGGCCTTGCTGGAATAGCCTTTGTCGCCCAGCGCGACGCGTGGGGTGATGACCCATCAAGCATCAGCAGGTATCTACGAGCTATTGGCTTTCAACGAGCGCAACGTCAGTCAGCACGCTGGTGTCGCGGGACGACGGCTCCGTCGGCGAAACCCGCATCCTCACGGACCAGTTCGTCCCCGTCATCCGCGCGTGGGACATGACGCCCGGCTCCCCGACACGGGGTCAGGCGCTCACCATCCGCTGATGGTCTTCCCTCGCCGTCCACGTCATTTCAACCGGACGGCGCTTTTCTCACTCTCAACGGAGGTTTCACAATGACAATCAAAGCCGAAGGTCTGCTGCCGTTCTTCGATGCCGGCGCGCCTGACATCGGGGCCGTCCACCCCAACATGTATGCGCTCCCATTGAGCCATCTTCATTTGGACGCTTTGTCCGATACCCGCGCATTGATCTTTCTCTCTCCCCAGCTTTCAATCAGAGCATTCACTCTTGGCTGTACCCGCCGCCTTGCTTCGAGGCGATCCACTCCACACAGCAGCAATTGATCATAATCTGTCATGATGTGGCGTATGGTGCTTTGCATCATAATACCAACAGCCCCTCCCAGACGCGTCTTCTTCGTCCAATCACGTTTCCCAATCTCATTGACGAAGTATACAACTGCGAAATCCGGGCATCCTGGATGGTTCTTCCTGATATGCCGTTCGACTTGTTCGGCTTTAAATTTTGTCATACTGCCGATCTTTCAAATGAGGCTTTAGCACCAATCGCTCATTCCGCTGCGAAATATCTCTAGCCCAGTCGCGTCCCACCCAACCGAGACAGAGGACATATCACCGCTAATATGATTTTATCATTAAATAAAATTGATACTTCAATCAATAAATAAATGATGCTTATAAACGAAAATATATATTTATATTTACAAAATTGCCGATATTATCGCTAATTTTTATTTTATCGGGATAAATAAATATTTAGTTATTCTATACCTTATACCCATGCGGACTTTCCTAACCTGTGCTCGCAGCGCTCCTTTTTGCAGCTCAATTGAGGACATTGAGATAAGCATGCCTGGGAAGGGCAAGGATTTGAACTGGGCCATATCCACCGTTGCGGGTAAATTGGCATTGATGTGAAGATTCCAATGACGCGCGGCTGACCGAGGTGTGCCCTGTATGGTGCCAGATCCGAGCCTCGTTCCTGCCCAATGCGGATGAGGTCGACCTCACCAAGATAATCCCAGTAGACGGCACACAGCTCCTTCATCCAACGGATCTTGACCGTGTAGTTTCCCGCCCGTTGGTTCAGCCAACTTTAAATAATTTCAGCAGGTAATTATATTATAAATATGATTCTATTCTGTAAATCACACCAATAATAAAAACCCCTTACTTGTGTCATTATATTTTAATTTCGAAAACAAATGAAAGATATCATAATGAGAAATGAACATACTATGTCATCTGCGAGATTTATAGCGAATGGATTGGCTGATAGTTCTTACACACTTGCTGAAGTCGCTGTTATCGCAGGTTTCAAATCACCGGAGATGCTGGAAAGTATTGTAAGTGGGGGATCTCGGATTCCCCTCGACAAGATAGCGCCACTGGCCGACGCACTCCACTGCAACAAACGAGAATTGCTCCAAATTGTCCTGAAAAGCTGGTTTGGTGATGACTTCGTTCAGCTTGTTCAAGAGACGTTCTCGGTACCGGCGCTGAGTTCCTCCTCAGAAAGTGACTGGATCACGTTTCTACGTGAAACGAACAACGGAACCGTCCCCAACTTAGGCGCAACACTGCGCCGGCGCTTCCGCTTGCTTCTGAGCCATTCCTAGTAGCCGAGACCATTCTGCAGATCCCGGTAGAATTCAAGGTCCTTTGAGGAACAGCGCGTTCATCGTACCCCTGAGACCGACATGAAGCTCGCTGATCTCGCCTTCGACCAGTGTGATGATGGTAACGCCGGCGAACTTGAGGTGCTTGAACAGCGTCGCCACATCGGCCTGATCGCGGCTGATGCGGCCCAGCGCCTCGGCGAGCACGATGTCGAACTGGCCCGCCTGCGCGTCCTGCAATAGTGCCTGGATGCCGGGGCGCAGGATCATACTCACACCGGAGATGCCCACATCCTTGTAGGTGCCGACGATCTTCCACTTTTCACGCCTGGCCTGGTCGCGATGCATGCGGAACTGATCCTCGGTCGAGGCGTCGCGCTAATTGTCGGAGAAATAGCGGGCATACAAGCAACGCGGATCATCGGGGTAGTCCTTTCAAAACACAGTAGGTCAGCGGTGCACCGCGCCGCTTTTCTTCGCGCGGGCCAGTTCAAGAAAGTCGGCCTTGATCCTAGCGAACAGCCCCGGCGGGATAAAGCCATAAGCGAACCGGTCCCGCTTGCCGGGGACCAGCGACAGCCCGCCATTGGGCCATTCGTCGATATTATGCTCGGAGATGATCACCCAGCTCGGCGCGTCGTCGAGACCGATGGCCTCCCTCACCCTCGCCGGGATCTTGATACCGACAGTATCACCGGAGGGCGGCGTGTGTGTAATCGGCAGCAGCACCACATAGCGGGGGCGCAGGCAGGCATCGGTTGCGGCGATGAGGCAGGCCGGGCCGTCCTCGCCCTGATCCTGGCCAGCAGCGGCCTCATGCGTCCAGAGGTAATCGTAGCGGAGGACGAGGCCGGGCTTGGGTTCAGGGATCGCCACGTCTCGCCTTACTTCACTTCAGCAGCTCGTCGAGGTGGGCGTGTTCGGAATCCATTTCGGCGCGTTCCACGGCATCGATCACCACATCGGCGGCATCCACTGTCCGGTGCGTGCGCTGCGCGGCGGCGCGGAGCCAATCGTAGTGATCGGCGGACATCAGCACGAACTCGCGCCGCCCGTGCCGGGTGATCTCCACCGGCTCGCGCTGCGCCTGATGCTGGAACTCGCCGAACTTGCGCTGGAATTCGAGGGAGCCGACTATCGGCATGGCAGGCATCCTTTCAAACTGGATGTCTGAATTATACGTGTAATTCATGTTGCCGCAAGGTGTTCGTCAGCCACCAAGCCCCCTGGAATCAAAAATGCTCCTTCACTGGCTTTCTGGCTTTGTAGCTTCCAGAGCCGCCAGCGACCTCGTGGACTGTTTCGCGAACACCAGCAACCAGAATGAAGGCAATAGAAACATTATATTCAGTTCCTTATGGTATTGATACGTTCTACAGAACAGTCAATGCATAATTGGAATATATGAGATCATTCGGATATATATTACTTTTCTTATATAGCCACCATAAATGATTAATTATTATTTGATTACATAATACGGCGAATGCGGAACTCATTATGTCTGTTTACACAAAGCGTCTTCATTTCACGGCTTATCATGGAAATTCCCTTTTTATTATTCTCCATTTTATTGGTAGTTTTCCCAATGAACTTATTCAGGTAACGATAATACCGAAGTGGGTCATAGATCAGATCAACGTGACTCTGGCTGCTCGTATGCATAGAGACTCCAGCCTTATTTAGAGCCGCTCTTAATCGTCCTTCTATTCCGGTGCGCTCCATCTCGGGGACGATGATAGCACCGTGAATATGCAGTTTCTCAACTTTGTCAGCGTCATCGCGTGAGAATTCAAACTTGAAGCAATAGGGCAGCACTTTTCCGAATTCTGCTTTCAATGCGGGACGCAGGTGATCCCTACAAAACACGGTAGCAGGATCATTCTTCGTCAAAAGCTTCTTCGCCAGATCAGGGTGGAACGTTAGACGAAAGCTGAAACCAGCGTGAAGATCAGTTTCCAATAATGCAAGAATGAAGCGCTCATCCGGGCTGATATCGTGCCATCTGCGATGGTAAGGATCTTTCCAGGAAATGATATCGCAATGTGCAGATTTAAGTCGTGGTTTATAATTGGGTGACGGTGAAGGTTCCTGTTGTGCGAGTGCGAAGGGAGAAAGTATCTCTGCGCGTTTTTTCTCCGTCTTTAACTTCTCTTTGATTTCTACGTTTCTATGTGCTTCTAAGGATGTGGTATTTAACGGTAAAATGACAGGATAGTTATTTACGTTATTTGTCAATAGTGACGGACTGCTTGGTTCGATATGCTGAGTGTCCCGGATTTCCGGGGTTTTCAGGGCATTTTTAGATTCGTGCCCATCACAAGAATGGCTCCTTTCATGACCAGCCGTTCTTGAGGCGAGCTTCTCAAGAATGGCGGTAGCGGTCTTTGAGATATTGTTCTCAGGAATGGCTGGCTCAGTGCCCACCGTTTTTGAGATGCGCCCCTCAAGAATGGTGGGCTCCACAGCATCCGTTTTCCGCTCACGCGGTATGTCAAAGACCGGATTTATAGCCTTACGACGGCCTTCCAATTCCAGGAAACGCCGTATAAGGATATGATTGATGAGGCGCCTGCGGCTCTCTTGGCCGTGCTGCGCATCAAAATCAGCTATTAATTTCCGGATACGGGCTTTCTGATCGTCGGCGTCACCACCACGACTTTGATCAATCAGGCATTCATAGTTATCCAGCATGACGCGAAACAGATCATTGAATCGCTTGACGTCACGTTCGACAGGCTCTGGAGCCAAAGCAAGCGAAACCGTCGGCGAGGCTGGTTGCTCCACATCCGAGATCTGGTCATTGATTAAAAGCTCATTCAGGCTGTCTAAATGCAATTGTGTGGCATTATCGCCGTTTTGAATTCGTTGCAGTGCCGTTTGCGGTTGCGCATTAAGAAGAGACATTGTGTCAGTCATTTCAGAAAGCGAAAGTGCCGGATTCATACCTCCGTGCTGTTTCATTTCTTTTCTTTCGGTTCGAGGGCGCGGTCGATCTGTGCAGCTATGTCTTCCACAAGGTCGACATTATATTTGCGCGTCATGGAATTAGCGGGGACGGTCAAGCGAACTCCCTTACTCTGCCGAGCGACGCGGAAATAAATATCGTTCTGCGTCTCATGAAAGCGCTTTTCCATGTTCGCGGCCTTGCGCAACGTGTTGGCTAATTCCTGCACGATCTGACGCGGTATGAAGGTTTTCGAAAGATCGGCGAAGCCAATAACAAAACCGTGGGTTTCGTCGCTGGTTTCAGGATTGATGTAAAACCCAGGAACGTCTGGGGTTATCTGTCCGGCGGCAACTGCGGCGCGCACGGCTTCCGTGATAAATTCTGTAAAGGTCTGGTTTCGAGCTTCAAGGACTTCACGAAATTGAATGGCGCGCTCGTAGGGCAGGCCAAACATTTGTTGGGGTTGCATTTCTATTTCTCCATTACATATATTTCTTTGTACATATATAATCGTAATTGATCGTCGTCAACGGTACCCGACCGCGCGAAGCACCTACGGATTCATGTACCTCGACGCAAAGCGGAGCATAGATTTCTCCGAGCTGCCGGTAACTGGCTGCATCCCCTACAATTAAAGGCCATTTCTCTAGGACTTCACTCATGAGATTATTTTCCAGCGGAGGTATAAAATCATATTCTCGGAACGTATTGAGAAAGACAGCAGCTATTATTCTTCCGCATCGCACTTAAAAAGCGAATTTATATAATTTTTTATCAATTTAATGTAAATATTAAAAGAATAACATGGAAATTCAATAAGATAACTTTACATCACCTTACATAAAAATATAAAATAAATTAGATTAAAATAATCATTTATATAGAAAATAACTATAATGAAAACCCACGACAAACAATCTAATATAAATCGACAACCAAGATCATATCATATGTAAACCGTAATTAAACAATTTTATAACGTCGATAAGCTCATAATCTGTTCATCACTATCTCTCATTCTAGTAACGACATTAGGATGAGGACTCAATCATATCCATGCGATGACTGCTGAAACGAGTGCGATGGCAGCGAGATAATTGATTGCGAGGCGGTCATATCTGGTTGCGATACGTCGCCAGTTCTTGAGGCGGCAGAAAAGGCGTTCGATGACGTTCCTGCGTCGATAGGCTTTTCGATCCAGAGGGTATGGCGTTTTGCGCGCGGCCGATGATGGTATGACCGCCTTGATCTTATGTCCGGCAAGCCAGCCCCGCAGACTGTCGGCATCATAGGCTTTGTCAGCCAGCAGGCGCTTTGTGGGGCGGGCGACTTCCAGCAGGGGAATTGCCATCCTGATGTCGGCAATGTTTCCCGGCGTCAGGCTGAAGGCGACCGGTCTGCCGCGATCATCGGCCAAACAATGGATTTTGCTTGTTCTTCCGCCGCGTGACGTGCCGATCGCCTGCGCCCATGCCCCCCTTTTGAGCCTTGCGCGCAGCGATGCGCCTTAATGTGCGTACTATCGATGGAAAGCTCCGGCGGAACCGGACCGGTTGCAGCCATCTTCTCGAAAATACGATGCCAGATACGGCGTCGTGCCCAGCGGTGATATCGATTGTAGACGGTCTTTGCAGGACCATACTCAGCAGGAACATCACGCCAGCGGCAACCGACCTTCAACACATGCAGAATACCGGAGATGATGCGTCGGTCATCGACGCGTCGGGCGCCGGGTTGGTTCTTGGGTAGATGCGGTTCGATCGCATCCCATGCTTCATGGGAAAGCCAGAAAAGATCGCTCATCAGGAGCCTCCTTGCCGTCAAAACCTGAAGCAGCAAGGAATCAGTCAATATCGGCAATAGTTTGATAAGGTCCTCATCCTAGTGTTCCATCTACAGGGTCCAAGTGAGAGCACAGAAGACCCAAACTAGCCCGCAGATCTTACCTTGGAGCTTTTCCGTCAATACTATCTTGGCGCTCTCTTGTCAGCACCTTGGATTAGCGTCATCACCATCACTTTTCGGTATTACAACAGCGGAGATCGCGGGTGGATTCCGCATTCAGTTTAACGATTGCACGGACAGCGACCTACCCGAAATGGATTCGACTTTTTCAAAACGTCAAGTGTGAAGCGATACCCTCTTTACACAACAATGTGTATTGTGTATAAGTGTGTATATTGAATGAGGAACACTGAATGAGTCCGAAACGTACTCCACTCAAGCCGCGCGAAGTCGTCAAATTACTCCGCGCCGATGGATGGGAGGTCAAGCGCAAAGGCCCAGGCGATCATGTTCAGTACGCGCACCCGACCAAGCCCGGTAAGGTGACAGTTGACATGAGCGCAAAGGAGTTCCCAACGAAGACTTTGAAATCGATATTCATACAGGCAGGCTGGAATTGGTGATTCCGGTCTAACCGTAGGAGCGCATGACATGCCTATAGCTTACGCCATCATCCATGAAGAAAACGGTCAGTACGGCATTTCCTTTCCTGATTATCCCGGCTGCATCTCGGCAGGGGCTTCTGAAGAAGAGGCAATCCGGCGTGGAACAGAGGCTCTCAATTTCCATGTCGCGGGAATGATCGAAGATAACGACCCACTGCCCGTGCTGCGGGTCATCTCCGAACTCAAGCACGACGCTGGCATACGCGAAGATCTGGAAGACGGCATCCTGACTCTTGTGCCATTCGAGCTTCCCGGCAAGGCGGTTCGTATCAACATCTCGATCGACGAGAACCTGCTCGATTCGGTCGATAGGGATGCGACACGACGTGGGCAGAGCCGATCCGCCTATCTGGCTGAAGCTGCCCGGTCCAGACTGCGTGGCGCGGCCTGACCGGGACGGATTTTCGAAAACGGATTCGACTTTTTCAAAATATCAAGCGTGACGACACGTACAGCTTAAAATCCCATTCTGTTACGAAACGATCAAGAATAGACAATCAATAATCCAGTTCACTAGGAGAAACAATTATACATACTGAGAACACCAAGAGTTGTAATAAATAAAATTGATGATAACTACTCCAGATTATAGCTTGGAAATTGAACTATGGCCTTATTCTTTGCCCGTATAGTTACATCACCATAGTTCTCTCCCGCCGTCCTCGCCGCATGTCCCTGAATTGAATCGATTACACGATGGGAAATACCCAGTTCTATTCCTACCGTCTTGAAACGATGTCGCCATGCATGATTTGGCTGCATACCGTCTGGTATAACACCCAATGTTTGCAGCCATTGGCTGACACGACCCGCGACAGCTCTAGCGCCAGATAGCGCCTTCTCTGGTTTGCTGGAATGAAATAACGGACCTGACTTCGATTGATCAACGAAGTCCATGAAGCCCTCGGCTATGGCCTGTGGGTGCAGCGGAACATCTCTGTACTCCCCAGCCTTAACCGAACCCGCATCCGGCGTGATCCTGAGGATCGTTACATCTCCTTCCTTACGAACGTCCTCTTTGCGCAATTGCATCATCTCGACAATCCTCGCTCCCGTGAAAGCACACAAAATGGAGGCCCACCTTTTTGCAGCGGTGACTTTCGGCGTCTCCCGATTGCTTGGGTTCTTCACCTCTTTCGGGAAATAAGTGCGACACGCCTTTAAAATGGCCAAGGCTTCATCATCGCGGAATCCCTTTTCCCGCGTTTGTACCTTCTTCACTTTTCGCACCTTGACGTTTTTCGCCGGGTTGGTTGATATCCGCTTTTCTGCGACGGCCCAGTTCAGGACCGCGCGGACACTGGCAAGGTAAACATCACCGACCGTTTTTGATGACAGAGTTTCCAGCTTTTTATCCCGCCATTTCATGATGTCATCATCAGTCATACATGACGCATCGGCGTGTCCGACTGTCTTCACCAGATCCTCGAAGACCGGTGTCCAACGCCTGCGGGCTTCACGCCCCTTCCCATTTCGTTCGAGGACTTTGATATAGCCATCAAGTAGGTTTATTATGTCCACCGGATCAGTTGGCGCTGGCGCTTCCAGAGCCTTTACCAGCATGGGATGCTCCGGCACTCCACTGAAAATGCCTTCATCACGCTCAGCAGACCGTGCCAGAGCTTCATATTCGGAGACACAAAGCGCTATTGCCAGCTTGCGCCATTCCGGCGAACCTTTTTGAACGCTTGTATTACCGAGCAAGCGGAACCGTTCAATACGTTCTCCGATAAGTGATTCTAGCTGGTCATCGTTCAAGCGACCGGCGATCCCGGCGCGCAAGTTTTCAACGAGTACGTCATCAATGCCGATATTCGAGAAACGCGGGTCGCCTTGGCGAATCTGCTCATCGAAGACGATCAAAGACTGATAGTGCCGGTGCGCGATTTGCTCCAAGGTTAGCGGATAACGCAGAAAAATCGGCTTTTCTTTCGTCTGTGCTTCGCGTTCTGCAAGGGCAATTTTCCCTTGCATGGCCGCAACCATACTTGGAAGCCTGGCAAGCGCTTGCCGACGATCAGCGCCTAATTGTTCTTCAAGTTCTGTCTGGCCGACGATTTCCCGAAGATGTTTCGGCACTACCAGCCGCGCCGAATATCGTCCGTTACGTACCTTGAGATACCTTACCTTGCCGGCCATTCCCACACCCATTTTGTGACATGCTTTGTGACAACAATATGGGGAAAAGGGCCTGTAACACAAGGGTTATTAATAATTTCAGGCACGTAGAATGGTGCTGCGAGAGAGGATTGAACTCTCGACCTCTCCCTTACCAAGGGAGTGCTCTACCACTGAGCTACCGCAGCAATCTCTTGAGTGCGGCGGACTTCTGCCACATCATTACGCAAATCG
>Ga0182737_1000324_pt1 | contig 74344 bp, 65 predicted proteins | sample eDN5th30CBELigOP_FD_128878 | JGI IMG/M metagenome (GOLD analysis project Ga0182737, IMG submission 128878) | Enriched Organic Plus compost microbial communities from Emeryville, California, USA - eDNA 5th pass 30_C BE-Lig OP (version 2) (version 2) ...
CGACTGGATCCGCGCCGTGCTGCAGGCCGCCGACCGCCGGCTCGAAGTGGTCCGGCATTCGATCCCGGACGCGGGCGGGCTGGTCATCGCGACCGATCACCGGGCCGCGCGGGCGTACGCCGATCTCCTCGCCCAGCTCACGGGCGAGGCCCCGGTGGTCGTGCTCTCCGACGATCCGGGCGCATCCGCGCGCATCGAGTCCTTCGCGCAGGGGGACCAGCGCTGGCTCGTCGCGGTGCGCATGGTCTCCGAGGGGGTCGACGTGCCGCGGCTCGCGGTCGGCGTGTACGCGACCTCGGCGGCGACGCCGCTGTACTTCGCGCAGGCGATCGGGCGCTTCGTCCGGGCGCGGCGCCGCGGCGAGACGGCCTCGGTGTTCCTGCCGTCCGTCCCGCCCCTGCTCGCCCTCGCCGCCGAGCTGGAGCGCGAGCGGGACCACGTGCTCGGGGCGCCGAAGGACGCGGACGGGTTCGACGACGGGCTGCTGGAGGCGGCGAACCTCGCCGAGTCGGCGTCGGAGGAGCTGGTCGACGAGTTCGAGTGGCAGGCGCTCGCCTCGACCGCCGACTTCGGCCGTGTCGTCTACGACGGGGACGAGTACGGCTTCTCCGCGTTCACCGGCAGCGACGACGAGCTGGACTTCCTCTCGGTGCCGGGCGTGCTCTCGCCGGAGGAGCTCCGCGAGGCGCTCAAGCACCGCCAGGCGCGGCAGTCGCGGCGCGCCGAGACCGCGCCGCCGGACACCCGCCCGCCGGCCCTCTATCGCACGCTCGCCGAGCAGCGCTCCCTGCTGCACTCGCTGGTCGGCCTGCATGCCAAGCGCACGGGCCGGCCCCACGGGCACATCCACGCCGAGCTGCGCCGCGCCTGCGGCGGCCCCGAGGTCTCCCGCGCGACCGTCGAGCAGCTCCAGCAGCGCATCGACCGGCTGCGGGCGTCGCTGCACGCCTGAGCGGCCCCGGTCAGCGGTAGCGGCGACCCTGATCCCGGCGGTAGAGCCACACGGCGAGCACGCCGAGCACGACGGTCCACGCCGCGAGGCCCAGCACGGCCCAGAGCGGCACGCCGAGTCCCGTCGCGGCGCCGACCACGATCTCGCGCGCCTGCCGGATCGGCAGCACCCTGGACACGGCGTCCAGCCAGCCCGGGAACAGCACGGGCGGGAGGAAGAGCCCGCCGCCGAAGGCGAGCAGGAACATCGCGACCTGCGTGATGGCGATCGCCGCCTTCGGTCCGGCCGTGGTGCCGATGATGACCCCGATGAGCATCGACGGGATCGCCGTGACGATCACGAGTCCGACACCGGCGAGCGCATCCGCCGCGCCCGGCCGGGCCTGGGTGAACAGCGCTCCGACGAGCAGCAGCGGGACCATCGCGACGATCGCCGTGACGAGCGTCGAGATGACGAGCCCGGCGACGCGGGCGCCCGGTGATCCGGGCAGCGTTCGGAGATACGGCAGCCACGGCTTGGCCCGCTGGGTGGCCAGGTCGAGCCCGATCGAGAACAGCCCGGCGGACATGAACGCGAAGACGATCATCGACGCGATCGCGCTGGTCGCCAGCTCGCTGTCCCGGGTGATGACCTCTTGCGGCAGCACGAACAGGCAGAACGCGAGGGTGGGGAACGCGACCGTGCCGATGACGGCGATCGGCACGCGCACCGTCTCCAGCAGCGCGTACCTGGTGTGGACGAGCGCCAGCCCCACGGTGGACATCAGGCGGCGCTCCTGGTGAGACTGAGGAACGCTTCCTCGAGCGTCGCACCGCGCACCGTCAGATCGGTGAACGGGAGACCGCGATCGACGAGCGCGCGGACGAAGGCATCCGAGTCGGCGAGCACGGCGGTGACGGTGTCGTCGACGGCGGTGACCGAGGCCGCGGGGTCGAGCCGCCGCACGGTGTCCGCGTCGATGCCGCGCAGGGTCACCCGTCGCCGGGCGACACTCGCGACGATCGTCCCGAGCGAGTCGTCGGCGCGCACCGCGCCGTCGGTCATGACGATGACGCGCTCCGCGAGCTGCTCGACCTCCTCGAGGTGATGGCTCGTGACGACCACGGCGCAGCCGGCGGCGTGCCGGGCCCGGACGGTGTCCCACAGCGCTCGGCGCGCGTCGACGTCGAGGCCCGTCGTCGGCTCGTCGAGCAGCACGAGGGCGGGGTCGCCGACGAACGCGAGGGCGACGGAGACACGGCGCTGCTGGCCGCCCGACAGCGCGCCGCACTGCTTGGCGAGCAGCGGGCCGAGGGCGAACTCCTCGATGATGCGCGGGATGGGGCTCGGATCGGGGTAGTGCGCCGCCACATACCGGAGCACCTCATGGACCTTGAGCACCTCCGGCAGCGCCGTGGCCTGCGGTGTCGATCCCATGCGCACCCGCGACGCGGGGTTCCGAGGATCCCCGCCGAACAGTCGAACGGTGCCCGAGCTCGGCGTGCGCAGGCCTTCGACGAGCGACAGGAACGTCGTCTTGCCGGCGCCGTTCGGGCCGAGCAGCCCGACGCACTCGCCGGGCCCGATGTCGATCGAGACATCGTCGAGCGCGAGGGTCGAGCCGAAGCGCTTGGTCAAGGCCCGGGCGCTGACGATGGCGGTCATGGCGTTCCTCCTCGGGAGCCCGGGCGTCGCGTCGCGCCCGCGGATCCCTTGTCCCTCTCGACGCACCATAGCATCGGGAGGTCGCCGCCCGACGGCCCGAGCGTCCTCGTGGAACGCGAGCGGGCCGCCTCCCTCAGGAAGCGGCCCGCTCGCGTGCTGGCTCAGACGCCGTAGTAGAGCTCGTACTCGTACGGGTGCGGGCGCTGCGCGAAGGGGAGCAGCTCCTTCTCGCGCTTGTAGTCGATCCAGGTCGTGATGAGGTCCTCGGTGAAGACCCCGCCGGCGAGCAGGAACTCGTGGTCCGACTCGAGCGCGTCGAGCGCCTCGCCGAGCGAGCCCGGGAGCTGCGGGATGCTCTTCGCCTCCTCCGGCGGGAGCTCGTAGAGGTCCTTGTCGATCGGCTCGTGCGGCTCCACCTTGTTCAGGATGCCGTCGAGGCCCGCCATGAGCTGTGCGGCGAACGCGAGGTACGGGTTGCCCGAGGAGTCGGGGGCGCGGAACTCGATGCGCTTGGCCTTCGGGTTCGTGCCCGTGATCGGGATGCGGATCGAGGCGGAGCGGTTGCCGGCCGAGTAGACGAGGTTGACGGGCGCCTCGAAGCCGGGGATGAGCCGGTGGTAGGAGTTGACCGTCGGGTTGGTGAACGCGGCGAGCGCGGCGGCGTGCTTGAGGATGCCGCCGATGTACCAGCGCGCGATGTCCGAGAGGCCGCCGTAGCCGGCCTCGTCGTAGAACAGCGGCTTGCCGTCGTTCCACAGCGACTGGTGGGTGTGCATGCCCGAGCCGTTGTCGCCCATGAGGGGCTTCGGCATGAACGTCGCGGTCTTGCCCCACTCGAGCGCGGTGTTCTTGACGATGTACTTGAACTTGAGGATGTCGTCCGCCGCGGAGACCATCGTGTCGAACTTGTAGTTGATCTCGTTCTGGCCCGCCGTGCCGACCTCGTGGTGCGAGCGCTCGACCTCGAGCCCGACCTGGACGAGCTTGAGGACGATGTCGTCGCGCAGGTCCGCCATCTGGTCGGTCGGGGTGACGGGGAAGTAGCCGCCCTTGTACGGCGTCTTGTTCGCGAGGTTGCCGCCCTCCTCGGCCCGGCCGGAGTTCCACGCCGCCTCGGACGAGTCGACCTCGTAGTAGGACTTGTTCTGCTTCACCTCGTAGCGCACGTCGTCGAAGATGAAGAACTCGGCCTCGGGCGCGAAGAACGCGGTGTCGGCGATGCCCGTCGAGGCGAGGTACTTCTCGGCCTTCTTCGCGACCTGGCGCGGGTCGCGGTGGTAGATCTCGCCATTGCGCGGGTTGTAGATGTCGAAGACGATCACGAGGGTGCGCTCGGTCCGGAACGGGTCGACGAACGCGGTGGAGATGTCCGGGATGAGCTGCAGGTCGGACTCGTTGATCGACTGGAAGCCCCGGATGGAGGAGCCGTCGAACAGCTGGCCGACGGCGAAGAAGTCCTCGTCGACCGTCGACGCCGGGATGTTGAAGTGCTGCTGCACGCCCGGGAGGTCGGTGAAGCGGATGTCGAGGAACTTGACGTCGGTGTCCTTGATGAACTTCAGGACCTCGGACGCATCCTTGAACAGGGGCTTGGACATAGGTGGTACTCCATCGATGGCGGTACGGCTGAGGCCTCAGCCGAGACGAGGCTATTGGGCCGGTGTTTCGCCGGTGTTACACGCGGGTGTCAGCGGGGGCGCGGCGCGCGCGCCTTGAGCGGGTCCATCCCCTTCGGGATGGGGAGGGTCTTGTCGCGCTGCAGCGAGGAGAGCCGGTTGTTGACGGAGCGGACCTCGGCGCGGCGCAGCACGTTCTTCGTCTTCCGCAGCGCGGCGGGGAGCCGGTGGAGCTCGACGGCGTCCGTGTCGGGCCCGACCTTGATGACGTGCACCGGCACGTTCGGGATGGTGCGCTGGATGACCCGGCGCTGCTCGTCGACGAGGCGCTGCGTCCGGCTCGCCGGCCCCTCGGCGATGAGCGCGACGCCGCCCTTGCCGACGACACGGTAGACGGCGTCCTGCGTCTTCGGGTTGATCCCGACCGGCATCGAGTCGCCCGTCCAGCCGCCGCGCAGCGAGTTCTGGATGACCGCGCTCACGGCGCCGGCCTGGCCGGCGATGCGGGTGTACGCGGCGCGCTCGGCCCGGCGGCCGAGCACGACGAGGAACAGCAGCAGCCCGAGCAGCAGGCCGGCGATGACGAGCAGCACGAAGCCGAGCACGTTGTCGCGCAGCAGCAGCACGCTCGCGAGCACCGCGAGCAGGATCGGGGCGAGACCGACCGCGAGCAGGATCCAGAGCGAGGCGTGGTCCTCGCGGACCGTCATCTTGAGCACGGTCCACATCTGCGAGATGCGGCCGGGCTCCTTGGGGGCCTTGGCAGGCGCGGTCGTGCGGGCCATGGGCTCAAGTCTACGAGTCGCCGGAGCGCGCGCCGGACGTCCTCCACAGGCGAGGGGATGCGGCGGCTTCTCCCGAGAACGCGATCCGCGGGCGTCGTGACGTCCGCGGTCGCCGCGAGGATCGGGGCATGACCGAACGCCTGCTCCCGCTCCCCGCGGCGCTCCGGCTCGCCGCTGCGCTCTCGCTCGCGCGGAGCGAGCACGTGACCCGCCTCGTCGACGCCGCGACGCGGCCCGACGGGACGGTGCGCCTCGAGCTCGAGGAGGGCGAGCTCCCGCTCGCCCAGCTGCTGGCGCGAGGGCTGTCGCCGGGGGAGGCGGTCACGATCCTCGCGCCGCTCGCCGGGTGCGTCGAGAGCCTCGTCGCCGCCGGGATCGTGCACGGCGGCATCAGGGTGGCCGCGATCGCGCTCGATGCCCGCGGGGCGCCGGTGCTCGGCGCGTTCGACGGCGCGAGCGTCGGCCACCGGCAGCCCGCCCGCGGCGCCGCGGATCGCGCCGCCTACCGTGAGCTCGCGCTCACGGTGCTGGGCGCGGTCCGCGGTGGTGGTGACGGCGGCGGCGCGGATGCTCTGGAGCGGCTCCGCGGCGCGATCGAGGCGATCGAGCCGGATCGCCCCGGCTCCCTGCTCGCGTGCGCCGAGCGCCTGCTCGCACTCGTGCGCCCGGAGCCGGTGCGCCTGGGACGAGCGCGAGAGCCGGCGTCGCCGCCCGCGCCGCCGCCGGGGGAGTCGGGACGCCGGGGCGCGGCCGCGTCGGACGGCGTGATCCGGACGCGGCGGGCGATCGAGGCGATCCGTTCGCGGCTCGGCGCGATCCGGCCGAGGTTCTGGGTGCCGGCGGCGCTCGTCGCGACGGCCCTGCTCGCGGTGATGCTCGTCATCCCCGGCGATGCGCCGAGCGCGCCCGGCCCGGCGCGCACCGGGACGGCTCCGGACGGTTCCGGCGCACCGGCGGCCGGGATGCCGACCGCGCCATCCCCGCCACCGTCGCCGGAGCCTTCGGCGTCGTCGGCGGACGGCGCGGTCGCGCGCGAGGATCCCGCGGAGGCCGCACGCGTCCTGCGCCCCGATGCGACGCGCGCGACCGTGCTCGACGACTACGGGGACGTCGTGCTCGTCGCGATCGAGACCGCGAGCGGCGCCGAGGACGTCCTCGTCGAGCGCACCGATGCCGGCTGGCGACTGCGCGACACGCTCCCGGAGGAGCGGGGGTGATGGGGCTCAGATGCCGAGGCTCGAGGCGAAGTCGCCCGCCTCCAGCCGCGTCTTGATCGCTGTGAGGAATCGCGCCGCGTCCGCGCCGTCGATGATCCGGTGGTCGTAGGACAGCGCGAGGTACACGAACGACCGCACGGCGATCGCCTCCGACCCGTCGACCTCGACGACCGCGGGACGCTTCGTGACGATGCCCGTGCCGAGGATCGCGGACTGCGGCAGGAAGACGACGGGGGTGTCGAACAGCGCACCCCGCGAGCCGGTGTTCGTGAGCGTGAACGTGCCGCCGGCGAGGTCGTCGGGCTTCAGCTGGTTGTTCCGGGTGCGATCCGCCAGGTCGGCGATCTCCGCCGCCCACTGGGCGAGGTTCTTGCCGAGGGCGTTGCGCACGACCGGGGTGAGCAGCCCGCGCTCGGTGTCCACCGCGATCGAGACGTTCTCGGCGGCCGGGTAGACGATGCTCTCGCCGTCGACCGTCGCGTTGATGATCGGGTAGGCGGCGAGCGCCTCGGTCGCGGCGATCGCGAAGAAGGGGAGGAAGGAGAGCTTCTGCCCGGTCTTCGCCTGGAAGTCGGCCTTGACCTGGTCGCGGTACTGGGCCACCGCGGTCACGTCGACCTCGACCACGGTGGTCAGCTGCGCGGTCGTCGTCATGGAGAGGACGGCGCGCTCGGCGACCACCTTGCGCAGGCGCGACATCGGCGCGCTCGTGCCCCGCAGCGGGGAGACCTCGAGCGGGGCGGGTGCGGCGGCGGGCGCCGCCGAGGACGTGGAAGCCGGCGCGGATGCGGCCGGTGCGGCCGCGAGGACGTCGTCCTTCGTGATGCGGCCGCCGACGCCGGTGCCCCTGACGTTCGCGAGGTCGACGCCGCGGTCGTTGGCGAGCTTGCGGACGATCGGCGTGAGGTAGCTCACCGAGCCGTCCGCCTCGCTGCTCGCCGCGGGCGGCGCCGCCGGCGCGGGCGCGGGGGGTGCTGCCGGCGCCGCCGGCGGGGCGGCGGGCGTCGGGGGCGCGGGCGGTGCCGGCGCGGCGGGGGCCTCCGCCGCGGGAGCCGGTGCCGGCTCGGCGGGCGCGGTCGGCGCCGCGGCCGGGGCGGGCGCGGCCGGCGGCTCGGGGGCCGGAGCAGCGGCAGGAGCGGGCGCGGGCTCCGGCGTGGGCGCGGGTGCCGCCTCGGGAGCAGGCGCGGCCTCCGCGGCGGGGGCGGCCGGCGCCGCGGGCGCCTCGCCCGCCTCGCCGATCCGGGCGAGCACGGCGCCGACCTCGACCGTCTCGTCCTCGGGAACGAGGATCTCCTGCAGCACGCCTCCGATCGGCGACGGGATCTCGGTGTCGACCTTGTCGGTCGAGATCTCGACGAGCGGCTCGTCGACGGCGACGGTGTCGCCGACCTGCTTGAGCCACCGGGTGACGGTGCCTTCGGTGACGCTCTCGCCGAGGGCCGGGAGGACGACGTCGCTCATGTTGATGTGCTCCTTCGTAGGAAAAGTCGAATCGCGCGGTCAGATCGCGTGCAGCGGTTTGCCGGCGAGCGCGAGGAAGGCCTCGCCGAGCGCCTCGTTCTGGGTCGGGTGGGCGTGGATGAGCGGGGCGACGTCCTCGGGGTACGCCTCCCAGTTCACGGCGAGCTGGGCCTCGCCGATGAGCTCGCCGACGCGCGCGCCGATCATGTGGACGCCGAGGACGGGGCCGTCCTTGAGCCGGACCACCTTGATCGAGCCCGAGGTGTGCAGGATGTGGCTCTTGCCGTTGCCCGCGAGGTTGTAGTCGTAGGCGACGATCGAGTCGGCGCCGTGCAGCTCCGCGGCCTTCGCCTCGGAGAGGCCGACGGAGGCGACCTCCGGCTCGCTGTAGGTGACCTTCGGGATGTTGACGTCGGCGACGACGATCGGGTTCAGGCCCGCGATCTCCTCGGCGACGAAGATGCCCTGCTGGAAGCCGCGGTGCGCGAGCTGGAGGCCCGGCACGATGTCGCCGACCGCGTAGACGCCCGGGACGCTCGTGCGGAGGCGCTCGTCGGTGATGACGAAGCCGCGGTCGATCGTGACGCCGGCCTCCTCGAAGCCGAGGCCCGCGGTGACCGGGCCGCGCCCGACCGCGACGAGGAGCACGTCGCCCTCGACGACCTCGCCGGTCTCGAGCGTGACGCTGACGCCGTCCGCGGTCTGCGCCGCCGACTGGAAGCGGACGCCGACCTTGAAGTCGATCCCGCGCTTGCGGAAGGCCCGCTCGAACTGCTTCGAGACCGACTCGTCCTCGTTCGGGACGAGGTGGGGGAGCGCCTCGATGATCGTGACCTCGGCGCCCCACGACTTCCAGACGGACGAGAACTCGACGCCGATGACGCCGCCGCCGAGCACGATCGCCTTCTTCGGCACGAAGTCGAGCTGGAGCGCCTGCTCGGAGGTGAGGATGCGGCCGCCGATCTCGAGGCCGGGCAGGGTCCGTGAGTACGAGCCGGTCGCGAGGACGACGTGCTTGCCCGTGTAAGAGTCCTCGCCGACCTGCACGGTGAGCGGCGCGACGAGCCTGCCCTCGCCCGCGACGGTGGTGATGCCGCGCGCCTTGAGGAGCCCCTGGAGCCCCTTCCACTTCGACTGGACGACCTCGTCCTTGTAGGCCTGGACGCCGGCCACGTCGACGCCCTGGAGCTGGGCGCCGACGCCGAACTTGGCGGCGTCGCGGACGGCGTCCGCGATCTCGGCCGCGTGCAGGAGGGCCTTGGTCGGGATGCAGCCGACGTGCAGGCAGGTCCCGCCGACCTTGTTCTTCTCGATGAGCGCCACGCTCATCCCGAGTTCGCTCGCCCGGAGCGCCGCGGCGTAGCCGCCGCTGCCGCCGCCGAGGACTACGAGGTCGAAGGTCTGCTCAGCCAATTCGGATTCCTAGCTCTTGTGTTGTTGCCTCACGCACCGGACATCAACCCTACTCGCCCCGGCCGAGGTCCGCGGCGAGCGCGACGAGCGCCCGGACGGCCACGCCAGTGGTGCCCGCGGCGGTGTAGCCGTAGGCGCCGCCCTCGTTGTTCGCGGGGCCGGCGATGTCGAGATGCGCCCAGGGGATGCGGGGTGCGTCCTCGCCCTCGCCGGCGCGGCCCACGAACTCCTGGAGGAACGCGGCGGCGAGGAACATGCCGCCGGGAGGGGCGCCCATCCTCACGTTCGCGAGGTCGGCGACGTCCGACTTCAGCTGCGGTCGCCACTCCGCGCCGAGCGGCATCCGCCAGAGGTCCTCGCCGACGCTCGCCGCCGCCGCGACGAGCCGGTCCGCGAGCGCCGCCTCGCCCATCACGGGCGTGGTGCGGAACCCGAAGGCGTTCCGCGCGGCCCCCGTGAGGGTCGCCACGTCGACGATCGCGTCCGGGCCGAGGCCGCTCGCGGCGACGAGCCCGTCCGCGAGCACCAGCCGCCCCTCCGCGTCGGTGTTCAGCACCTCGACGGTGGTGCCGCCCTTCATGACGATGACGTCGTTCGGCCGGGTCGCGGTGCTGCCGATCATGTTCTCGGCGATGCAGAGATACGCGGTGATGCGGGTCGGGACGCCGAGCCGCGCGGCCGCGGTGGTCGCGGCGAGGACCGTCGCCGCCCCGGTCATGTCGTACTTCATGCCGACCATCGAGGCGGCCGGCTTGAGCGAGAGCCCGCCGGTGTCGAAGGTGATGCCCTTGCCGACGAGCGCGAGGTGGCGCGTCGCGTCCTCCGGCCGGTACTCGACGACGACGAGCCGCGGCGGGTGCTCCGAGCCGCGGCCGACGGCGAGGATGCCCGTGTAGCCCTCGGCCTCGAGCTCGGCCGGCTCGAGGATGCGGGCGCTGATCGGGGCGCCGTCGGCGGCCGTCGCGGCCACCTCCTCGGCCGCGCGACGGGCGAGCCGCTCGGGGGTGAGGTCGTTCGCCGGGGTGTTGACGAGGTCGCGGACGAGGTGGACGCCCGCCGCGGCCGCGGCCGCGGTCCGGACCGCCGACTCGGGCACGCCGGCGGCACCCGCGAGCACGATCGCCGACGGAGGCGCGGCAGCCGGATCGGGCTTCGTCCGGTAGCCGTCGAAGCCGTAGGCGCCGATCGCGGCGCCCTCGAGGAGCGCGATCGCCTGCGCCTCGCCCGCGAACGGGAGGCCGAGCACGACGGTCGCGACGCCGCGCAGCTGCCGGGTGGCGGCGCCCGCCGCGCGCCGGAGGGCGTTCGCGTCGGGCGCGTCGCCGAGCGCGCCGAGGCCGACGAGCGCGACCGAGCCGGCCTCCCCGACGATCGCCGGAAGGCGCGTCAGCTCGTCGGCGGCGCCGCTCGCGCCGACCGCGGCGGCGGCGCGCTCGAGCTCCGGATGGGCGCCCTCCGGGAGCACGACCGGTCCGGCGGGCCCCTTCGCGACGCCGAGGACGAGCACGTCCCCCTCGGTCTCGACTGCGGGCTGGGACGAGAGGGTCAGTGCCGGGAGCGCCACCCTTCGATTCTAGGAGCGCGCGTAGGCTGGATCCGTGCGGAACCCGGATGAGCTCTACCAGGTCGTGGGCGACCTCGAGGCGGTGCCGCGCGGCCTCGACCTCGTGGCGGGCCTCACCGGCTTCGCGGACGCGGGGAACGTCGTGACGCAGCTCGGCGAGCACCTCCTGGAGGAGCTCCCCGGCGCCGAGATCGTCCGCTTCGAGAACGACGAGCTGCTCGACTACCGCTCGCGGCGCCCGATCATGACGTTCGAGCAGACGCACCTGACGGAGTTCCAGCCGCAGCGCCTGGCCCTGCACCTGCTCGAGGACGAGCTCGCGAAGCCCTTCCTGCTGCTCACCGGCTACGAGCCGGATCTCAAGTGGGAGGCGTTCACCGACGCGGTGCTCGGGCTCGTCGACCGGCTCGGCGTCGCGAGGACCACCTGGGTGCACGCCATCCCGATGCCCGTGCCGCACACCCGGCCGATCCGGGTCACGGTCAGCGGCAACCGCGCGGAGCTCACCGAGTCGATGTCGGTCTGGCGGCCGACGACGCAGCTCCCCGGCACGGCGATGCACCTGCTGGAGTACCGCCTGCAGGAGGCGGGCAGCTCGGTCGCGGGCTTCGTGCTGCTCGTCCCGCACTACCTCGGCGACACGACCTATCCCGCGGCCGCGGTCACCGCGCTCGAGTCGCTGACCGCGGCGACGGGCCTCATCTTCCCGACCGACGCGCTGCGCGAGGAGGGCCGCGACCTCGCCGCCCGGATCGAGGAGCAGGTCACGAGCAACGCCGAGCTGCAGCGGCTCATCGAGTCGCTCGAGCGGCGGCACGACTCGTACATGGAGGACAATCCGCTCCCGTCGCCGCTCGCCGACAGCGAGGGCAGCCTGCCGACGGCGGACGAGATCGCGGAGGAGCTGCAGAAGTTCCTCGCCATCCGCCGGGACGAGGGGGACGCCGGGACCCTCTCGTGAGGGACTGGAGACCGGTCGTCGTCTTCTCGGCGGCGTGCCTCGCCTATCTGGCGGCGGTGCTGCAGCGCTCCTCGCTGGGCGTCGCGGCGGTCGAGGCGACCGAGCGCTACGAGGTCGCGGCGACCGTGCTCTCGTTCCTCTCGGTCGCCCAGATCGTCGTCTACGCCGTGCTGCAGGTCCCGGTCGGCGTCATGATCGACCGGCTCGGGCCGCGGCTGCCGATCGTGCTCGGCGCCGCGACGATGGCCCTCGGACAGGTCCTCGTCGGCGTGTCCACGGAGTTCGGGCTCGCCGTCCTCGGGCGGATGCTCGTCGGCGCCGGCGACGCCATGACGTTCACCGCCGGGATCCGGCTCATCGCCATGTGGTTCGAGCCGCGGCGGGCACCCGTCATGACGCAGCTCTTCGCCCAGCTGGGGCAGGGCGGGCAGATCCTCTCCGCCTTCCCCTTCCTGCTCCTGCTGCACGGGCCCGGCTGGCTGCCGGCGTTCGTCAGCGCCGCCGCCCTGTCGGTGATCGGCGGGCTGGCGGTGCTCGTCGCCTCGGCGACCGCCGGCGAGCCGCCGACCCCGTTCCATCCGCACCGGATGAGCCTCCGCCGCACGGTCGCGCAGCTCGTGGAGGCGCTGCGGCGGCCGGGCACCCAGATCGGCTTCTGGACCCACTTCACCCTCCAGCCGAGCCTCACCATGTTCCTGCTGCTGTGGGGCTTCCCGTACCTCACGGTCGCGGTGGGGCTCAGCCCGACGGTCGCGACGCTGCTGTTCACCGGCACGGTCGTGCTCTCCGCGATCGTCGGGCCGGTCCTCGGCATCCTGTCGGCCAGGTACCCGTTCCGCCGCAGCGACTTCGCGCTGGTGATCATGGCGGCGATCATCGCCTGCTGGATCGTCGTGCTCGCCTGGCGCGGCCCGCCGCCGCTCTGGCTCATCATCGTGCTGCTCGCCTGCATGACGATCGGCGGGCCGGGCAGCATGATCGGCTTCGACCACGCGCGGACCTACAACCCGGCCCGCTCGCAGGGCTCGGCGAACGGCGTCGTCAACGTCGGCGGCTTCCTCGCCTGCTTCACGATGATGCTCCTCGTCGGGGTGCTGCTCGACCTGCTGCGCGACCGATCCGCGCCCGACTCGCTCGCGGCGCTGTACTCGCTCGACTCGTTCCGCGTCGCGTTCCTCGCCCAGTTCCCCATCCTCGGCCTCGGGATCGCGATGATCCTGCGGCTGCGGATCCGGATGCGGCGCTCGCTGCACGAGGAGGAGGGGATCACGGTCGCGCCGCTCTGGGTCGCGATCGCCCGCCGGTGGAAGCGCCGCGGCGCGGCGGGGCCGAGCATCCAGGGGGATGTGCGAGAATAACGGACCGGACCCTGTCAGGCAGTTCATCGCACGCGTCGCGCGCGCGGCGGACTTGACAAGGGTCTTACTCGTGCCCGCGACACCTGGAGGATGAGGATGGCGAGGACGAAGGCTGCGGAGCCCGAGACCGCGGCGAAGACGAAGACGGCCGCGAAGACCGGCCCGGCGAGGAGCGCGCCCGCGGGGAAGCCCCCGGCGACGGCGAAGGCCGCGCCCGCGAAGGCGCCCGCCGCGAAGAGCGCGGCCGCGAAGGAGTCGAAGGCGGCGGAGAACGCGGTCGTCGAGGAGGAGCGGACCCCGGCGACGCGGCCCGCGCGCAAGAGCGCCGCGAAGGCGCCGGCCAAGCGCGGCGCGAAGGCGAGCGCTCCCGCCGCCGACGCGGAGCTCGAGGGCGACGACGAGGAGGTCGAGGAGCTCGACGAGGCGGTCGAGGAGGACGAGGACGCCGCGGCGGAGCCCGCGGAGGAGTCGGCCGAGGTCGCCGCGGAGCCGGCTGCCGAGGGCGAGGGCGATGACGAGGAGGACGAGAGCGCGTCGACCGGCAAGGACGAGGAGCTCCCGACGGGCGCGATCCGGCTCAGCCTCGTCGACGACGAGGACGACGTCCCGCTCCAGTCGACGCAGATCACCGGGGCGACGGCCGACCCGGTCAAGGACTACCTCAAGCAGATCGGCAAGGTCGCGCTGCTCAACGCCGCGGAGGAGGTCGAGCTCGCGATGCGCATCGAGGCCGGCCTCTTCGCGGAGGAGAAGCTCTCCAAGATGAAGCCGGACGAGGTCCGCTCGAAGCTCGGCCGCGAGCTCACCATGGTCGCGAAGGACGGTCAGCGCGCGAAGTCGCACCTGCTCGGCGCGAACCTCCGCCTCGTCGTGAGCCTCGCGAAGCGCTACACGGGCCGCGGCATGCAGTTCCTCGACCTCATCCAGGAGGGGAACCTCGGCCTGATCCGCGCCGTCGAGAAGTTCGACTACACGAAGGGCTTCAAGTTCTCCACCTACGCGACGTGGTGGATCCGTCAGGCGATCACCCGTGCGATGGCGGACCAGGCCCGGACCATCCGCATCCCGGTGCACATGGTCGAGGTCATCAACAAGCTCGCCCGCGTGCAGCGCCAGATGCTCCAGGACCTCGGCCGCGAGCCGACGCCCGAGGAGCTCAGCCGAGAGCTCGACATGACGCCCGAGAAGGTCGTCGAGGTGCAGAAGTACGGCCGCGAGCCGATCTCGCTGCACACCCCGCTCGGCGAGGACGGCGACAGCGAGTTCGGCGACCTCATCGAGGACACCGAGGCGGTGGTCCCGGCGGACGCGGTCGGCTTCACGATGCTGCAGAAGCAGCTCGAGCAGCTCCTCGACTCGCTCAGCGAGCGGGAGGCGGGCGTCATCCGGATGCGCTTCGGCCTCGGCGATGGCCAGCCGAAGACGCTCGACCAGATCGGCGACACCTTCGGCGTCACGCGCGAGCGGATCCGCCAGATCGAGTCGAAGACGATGGCGAAGCTCCGCCACCCGTCGAGGTCGCAGGCGCTCCGCGACTACCTCGAGTAGGCCGCGCGTGCTGCGGGACGTCCTGGCGATCGCGGTCGGCAGGATCACCAGGGCGGCGGTCCTGCTGGTCCGCCCCGGCGGCGGCACCGCGATTCCCGGCCGCGTGGTCGAGCGGCTCTCGCCGGGCCTGCTCGCGCGGATCCTGCGCCAGCCGCGCCTCGTCGTCGTCACCGGCTCGAACGGCAAGGGCACCACGACGAAGATGCTCGCGGCGATCCTTCAGGCGCACGGCGTCGACCTGTTCACGAACAAGCGCGCGGGCAACATCACGCGCGGCATGCTCAGCGACCTGATCACGGTCGTGGACTGGCGCGGGCGGTTCCGGCACGAGGTCGCCGTCATGGAGATGGACGAGGGCTACGCGGCGATCACGCTCGAGCAGGCGCCGGCCGATGTCACGGTGCTGCTCAACGTCATGCTCGACCAGCTGCACCGCTGGGGCTCGCCGGACGTCGCGGCGGACTACCTGGCGCGGGTCGCCCGGGCGACGACCGGCGCGCTCGTCGTGAACCGCGAGGACCCGCACCTGCGCGGCATCGCGGCGGCCCTTCGACTCGCTGCGCTCGCTCAGGGACCGAGCAAGGGTGATCCGCTGACCGAGGCCACCCGGTCCCTGAGCGAGCGCAGCGAGCCGAAGGGCCCCGCCATCCACGAGTTCGGCGTCGCCGACCCGGTCCTCGCGACGCTCCCGCACGGCCTTGGCAGCGCGCCGGCGTTCGGCATCGACGCCCCGCGCATCGACTCGCCGGCCGCGACGGTCGTCACCGCCTACGCGGGCGATCGCGCGACCATCGCGCTCGGCGAGGACGGTCCCGCCGCCGCCGAGCGGCTCGACGTCGTCCTGCCCTCCCGGGGCATCCACCTCGCGGTCGACACGGCCGCCGCGATCGAGGCCGCCCGGGTCGTGCTCGGCGAGGCCTTCGACCCGGAGAGGGCCGTCGAGGCGCTCGAGGGCGCGACGTCGATGTGGGCGCGCGGCGAGCGGGCGCGCATCGCCTCGAAGGACGGCAAGGTCGCCGAGTTCTACCTCGCGAAGAGCCCGCCCTCGACGCAGCTCAACCTCGACGACCTCGACCCGGACCTCGACCAGGTCATGGTCATCGCGGGCAAGGACATCCCCGACCCGGCGATGCTCTGGCCCGTCGACTGGAGCCGGGTGCGCCGGGTGCGGGTGCTCGGCGGCCTCCAGGCGCACGAGATGGCGATGAAGCTCGCCTACGAGGGCATCGAGGTCGGTCGGATCATCGAATCGGTGGAGGACGCCGTCGACGCGTTCTTCGCGTTGCCGGAGCCCGAGCACGGGGTCAAGACGGTGATCTTCTCGGCCGATGGCATGCGCCGCACCCGACGCCATCTCGGGCTCTACGAGGCGGACACGGAGCGCGTCGCGTGAGCGCGGTGACGGTGCTCGACGTCTACCCGGGCCACTTCGACCAGAACGGCGACAGCGGCAACCTGCTCGCGCTGCGCCGCCGCCTCGAGTGGGGCGGCCTCGACGTCGAGGTCGTCCGGGTCGACCCGGGGGATCCCTGGCCCGGGGAGGCGCCGGACTTCGTACTCGTCGGCGGCGGCTCCGTACCGGCGCAGCGCGATGCGCTGCCGCACCTCGTCGCCGAGGGCGAACGGCTCCGGGACTGGGTCGCCGCCGGCACCGCGTACCTCGCGGTCGCGGGTGGCTACGCGCTGAGCGCGGCGACGGTGCAGCTGCCGGGGGAGGGCGCCGAGACGCCCGGCCTCGGGGTGTTCGCCGCGCGCGCGGTCGCCCTGCTCGAACTGCGCTCGGGGCCGATCTCGTTCCGCTCGCCCGTCCACGGCGTGTTGCACGGCTTCGTCAACCTCCGGCAGCGGGTGTTCCTCGACGACGACGCGCAGGCGCTCGGGAGGGTCGAGCTCGGCCCCTGGGGCGAGGCGCCCGGCCGGCCCGAGGGCGCCGCCACCGGCACGGCGTTCGGCACCCACGCCCACGGCCCGCTCCTGCCGAAGAACCCCGTCTTCGCCGACGCCTTCATCCGCGCGGGCCTCGAGCGCCGCGGGCTCGCCCACGCGTACCGCCCTGGCGAGCGCCACGCCGCCGTCGACGCCCACGCCCGCGCCGCCCGAGCCTCCCTCGCCCGCCGCCACGAGCTCCCGCCCCCCGACTGACCGCACTCCGCCCTTTTCAGGCGTCGCGCGTCGTTTTCAGGCCTCCGGACGGTCAGCACCCCGGCGCAGGCCTGAGCACCTGGCGCGACGCCTGAAAAGGGCGGGGTGCGGGTCAGAACTCGCCGATGACCTCGCGGAAGCGAGGCATCAGGCCCGTCTTGACGCCCGAGAGGCTCGGCTTCATCTGGAAGCCGCCCGTGTTCCAGTTGCCCTCGACGATCGCGACGCCGTCCGGCAGCACCGCGACATCCCAGCCGACGAAGCGCACCTGCGGCACGACGCGCGCGGCCTCCTCGAGCGTCCGCACGATCTCCTCGTAGCGCGGGACGCGGAAGCCGACGATCGGCAGCCCCGTGACTGGGTGCGCCGAGTACGTCCGGGACAGGATGTCGAACGCCGGATACCGCGCGACGCCCTCGTCGTCGAGGATCGTGTACATCCCGCCCGAGCCGAAGTTGTCGACGTCGGCGTCGTGGCCGAGCTTGAGCGCCGCGCAGAGCACGTGCAGGCGGTCGCCGTCGAAGAAGGTGATGACGCGCAGCGTGTTGACGCTGCGCGGGGCGAGCGCCGCGAGGTCCGTGTGCTGGGTGATGAACTCCTCGACGAGGATGTGGCCGCTTGCGAGGAGCTCCTCGCGGAACGCGGCCGGGTCGGTCGCCTCGGCGGCCTCGCGGCGCCGCACGCCGTGGCCGTGCACGGAGTCCGGCTGCTTCGTCATGACGACCGGATGGCGCTGAAGGAACGCGGCGAGCCGCGCCGGCGTCGCGGTGCGCACGTCGAGCCACTCCCGGCCGAGGAATCGGTCGAACAGCGCGTTGAACTCCGCCTTGTCGGCGAGCAGGTGGCGGTACGCCGGCTCGTTGTACCGCGCCGCGATGCGATCGAAGTGCGTGCTCGTCATGAACGTCGCGCGCTCTCGCGCGTCCAGGAGGTAGAACTCGTACTCCTCGTAGTCGAGGTAGCCGGCGCCGTACTTGACCGAGCACCAGGCCATGTCGAGGAGGACGCCCGCTCGCGTTCGGCCGGTCCTGGCCGCGATCTCGCCGGCGACGCGGCGCATGTTCGCGGTGTCGAGGCTGCGCAGGCGCGCCAGGTAGTACTTGACGCGTCGCACGGGGACGAGTCTAGGCGGGCGCGGTGGTCTCGAGACGGCCGCGAAGCGGCCTCCTCGACCACCGGTGGGTGGCGACGCGCCTGCTCAACCGGCGGTGGCGGTCTCCAGCAGGCGGTCGGACTCGTCGAGCCAGGCGAGCGCCGTCGGCTCGAGCTTCTCGCGGAACTTGGTGCCGTGGTGGGCGCAGAAGTACAGCTCGCCCGTCGCGACCGTCACCCGGACGTAGGCCTGCGCGCCGCACGCGTCGCAGCGGTCGAGCGCGGAGAGCTCATACGCGGTGTCGGTGCTGATGCCGTCGGCGATCTGAGTCATTTCCGTCCTCCTGCTCCGTGCTGCTCCGTGATGGTGCATCGATTCCAACACACGAATGCCCCGAAACCGTGCCACCGGCGCCACTGTTTCGCTCACCGCGTACACCGCCCGCTCCGCCTAGGCTCCTCGGCGTGCGACTCTGCGTCTTCTCCGGTTCCAGCTCCGGCCGCTCGCCGGAATACACGGCGGCGGCCGTCGGCCTCGGCCGGGCGCTCGCCGAGGCCGGGATCGGCCTCGTCTACGGCGGCGCCTCGGTCGGGCTGATGGGGGCGGTGGCGGACGCGGCGCTGGCCGCCGGCGGCGAGGTGATCGGGGTGATGCCCCGCTCGCTCATCGAGAAGGAGATCGGGCACGCCGGGCTCGACGACCTCCGCGTCGTCGGCTCGATGCACGAGCGCAAGGCGCTCATGGCCGACCTCTCCGACGGCTTCGTCGCGCTGCCGGGCGGCGCCGGCACGCTCGAGGAGCTGTTCGAGGTGTGGACCTGGGCGCAGCTCGGCCACCATCGCAAGCCGTGCGCGTTCTACAACGTCGCCGGCTACTACGACGCCCTGCTCGCGTTCCTCGACCACGTGGTCGAGGAGCGGTTCCTCAAGCCGGTGCACCGCGACATGCTCGTCGTCGAGCGCGAGGCCGACGCGCTGCTCGCGGCGATCGCCCGCTACGAGTCGCCGCAGGTCGCGAAGTGGATCGGGCGCGACGCGACCTGAGGCCGTTTCGCTGAGCGGCGCGGTCGGGGGTGCCGCATAGGGTCGAGGGGTGGCCGCATCCCCCGAGAATCAGTACTCCGCGAGGCACCTCTCCGTCCTGGAGGGCCTCGAGGCGGTGCGGAAGCGCCCGGGCATGTACATCGGCTCGACGGATTCCCGTGGCCTCATGCACTGCCTCTGGGAGATCATCGACAACTCGGTCGACGAGGCCCTCGCCGGCTACGGCTCCACGATCGAGGTCGACCTGCACGCCGACGGCTCCGTGGAGGTGCGCGACCGCGGCCGCGGCATCCCGGTCGACGTCGAGCCGAAGACCGGGCTGACCGGCGTCGAGGTCGTCTTCACGAAGCTGCACGCGGGCGGCAAGTTCGGCAGCGGCTCCTACGCCGCCTCGGGCGGGCTCCACGGCGTCGGCGCATCGGTCGTCAACGCGCTCTCCGAGCGCCTCGACGTCGAGGTCGACCGCGACGGCGTGACCTGGGCGATGTCCTTCCACCGTGGTGAGCCGGGCGTCTTCGCCGACGGGCCGGACGGCCCCCGGCCCGACGCCGCGTTCCGGCCCTTCGAGCACGCGAGCGAGCTGCGTCGAGTGGGCAAGGTCGCGAAGGGCGTCACCGGCACGCGCGTCCGCTACTGGGCCGACCCGCAGATCTTCACCAAGGGCGCGACGTTCCAGCCGGCCGAGCTGACCGACCGGCTGCGGCAGACCGCGTTCCTCGTGCCGGACCTCCGCCTCGACCTCGTCGACGGCTCGGATCCGGACGCCCCCGTGCGCGAGTCCTTCCACTTCGCGGGCGGGATCGGCGAGTTCGCCGACCACCTGGCGCCGGATGCGGCCGTGGTCGGCACCTGGCGGATCCAGGGCAGCGGCCAGTTCGCCGAGACGGTGCCGGTGCTCGACGACCGCGGCCACATGGTCTCCCGAGAGGTGGAGCGGGAGTGCTCGGTCGACCTCGCGCTGCGCTGGGGGAGCGGCTACGAGACGACGATGCGCTCCTTCGTCAACATCATCGCGACGCCGAAGGGCGGCACGCACACGACCGGCTTCGAGCAGGGGCTGCTGCGCTTCCTGCGCGCCGAGGCGGAGAAGCAGTCGCGCCGGCTGAAGCTCGGCGGCGACAGGCTGGAGAAGGACGACGTGCTCGCGGGGCTGACCGCGGTGCTCACGGTGCGCCTCCCGGAGCCGCAGTTCGAGGGGCAGACGAAGGAGGTCCTCGGCACGCCCGCGGTCCGCTCGATCGTCGCGAGCGTGCTCACGCAGGGGCTCAAGGCGCGCTTCGAGTCGTCGAAGCGCGAGGACAAGGCGCAGACGGCGCTGCTGCTGGACAAGGTCGTCGCGGAGATGAAGGCGCGCATCTCGGCCCGCGCGTACAAGGAGACGCAGCGGCGGAAGAACGCGCTCGAGTCGTCGAGCCTCCCGGCGAAGCTCGTCGACTGCCGGTCGAAGGATGTCGCCCGCACCGAGCTCTTCATCGTCGAGGGCGACTCCGCGCTCGGCACGGCGAAGCTCGCGCGGGACTCGGAGCACCAGGCGCTGCTGCCGATCCGCGGCAAGATCCTCAACGTCCAGAAGGCCTCGATCGCGGACATGCTCTCGAACGCGGAGTGCGCCGCGATCATCCAGGTGATCGGGGCCGGCTCGGGCCGCTCCTTCGACCTGGAGGCGGCCCGCTACGACAAGGTGATCATCATGTCCGACGCGGACGTTGACGGCGCGCACATCCGCACGCTGCTGCTGACGCTCTTCCACAAGTACATGCGGCCGATGCTCGAGGCCGGCCGGGTGTACGCAGCCGTGCCGCCGTTGCACCGCGTCGTGGTGCAGCACCCCGGCACCAAGCCGAACGAGGTCGTCTACACCTACTCGGAGACGGAGCTGCAGACGGTGCTCGCGGGTCTGCGGAAGGCGGGCAGGCGGTATCAGGACCCGATCCAGCGCTACAAGGGCCTCGGGGAGATGGACGCGGATCAGCTCGCGACGACGACGATGGACCGCCGCGGCCGGACGCTGCGCCGCATGAACGTCGCCGACGGCGAGGCGGCCGAGCGGATCTTCGAGGTGCTGATGGGCAACGACGTCGCCGGCCGCAAGGAGCTCATCGTCGCCGGCGAGGGCCTCGACCGCGCCCGCGTCGACGCCTGAGCGGGCTCCACTCGTCGGTCGGGGCTTCCGCGGGGGCTGGTTTCGAGACGGCGCTTCGCGCCTCCTCAACCTGCCGAGCCAGGTTTCGAGACGGCGCTTCGCGCCTCCTCAACCAGCGGAGTCGTTCCTTCATCGCAGCGCGGGATCGAACGCCGCGGCCGCGGCCGTGATCCGGCGGTGCAGCAGCCGCCCGAGCGCGATCATCGACAGCAGCGGGAGCACGATCCAGAACAGGTTCGGCAGCACGCCGATCGCGAGGAAGCCGAGCAGGTCGCCGTTCTCGAGCGAGTGCCGCGTCTTCTCCAGCCCGCTGCAGGCCTCGATCGTGAAGTAGGCGACCGTCTTCCAGAACGTCGCCGTCTGGATGACGAGGCCGAGGATCGCGACCCACGGCTTGCGCAGGTTGCAGAACACGACGACGAGGCCGATCACCTCGACCAGGTTGAGCCACGACTGCGCCTCGCCCCAGGCGTCGGTGTGGGTGCCGCCGTAGGTCCTGTCGTAGTTGCCGTAGAGCACGTGGCCGGCCCAGAGCCAGGACAGCGGGCCGCCGGTGTGCGAGATCGGGCCCAGGAGCACGTAGCAGGCGTCATAGGTCTGGATGAACGCCGTGATGATGAACCACACGAGCACCCAGCGGGGCAGGCCGATGGGCGCCTTGACGGGCGTGTCGATGACGGGACTGGTCACAGTGCTCCTCCGATCGCCCCGACGACGCCGTCGAGGGGGGTTCCTGATGCGTCGCGCTTCGCGCCGGGTTCCGGCAGCTCGCGGATCTCGCCGCCGGGTCCGTTCGCGAGCGCCGGGCCGGTGCCGACCCAGGCGAGCGCGAGCGACGACTCGCCCTTCAGGAAGGCGTGCGCCCGCACCCCGCCGGTCGCGCGTCCCTTCGCGGGGAACTCCGCGAAGCGGGACACCTTCGCCCGGCCGGGGTCGGCGCCCGCGAGCGTCGCGTCGGGCGCCGAGACCGTGACGACCACGACGTCGTCGCTCGGCGCGACGGCCCCGAAGAAGCAGACCCGGTCGCCGGCGCCGAGGTTGATGCCCGCCATGCCCGCCGCGCCGACGCCCTGGGGCCGCACCTGGGCGGCGGGGAAGTGGAGGAGCTGCGCGCCCGCGGTGACGAAGACGAGGTCCTCGGCGTCCGGTCCCTGCCCCGCGCCGACGACGGCGTCCCCGGGCTTCAGCGCGATCACCTCGAAGTCGGGCCGGGACGGCCAGCCGCCCGGGACGACCCGCTTCACGACGCCCTGCGCCGTGCCGAGCGCGATCGGCTGCGGCGAGGCGAGGTCGGCGAGCGCGACCACCTGCTCGCCGCGGGCGAGGTCGAGGTAGTTGGAGATCCGCACGCCGGCCGAGAGCAGGACGGAGCCCGAGGGGACGCTCGGCAGGTCCGCCGGGGTGAAGCGGACGAGCCGGCCCGCGCTCGTGATCGCGCCGAGCTCGGCCCGCGCCGTCGTCGCGATGCGCGATCGGATGCCGTCGTGCTTGCCGCGCCGCGCCGCGCGAGGGATCTCGAGACCGTCGGTCTGGTCGACGCGGATCATCCGCCCGGTCGCGGAGAGCACGACCTCGCAGGGGGCGTCGGCGACCTCGAGGGACGCCGCATCGGCTCCCGCGCGACCGGAGCGGGCCGAGGGGACGCCGGCCGCCGTGCCCGACGTCGCGTGCTGCAGCACCGTCCGCCGCGGGGTGCCGAGCCGCTCGGCGGCCTCCTCGAGCTCCGCGCCGACGAGCGCGAGGAGCCGCGGGCGCTCGGCGAGGATCGCCTCGAGCCCGGCGATCTCGGCGGCGAGGGCGTCGCGCTCGGCCTCGAGCTCGACCCGGGAGAACCGGGTGAGCCGGCGCAGCCGCAGCTCGAGGATGTACTCGGCCTGCGGCTCGGAGAGGTCGAAGACGCTCATCAGCCGGCCGCGCGCCTCCTCGGCGTCGTCCGAGGACCGGATGACCTGAATCACCTCGTCGATGTCGAGGATCGCGATGAGCAGGCCCTCGACGAGGTGGAGCCGCTCGCGCCGCTTCGCGAGCCGGTGCTCGCTGCGGCGCCGCACGACGGAGATCCGGTGGTCGAGGTAGACCTGGAGCAGCTCGCGCAGTCCGAGCGTCCGGGGCCCGCCGCCGACGAGCGCGACGTTGTTGATCGCGAAGGACTCCTCGAGCGGCGTCGCCCGGTAGAGCTGCTCGAGCACCGCCTGCGGGCTGAAGCCGGTCTTGACGTCGATGATGAGGCGCAGGCCGTGCTTGCGGTCGGTGAGATCCGTGACGTCGGCGATGCCCTGGATCCTCTTCGAGCCGACGCCGTCCTTGATCTTCTCGATGACCTTCTCGGTGCCGACGAGGTACGGCAGCTCGGTCACGACGATCGACGGGCGGCGACCGGAGGTGTCGATCGTCGCCTTGGCGCGCATCCGGAAGGAGCCGCGCCCGGTCTCGTACGCGTCCCGGATGCCGTCGAGTCCGACGATCGACCCGCCGGTCGGCAGGTCCGGGCCGGGGACGAAGCGCATCAGCTCCGCGACGGTCGCCTCGGGATGGTCGAGCAGGTGCCTGGCGGCGGCGACGACCTCGATGAGGTTGTGCGGCGCCATGTTCGTCGCCATGCCGACCGCGATGCCGCTCGCGCCGTTGACGAGCAGGTTCGGGAACGCGGCGGGGAGGGCCTCCGGCTGCGTGAGCTGGTTGTCGTAGTTCGGGATGAAGTCGACGACGTCCTCGTCGAGCCCGTCGGTGAGGGCGAGCGCCGCCGCGGTGAGCCGCGCCTCCGTGTAGCGCGCGGCCGCCGGGCCGTCGTCGAGCGAGCCGAAGTTGCCGTGCCCGTCGACGAGGGGCACTCGCATCGCGAAGTCCTGCGCGAGCCGCACCATCGCGTCGTAGATGGAGGCGTCGCCGTGCGGATGCAGCCGCCCCATCACGTCGCCGACGACGCGCGCGCTCTTGACGTGGCCGCGGTCGGGGCGCAGGCCCATCTCGGTCATTTGGTAAAGGATGCGCCGCTGGACCGGCTTCAGCCCGTCCCGCGCGTCGGGGAGCGCGCGGGAGTAGATGACCGAGTACGCGTACTCGAGGAACGAGCCCTGCATCTCGCTGGCGACATCGACGTCCTCGATGCGCTCGGAGCCGTCAGGGAGGTCGCGCGGGACCAGGGTGTCGGAAGCGGCAGTCATAAGATCGGCGTCATGCTACCCGGGCCCGTCGTCGGCGCCGTGAGCCTGGCCGATGTCCTCCGGGATTGCCTCGGCGCGGTCACGGGGCAGCCGACCCGGCTGGGACTGCGCGGGGTCGACCGGGCCGCGGTGGTGCTGCTCGACGGGCTCGGCGCGGAGAGCCTCCGTGCGCGCGCGGGCCACGCGCGGACGCTCGCCGGCGCGATGGCGACGCGCGCCGACGTGCTCGCGACCGGCGTCCCGACGACGACCGCGGCCGCGCTGGCGAGCCTCACGACGGGCGCGCCGCCCGGCGAGCACGGCATGGTCGGCTATGCGGTGCTCGACCCGCTCCGGGACCGCGTCGTGAACCAGCTGCGCGGCTGGGACGACGGCCTGCTGCCGGCCGACTGGCAGCGCCGTCCGACGCTCTTCGAGCGGGCGACCGCGGCAGGGCTCGGCGCCGTGGCGGTCGGCGCCGACCGGTACCGGGAGAGCGGGTTCACGGGCGCGGTGCTCCGCGGCGCGCGATACGTCGGGGCCCGGAGCCTCGAGGACCGGCTGACCGCGCTCGGCGAGGCGCTCGCCGACCGCTCGTGGCGCGGGATCGCGTACTGCTATCTCGCGGAGCTCGACATGGCAGGGCACGACCAGGGCTGGCAGTCCGACGCCTGGGCGGACGCGCTCGAGCGGATCGACGCGGGCGTCGCGGATCTCGCCCGCGGACTCGGCGCCGGCGCCGGCGTCCTCGTCACCGCCGATCACGGGATGGTCGACGTCCCCGAGCGCGGCCGGCTCGTGGTCGAGGACGGCTCGCCGCTGTGGGCGGGGGTCCGCCGTCTCGCGGGCGAGCACCGGCTGCTGCATCTGCACGCCGACGCGGGAACCTCGGCGACGGAGCTCGCCGAGCGATGGCGGGACGCCGTCGGCGGCGAGTCGTGGGTCGCGACGCGGGACGAGGCGATCGCGGCGGGCTGGTTCGGGCCGGTCGATCCCGAGGTGCTCCCGCGCATCGGCGACGTGCTCGTCGCCACGCGGAAGGCCGTCGCCTATTACACGGAGGCCGCGATCGCGGGGAGCGCCGGGCGCATGGTCGGCCAGCACGGCTCGTGGACGGACGCCGAGACCCGCGTCCCGCTGCTCCGCTTCGGCGCGTTCTCCTGACCGCCCCCGTTTTCAGGATCAGGGCGGCGCCAGGGCCGTCTGGCGGCCTGGAGCGCCCCTGATCCTGAAAACGGCGGGGGCTCAGGCCAGGTCGTCGTCCTCCGAGCGGGCGCCGAAGACGATCTCGTCCCAGCTCGGCATCTGCGGTCGGCCCTTCCGCGCGCCGAGGCCGCCCGTGTTCCGCTGCTTGGGCGCGGGCTCCGGCTCGGGCTCGGCGGGCAGCCCGTCGATCTGCAGGTCGAGCTCGACGACGTGGATGGAGGTGCTCTGCCCGCCCTCCTCGTCGAACGCCGGCGTCTCGCGCTCGCCCCGCCGCCGGCGCAGCGCCTCGAGCAGGTCCGCCGTCTGGTCGTTGCCGCCGTTCTGCCGCGGCGCGGGCCGGCTGCCGATGGGCGCGAGCACCGGGCCGCTGTCGATCATCGAGGCCGGGTCGACCGCGAAGGCGTCCGAGTCGAAGCGGTCGCCGTAGTGCTGGGGCTCCTCCTCGCCCTTGATCGGGACGACGGCGCGCAGCCGCGGCGGCTCCGGCTCGTGCCCGGGGTCCTGCCGGGAGAGCCCGACGGCCTCGGCGTTGATGGGGGAGAGCGTCTGCCGCTTCGGGTCGAAGTGCCAGCGGGCGTCGTGCTCGATCGCGCCGAGCAGGTAGCCGAGCTTGACGACCCAGCCGGTCGCCTCCTTCCACGCGCTCCAGCGCTCCCCGACGGCGTCGAGGATGTGGAGCCGCTCGAGGATGACCTCGCCGAACGTCGTCGCCTGGGCGAGCGGGTCCGCGACGGCGGTGTGGACGGGGATCGCGAGCGCCGACTCGACGACGAACTCGCGCTCCGCCATGACCGGGCCCTCGAAGCGCTCGATGTACTCGAGCGGGGCGCCGGTGATCTGCGCGACGTCGTGCGCGGACATGCCGCCGCGGATGTGCGCCTGGATCTCCTTGGGGCTGAGCCGGCGCGCCGTGCCGGGGTCGGAGCTGATCGACTGCCGGATCCGGGCGTGCAGGGCGTCGTCGATCGGCAGCGCGTAGCGCGCGCCGTCGGCGCCCGCGAGGACGAGCGAGCCGTCCTCGACCCCGACGATGTGCAGTTCTTCCATGGGGAATCGCCCTCCTCGCCGTCTCCCGGCGCTTGCGGGAATCGTGCCACGGCGCGCGCCGAAAGGCCGGGAATACGCCGGGCGTGCCGCGGGTTTCAGGCGACTGTCAAGGCCCGCTCGGCCGGTTTGCGTTCGGTATCCGATTCATGCAGACTGTCGCCGCCGATCCGCGGCCTCGGCAGGACAAGGACTGGATGACGCATGGCGACCGACTACGACGCACCTCGGAAGACCGACGATGACAGCGAGTCCATCGAGGCCCTGAAGGAGCGCGTCCCGGACGCCGCGAGCGGTTCGATCGACGTCGACGACGCGGACAACCCGGGGAGCTTCGAGCTCGCCGGCGCGGACCTCTCGGACGTCGACCTGGACGTCGTGGTGCTGCCGGAGCAGGCCGACGAGTTCACCTGCGTCGTCTGCTTCCTCGTCAAGCACCGCTCCCAGCTCGCGGTCGAGAAGGACAAGAAGCTCGGCGGTCCCGTCTGCGTGGAGTGCGCCGCCTGAGCCCCGGCGACCGACGGCGCCGGTCTCGACGGGCTCAACCGGCGAGGGCGCGCGCCAGCTCGTCGGGATGCCGGGTGGAGATCACCCAGTAGGGCACCGGGTCGTCGGGGTCGGTGTTCTCGACGCGCACCACGTCCCGGACGAAGCCGCGCAGCAGCGTGTGGGCGCGCGCGTCGAGCCCCCGCCCGCGCGCGATGAACGCGTCCTCGCCGCGCAGCGCGACGACCTCGCCGACGAACTCGCGGGGGAGCGCCGCGCGGCCCGCGCGCAGCTCCGAGCCGGTCACCTCGATCGTCGGCGTCGTCGCGAGCAGGAAGACGACCGCCGCGCCGTACAGCACGACCGCCGCCACGATCCCGACGACCGTGTCGATCGGGAGGAACGCGAGCAGGCCGGCGGGGATGATCAGCGCGCAGGCGATGAAGGTCCAGGGGCCCGGCAGCAGGCGTTCTCGGTACACGGGCACCTCTCCATTCAACTGCACTAACCTCGGAGGGTGGTCGACACGGTCCAGGTCCTCATCGCGTCCGGTGAGATCCCGGCCTACGCGCACCCGGGCGACGCGGGCGCGGACCTGCACGCCGCGGAGGCGCTGACCATCCCGCCGGGACGCCGGGCCACCGTCGGCACCGGCGTCTCGATCGCCCTGCCCGACGGCTACGTCGCGTTCGTCGTGCCGCGCAGCGGGCTCGCCGCGAAGCGCGGCATCACCATCGTCAACTCGCCCGGCACGGTCGACGCGGGCTACCGCGGCGAGCTGCGGGTGACCCTGCTCAACACCGACCTCGACGAGCCGTTCGACATCGAGGTCGGCGACCGGATCGCCCAGCTCATCGTGATGCCCGTCTCGCGGGCGGAGTTCATCCCGGTCGAGCGCCTGCCCGGCAGCCATCGCGGCGAGGGCGGGTTCGGCTCGACGGGCGTCGGAGGAGTCAAGTGAGCGAGGAAGCCGAAGCGCAGACCGTCCCCAAGTCGGCGCCGCCGGACCGGGAGACGAAGGGCCCGTTCGACGCGAGCGAGATCTCGGGCGTCCGGCCCTACGTCGACCTCGGCGGGGTCAAGATCGTGCCCCGCACGGACCTCCACCTGCGGCTGGAGGTCGAGGAGGCCTCGAAGCGCGTCGTCGCGGTCGGGCTCGAGTACCACGGCTCGACGCTGCAGGTGCAGCCCTTCGCGGCGCCGCGCTCGAGCGGCCTGTGGCACGAGATCCGCGAGCAGATCATGGAGCAGCTCGCGAGCCAGGGCGCCCGCGCGAAGCCGGCGAGCGGGCCGTTCGGCCCGGAGATCTTCGCCGAGATCCCCGTCACCGTCGAGGGCAGGCAGGGGATGCGCCTCGCGCGCTTCATCGGCGTCGACGGGCCGCGCTGGTTCCTCCGCGGCGTCATCGCGGGCAAGGGCGCGACGGACCGCGACGCGGCGGCGGAGATCGAGGACCTGTTCCGCTCGATCGTCGTCGTCCGCGGCACTACGCCGATGCCGCCGCGCGACCTCATCCCGCTCCAGATGCCCGCGGCCGCGCCGACGGGGGAGACGGCGACGACGTGACGGACCGAGCGCCCCGCCCCGGCGGCGCCGCCCGCCGGGGGATCGCCGCGGTCGCGCCGGGGGAGGCGCCGACCCCGTCGGCCCTGCTCGACGCGCTCGGCGGCGTCCGCGGGCTCGTCGAGTCGATCCTGCCGGGCCTGGTCTTCCTCGTCGTCTTCGCGATCACGAAGTCGGCATGGATGTCCGCCGTCGCCCCGCTCGTGGTGTCCGTCGCGTTCGTCGTCGTGCGCGCCGTCCAGCGCGGCCCGCTGATGTCCGCCATCGCCGGCCTGCTGCTCGTCGGCGTCTCCGCCGCCGCGGTGCTCCTGACGGGGAACGCGAACGAGAACTTCCTGCCCGGCATCTGGATCAACGTCGCGTTCCTCGTCCTGACGCTCGTCACGCTCGCGGCGCGCTGGCCGCTCGTCGGGGTCGTCCTCGGCGCGCTCACCGGCGACCTCACGGGATGGCGCCGCGAGCCGCGGACCCGGCGGGGCGCGACCGCCGCGACGTGGATCTGGGCCGGCCTCTTCGCCGCACGGCTCGCCGCCGAGCTGCCCCTCTACTTCGCGCAGCAGACGGAGGCGCTCGCGGTCGTCAAGCTGGTGATGGGCGTGCCGCTCTACGCCGCCGTGCTCTGGCTCACCTGGCTGCTGCTGCGGCGTCCGAGGACCGCCGCGAGCGCGGTCGGCGAGGAATCCGAGTCCCCCTCAGAGACCTAGGATTGAGACATGTCTGTGAACAGTTTCGGCGCGAAGTCCACCCTCACGGTCGGGGGCACGGACTACGAGATCTTCCGGATCGACACGGTCCCGGGCTACGAGAAGCTCCCCTTCTCGCTCAAGGTGCTGCTGGAGAACCTGCTGCGCACCGAGGACGGCGCGAACGTCACCCAGGCGCAGATCGAGGCGCTCGGCGCCTGGGTCCCGACGGCCGAGCCGGACACCGAGATCCAGTTCACCCCGGCCCGCGTCGTCATGCAGGACTTCACCGGCGTCCCCTGCATCGTCGACCTCGCGACGATGCGCGAGGCGGTCACCGCGCTCGGCGGCGACCCGAACCGGATCAACCCGCTCTCGCCGGCGGAGATGGTCATCGACCACTCCGTGATCGCGGACCTCTTCGGCACGCCCGACGCGCTCGAGCGCAACGTCGACATCGAGTACGAGCGCAACGGGGAGCGCTACCAGTTCCTGCGCTGGGGCCAGACCGCGTTCCAGGACTTCAAGGTCGTCCCGCCCGGCACCGGCATCGTCCACCAGGTCAACATCGAGCACCTCGCGAAGGTGGTCTACGACCGGGTGGTGGACGGCGTGCTCCGGGCGTACCCGGACACCTGCGTCGGCACCGACTCGCACACCACGATGGTCAACGGCCTCGGCGTGCTCGGCTGGGGCGTCGGCGGCATCGAGGCCGAGGCGGCCATGCTCGGCCAGCCGGTCTCCATGCTCATCCCGAAGGTCGTCGGCTTCCGGCTCACCGGCGCGATCCCGGCGGGCGTCACCGCGACGGACGTCGTGCTCACGATCACCGACATGCTGCGCAAGCACGGCGTCGTCGGCAAGTTCGTCGAGTTCTACGGCGAGGGCGTCGGCGAGGTGCCGCTCGCGAACCGCGCGACGATCGGCAACATGTCGCCGGAGTTCGGCTCGACGGCCGCGATGTTCCCGATCGACGACGTCACGCTCGACTACCTGCGGCTCACCGGCCGCTCGGAGGAGCAGGTCGCGCTCGTCGAGGCCTACGCGAAGGCGCAGCACCTCTGGCACGACGCCTCGCGGGAGCCGACGTTCTCGGAGTACATGGAGCTCGATCTCGGGACCGTCGTCCCCTCGATCTCCGGCCCCAAGCGCCCGCAGGACCGCATCCTGCTCTCCGATGCGAAGAAGGCGTTCGAGCGGGACATCCAGAGCTACGCGACGTTCGAGAAGACGGAGGTCGACGAGGCGCTCGCCGGCACCTTCCCCGCCTCCGACGCGCCTTCCTTCACGACGGCCGACACCGCGCAGACCGATGAGCGGCTGGTCGCCGTCAACGGACGATCGGCGCGCGCCTGGGCGCCCGTCCCGGTGCACACGCCCGACGGCGTCGAGTACCAGCTCGACCACGGCGCGGTGACGCTCGCCGCGATCACCTCCTGCACGAACACCTCGAACCCCTCGGTCATGATCGCCGCGGGCCTGGTCGCGCGCAAGGCGCTGCAGAAGGGCCTCAAGCGCAAGCCCTGGGTCAAGACGACGCTCGGCCCCGGCTCGAAGGTGGTCACCGACTACTACGAGAAGTCGGGCCTCGACAAGGACCTCGAGGGCCTCGACTTCTACACGGTCGGCTACGGCTGCACCATCTGCATCGGCAACTCGGGCCCGCTCATCGACGAGGTCTCGCAGGCCGTCAACGAGAACGACCTCGCCGTCACCGCGGTGCTCTCCGGCAATCGCAACTTCGAGGGCCGGATCTCGCCCGACGTGAAGATGAACTACCTGGCCAGCCCGCCGCTCGTCGTCGCCTACGCCCTCGCCGGCACGATGGACTTCGACTTCGAGTCCGACGCGCTGGGGATCGGCGAGGACGGCGAGCCGGTGTACCTGAGGGACATCTGGCCCTCGCCCGACGAGGTGCAGGAGATCATCGACTCGTCGATCTCCCGCGAGCAGTTCATCAAGCAGTACGCGACGGTCTTCGACGGCGACGAGCGCTGGAAGAACCTGCCGACCCCGACCGGTCCGATCTTCGAGTGGGACGCGAACTCGACGTACGTGCGGAAGGCGCCGTACTTCGACGGCATGCGGATGGAGCTCACCCCGGTGACGGACATCTCCGGCGCGCGGGTGATGGCGACGCTCGGCGACTCGGTCACCACCGACCACATCTCGCCCGCGGGCTCGATCAAGGCGGGCACCCCGGCCGCGCAGTACCTGGAGGCGCACGGCGTTGACCGGAAGGACTTCAACTCCTACGGCTCGCGGCGCGGCAACCACGAGGTGATGATCCGCGGCACCTTCGCGAACATCCGGCTGAAGAACCTGCTTGTCTCGGCCGTCAACGACGGCCAGGTCGTCGAGGGCGGCTGGACCCGCGACTTCACCCAGCCGGAGGGCCCGCAGGCCTACATCTACGACGCGTGCATGAACTATCAGGCCGCCGGCACGCCGCTCGTCGTCTTCGGCGGCAAGGAGTACGGCTCGGGCTCCTCGCGCGACTGGGCGGCGAAGGGCACCTCGCTGCTCGGCGTCAAGGCGGTCATCGCGGAGTCGTTCGAGCGCATCCACCGCTCGAACCTGATCGGCATGGGCGTCGTCCCGCTGCAGTTCCCCGCGGGGCAGTCCTGGGAGTCGCTCGGGCTCGACGGCACCGAGATCGTCTCGATCGAGGGCCTGACGGCGCTGAACGACGGGGTCACGCCGAAGACGGTGAAGGTCACCGCGGCGCCATCGGCGCACTCGCCGGCCGGGAAGCAGCCGGTCGAGTTCGACGCGGTCGTCCGCATCGACACGCCCGGCGAGGCCGACTACTACCGCAACGGCGGCATCCTGCAGTACGTCCTCCGCTCCCTGGTCGCCTAGTCGACGTACGCTGGTTCATGTGAGTCTGCTCTCCACGATTCGCGGGCCGCGCGACCTCGATGCGCTCTCCGAGGACCAGCTCCGGCAGCTCGCGCAGGAGATCCGGGAGTTCCTCGTCCGCGAGGTGTCCCAGACCGGCGGGCACCTCGGGCCGAACCTCGGCGTCGTCGAGCTGACGCTCGCGATCCACCGCGTCTTCGACTCGCCGCGCGACGCGATCGTGTTCGACACCGGGCACCAGTCCTACGTCCACAAGCTGCTCACCGGGCGGCAGGACTTCTCCCGGCTGCGGCAGGAGGGCGGGCTCGCCGGCTATCCGCAGCGCGCCGAGTCGGAGCACGACATCGTCGAGTCCTCGCACGCCTCGAGCTCGCTGTCCTGGGCGGACGGCATCTCGCGCGCGTTCGAGCTGAGCGGCCAGTCGGATCGCGCGGTCGTCGCGGTCGTCGGCGACGGCGCCCTCACCGGCGGCATGACCTGGGAGGCGCTCAACAACATCACGGACGACAACGCCCGTCGCCTCGTGATCGTCGTCAACGACAACGGCCGCTCCTACGCGCCGACGATCGGCGGGATGGCGCGCTTCCTCACCGACATCCGGACGCGGCGCGCCTATCGCCGGCTGTTCCTCAGCTCGCGCCGGTTCTTCCACTTCTTCGGCGCGCCGGGCCGCGCGATCTACCGCGGCGTGCGCGGCGCGACGCACGGCTTCCTCTCCCGCCTGACGAACAACACCCAGCTGTACTCGAACCTCGACATCAAGTACCTCGGGCCGGTGAACGGCCACGACCTGCAGGCGCTCACGGGCGCGCTCGCCCGGGCGAAGGACTACGGCGCGCCCGTCATCGTGCACGCGATCACCGAGAAGGGCCGCGGCTTCGATCCCGCGGTGCAGGACGTCGCGGACCAGTTCCACTCGGTCGGCCAGATCGACCCGGAGACCGGGGAGCCGCTCGACCGACCGAGCGCGCCGAGCTGGACGAGCGTGTTCTCCGACGAGATCGTCGACGTGGCGCGGGAGCACCCGAACGTGGTCGGCATCACCGCCGCGATGCTCCGCCCGACCGGACTCGCGAAGTTCGCGGAGCGCTACCCGCGCCGGGTGCTCGACGTCGGGATCGCGGAGCAGCACGCGGTCACCGCGGCCGCGGGGCTCGCCTTCGGCGGCATGCACCCGGTCGTCGCGATGTACGCGACGTTCGCGAACCGCGCCTTCGACCAGATCGTGATGGACGTCGCGCTGCACAAGGCCGGGGTGACCTTCGTGCTCGACCGCGCCGGCGTCACCGGACCGGACGGCCCCTCGCATCACGGCGTGTGGGACCTCGCCGTGCTGCAGGTCGTCCCGGGCATCCGGATCGCGAGCCCGCGCGACTCGGCGACGCTTCGGGAGGAGCTCCGCGAGGCGATCGCCGTCGACGACGCGCCGACGGTGCTGCGCTTCCCGAAGGGCACCGCGATCCAGGAGATCCCCGCTCAGCGCCGCACCGCGGACGGCGTCGACGTGCTGCGGGAGGCCGGCCACAAGGACGTGCTCATCGTCGCCGTCGGCGCCTTCGCGAAGCTCGGGCTCGAGGTCGCGGAGCGGCTCGCGCAGCAGGGGATCGGCGCGACCGTCGTCGATCCGCGCTGGGTGGTCCCGGTGCCCCGCTCGGTCGTCGAGCTGGCCGGCGATCACCGGCTCGTGGTGACGCTGGAGGACGGCATCCGGGTCGGCGGCATGGGCACCCGGCTGCGTCAGGACCTGCGCGCCGCCGGGATCGACACCGGCGTCGACGAGCGCGGGCTGCCCGACGAGTTCCTGGACCACGGCTCGCGCGAGTTCATCCTCGAGCAGACCGGGCTGACGGCGCAGGCGATCGCCCGCGACGTCACGGCGCAGGTGCTCGGGCAGCGGCTCCCGGTCGCCCGCCCGCTCCCCGGCGGGGAGGTCCGCGTCACCACGGCGACCATCGACGTCCCGAAGCCCTAGGTTGCTCGGCGGCTGGTCTCGAGACGGCGCCGCGCGCCTTCCGGCGCATCCGGTGGTCGAGGAGGCCGCCCGCCGGCGGCCGTCTCGAAACCACCACCACGGCAGACCGCGCCGGCGCGCCGCCTCAGCCGGCGGGCGCCGTCGCCCGCAGCGCCAGCCGGCTGGTGACCAGCCAGCCGATCGCCGCCGCGGCGCCCGTGACGGCGCCGTAGGCCAGCACGAGCACGTCGAGGCGCAGCAGCGCGTCGTATCGGTCCTCGACCGCGAGCCAGACGAGGGGCGTCAGCACGCCGAACGCGATGCCGTTCGCGGCGTGCACGAGGAGGTGGACGCCATCGCGTCGCACGCGACGCAGCCCGAGTCCGATCAGCGCCGCGACCGCCGTCGCCGGGACGAGCGCCCCGAGCGCCCAGACCCCGGCGAGGAGCAGTTGGGCGAGCCAGACCTGGACGACGGACGCCGGCGCGGCGGGATCCCCGCCTCCGCCGGCGATGGCCGCGGCCCAGGCGAGGACGGCGGGCAGGGTGAGCGGCAGGAAGCACGCGTAGGTCAGCGCCGCGCCTCGGAGCAGCTCGCCGGCGCTGAACGCCATCGGCCGCTCGGCGGTGCGGGGCGAGCGCGCGATCATCGCTTCGGCGTCCTCCGGCTCGGGCGACGGGTGCGGCGGGTGGCGAGCCACCACCCCCACACGCTCGAGCCCGCGGCGACGGCGGCGAGCGCGAGGGCCGCCCAGACGAGGCCCGGGTTGGCGACGAGCTGGGGCGTGCTCCCGATCAGCACGCCGCGCGCGTCGAGGTGCGGGGCGCGCGGCGGCAGCAGCACCAGCACGAGGAGCGCGACGATGGCGCCGACGACCAGCCCGGTGGCACCGTAGGCGAGCGCATGCACCCAGCGCCGCGGCTCGCGGGCGAGCCAGCGCGACACGATCCAGGCGAGCGGCGCCCCGAAGATCGCCGCGCCGATCGTGGAGACGAGGCTGCCGACGATCAGCGCGATCCCCGCCGCGTAGCACGCGATCAGCAGGCCGCTCCAGACCGCGCCCGAGAAGCCGGCCATCGCGCTGGCGATCGCGCCCTGGACACCGATCGTCAGCATCGCGCCGGTCACGACGACGTTGAAGGCGAGCAGGGCGTGTCCCGTGCCGCGCACCAGCTCGTCGGGCGTGGGCGCGGGCGACGCGCTCATGCCCGGATCTCCGCGACGAGGCGCATGAGCTCGCGAAGCGGCTTGCGGACGCCGGGCACCCTGAGGAGCGGCAGGCCGAGCTTGAGCAGCCCGAGTCCGCGATCGATCAGCTGGCGGGTGCGGCGCTGACCGGGGGAGGCGTCGTAGACCCAGAACAGCGCGAGCAGCAGGTAGGCGAGCATCAGCGCGTCCGGCAGCATCTCGACCAGCTCGCGCGGGAGGCTGTGCCTCGCGCCGTCGACGGCGAGCCGGAACGCGTCGACCGTCGCGTCGCGCGCCTCGCCGGCATCGGTCGAGAGCAGCGGGTTGATCGGGGACCTCGGCGCGACCGCGGCCGAGAGGAACCCGGGCGCGAAGCGGTGGAACGGCTGCAGCGTGTCGAGGCCGGCGAGGTAGACGATGCGCAGGCGCTCGACGAGATCGTCGACGCCGTCGAGCCGGGCGACCGCGCGAGCGTGGAACTCGGAGGCGACCTCGGCGTAGAGCTCCTGCACGAGGTGGTGCTTGGTGGGGAAGTAGTTGTAGGTGCTGCCGAGCGAGACGTGCGCCTCCTCCGCGATGAGCCGGAGCGTGGTGTCGTCGTAGCCGCGGCTGCGGAACGACGCGAGCGCGGTCTCGCGGATCGTGGCGCGCGTGCGGGCGGCCTTCGACGTGGAGACGGGGGCGCTGACCATGCTCGAAGCGTACGCCAGGAAATGAACATGTTCAATTACTGCCGCGCGGACCGGCTCGGGCTACGCGCGGCGCCGTGTCGCGACTACCCTCGTGCCATGTCGCGCGAGGGTCTGGATGCCGGCGGCGTGCGCGGCGCCGCGGGCGAGTTCCCGACGCTGACGATCATCCGTCACTCGCCGGATCCCGATCACCCCGACGCCCAGTCGCACCGGCCGCGATCCGTCGCCGAGCGGATCCGCGCCTTCGGCCAGGCGCGCATCGGCGCGGTGCTGCTCCTGGCCGGCACCATCGCCGCGATCGTCTGGGCGAATGCGGCGCACGAGTCCTACGCCCGGCTCTGGGAGACGCAGTTCGTGCTCGGCCTCGGCGACCTGCGGCTCGACTTCACCCTGCACGCGCTCGTCAACGACGCGCTCATGGCCATCTTCTTCTTCACCGTGGGGCTCGAGGTGCGCCGGGAGTTCGCGATCGGAGAGCTCACCAGCTGGCCGCGCGCCGTCGTCCCGGTCGTCGCCGCCGTGCTCGGGCTCCTCGTCCCCGCCGGCCTCTATCTGCTCATCAGCGCGGGCACCGGGCAGGAGCACGCCTGGGGCGTCGTGATCTCGACGGACACCGCGTTCCTGGTCGGCGCGCTCGCGCTCATCGGTCCGCGGGCACCGGGGCGGCTGCGGGTCTTCCTGCTCGCCCTCGCCGTCGTCGACGACATCGGCGCGCTGAGCATCATCGCGCTCGTCTACACCGAGTCGTTCGACCCGGTGCCGCTCATCATCGCAGCCGTCGGACTGGCGGGCGTGTTCCTCACGCGCTACCTGCGCGGCGGTCGCGCGCCCGTGTACGCGACCCTCTCGATCGTGGTGTGGCTCGCGTTCCTCGCCTCCGGCGTCCACCCGACGCTCGCGGGCGTCGCCATCGCGCTGCTCATCCCGGTGTACCGCCCGAGCCGCCGGGACGTCGAGCACGCGCTGGATCTCGCGCGCACCTTCCGCCAGTCGCCGAACACCGAGTACGCGCGAGCCGCCGCGAACAGCCTGCGCGAGTCGATCTCGATCAACGAGCGCCTGCAGTCCGCCTACGCGCCGTACGTCGCCTACGTCGTGCTGCCCGTGTTCGCGCTGGCGAACGCCGGCGTCCAGCTCACCGGCGAGATCCTGCTCTCGGCGATGCAGTCCGCCGTGACCTGGGGCATCGTCGCCGGCCTCGTCGTCGGCAAGCTCGTCGGGGTCCTCGGCGGCACCGCGCTGCTCAAGGCGCTGCGGATCGGCGAGTTCGGTCCGGGGCTCACCGGGGACCGGCTGGCGGGCGGCGCGCTGCTGTGCGGGATCGGCTTCACCATCTCGCTGTTCATCATCGATCTCGCCATCTCGGATCCCGCGGCGCAGAACGAGGCGCGGGTGGGCGTGCTCGCCGCCTCGATCCTCGCCTTCCTGCTCGCCGCCGCCGTCTTCCGGATCTCCGACGCGGTGCGACCGGTCCAGGAGCGCGGGAGGACGCTGGCGCGGCCCGTCGACCCGGCGCGCGACCACATCTGGGGCGATCCGGACGCGCCGCTCACGCTCGTCGAGTACGGCGACTTCCAGTGCGAGTTCTGCCTGAAGGCCTCCGGCTCGACCGACGAGGTGGTGCGCGCGCTCGGCGATCGGATGCGCTACGTCTGGCGCCACGCGCCGCTGACCCGCTTCCACCCGAACGCGCTCGCCGCGGCGGAGGCGTCCGAGGCGGCCGCGCTGCAGGGCCGGTTCTTCGAGTTCGAGCGCAGCCTGTTCAAGGACCAGGCGAACCAGCTGCCGTCCCACATGATCCGGCGGGCCCAGGAGCTCGGTCTCGACGTCGAGCGGTTCGAGGCCGACCTCGCGTCGGCCGCGGTCGCCGCGCGGGTGCGGGACGACCTGCTCGACGCCGAGCAGATGGACATCACCGCCGTCCCGACGTTCTTCGTCAACGGGCGGCGGCACGTCGGCCCCTACGACGCCCAGTCGCTCATCCGGGCGCTGCTCGACCCGGCGCCCGATCCGACGCGGATGCCGGACGACGCCGGTTGAGGAGCCCCGCGCGGCGGCTGGTTTCGAGACGGCCGCCCGAGGCGGCCTCCTCAACCAGCGAGCCGGCGGTCGAGGAGGGCGCGCCGGGGGCGCCGCTGCCGGGCCTCAGCGAGCGTCCGTCGGTTGAGGAGCCCGCGCAGCGGGCGTCTCGAAACCCCCACGATCGACGGGCTGGTGTCGAGAGCGCGGTGCCGGGCCTCCTCAACCAGCGGCTTCGACGCCGCGGATGGGCGGGTGGTGGAAGGTGTCGCCGAAGACCCGCTCCGAGGCGCCGACGCGGTCGAGGTACGGGGTGACGCCGCCCATCTGGAAGGGCCAGCCGGCGCCCGTGATCACGGCGAGGTCGATGTCCTCGGGCGCCGAGACGATGCCCTCGTCGAGGATCCGCCTCGCCTCGTCCGCGAGCCCGTCCTCGATCTTGCGCCGGAGCTGCTCCGCCGTGAACGGCGTCGATCCTGGCGTGCGGTGCCTCGCGACGACCTCCCGGGCGAGCTTCGAGACGCCCTTGGCGTTCCCCTTCTCGTCCTTGTCGATCAGCGCCCCCGCGTCGGCGAGCTCCGCGAGCGCCGCGGAGGCCTTGTAGCGGTCGGGGAACGCCGTCGCGTGGGTGTCGAGCACGTGCTGGCCGACCTTGAGGCCGACCAGGTCGAGCAGCACGAACGGGTCCATCGGGAAGCCGAAGGGCTGCTGCGCCTCGATGACCGTCTCGAAGGGCGTGCCGGCCTCGACCGCCTCCATCGCGTCGGAGAACAGCCGGGTGAGCAGCCGGTTGACGACGAAGCCGGTGCCGTCCTTCGTGATCACCGCGGTCTTCTTCAGCTTCGCCGCGACCTGGACCGCGGTCGCGACCGCCGCCTCCGAGGTCTTCGGCGCGTCGACCACCTCGACGAGCGGCATGACCGCGACCGGGTTGAAGAAGTGGAAGCCGACGAGCCGCTCGGGATGCGCGAGCCGCGCGCCGATCTCGTCGACGGAGAGCGACGAGGTGTTCGTCGCGAGGATCGCGTCCTCGCGGAGGAACGGCTCGACCTCGGCGAAGACCTGCTGCTTGACGGCGGTCTCCTCGAACACGGCCTCGATCACCCAGTCGCAGTCGGCGAAGGCGGCCTTGTCGGTCGTCCCGGTGACGAGCCCGCGCAGCTTGTTCAGGTCGTCGGAGCTCAGCCGCCCCTTCGCGTGCAGCTTCCCGAGCTCCTCGTGGATGTAGGCGATGCCCTTGTCGATGCGCGCCTGGTCGAGGTCGGTGATGACGACGGGCACCTGGAGCCGGCGGACGAACAGCAGCGCGAACTGCTGGGCCATGAGGCCCGCGCCGATGATGCCGACCTGGTTCACCCGCTGCGCGAGCGCCTTGTCGGGCGCGCCGACCGGTCGCCTGGCCCGCTTCTGGACGAGGTTGAACGCGTAGATCGAGGCGCGGAACTGGTCGCCGGAGATGAGGTCGGCGAGCGCCTCGTCCTCCCGGGCGAAGCCCTTCGCGATGTCGCCGTCCTTCGCCGCGGCGATGAGGTCGAGCGCGCGGTACGGGGCGAGCGGCACGGTGCCGATGCGGGACTCGAGCGTCTTCCTCGCGACGCCGACCGCGATGGGCCACTTCGCCGTCTTCTCGAGGAAGTTCGGCTCGTGCTCGCGCTGGACCTCGATCCTCCCGGTGAGGACGCCGTCGGCCCACCGCAGCGAGTCCTCGAGGAAGTTCACCGGGGGGAAGATCGCGTCGGTGATGCCGCGCTCCTGCGCGTCGGCCGGCTTCAGCATCCGGTTCTGCTTGAGCGCGTTCGAGATGATCACGTCGATCGCGCCCTCGATGCCGATGAGCTGCGGCAGCAGCGTCGCGCCGCCCCAGCCGGGGATGATGCCGAGGAAGACCTCGGGGAACGCGATCGCGGCCGCCGAGGCGTCGACGGTGCGGTAGTCGCAGTTCATGGCGACCTCGAGCCCGCCGCCGAGGGCGAGCCCGTTGATGAAGCAGAACGTCGGGACCTCGAGCTCCTGGATCTTGCCGTAGACGAGGTGGCCGAGCTGCGCGATCCGCAGCGCCTGCTCGCGGCTGGCGAGGTGCTCGATCTGCGAGAGGTCGGCGCCGGCCGCGAGGATGTACTGCTTGCCGGTGATCGCGACCGCGTCGATCTCCTTGGCGGCGACGCGCGCGGCGAGGTCGTCGAGGACGCCGCCGAGCTCGAGCATGGTCGCCGGACCGAGCGTGTTCGGGCGGGTGTGGTCCTTGCCGTTGTCGAGGGTGACGAGCGCGAGGGTCCTGCCGGACGGCAGCGGCACGTCGCGGACGTAGGAGTGCGTCGGGACCTCCTCGACCGCCTGCTCGGCGAGCGCCGCGAAGTCGATGCCGGCGTACTGCGCGGTGATCCTCGATGCCTTCGCCACGATCAGTCCCTCTTCCCGTCGTAGTGCGGGTTCTCCCAGATGACGGAGCCGCCCTGCCCGAGGCCGACGCACATCGCGGTGAGCCCGTAGCGGACCTCCGGGTGCTCCTCGAACTGCCGCGCGAGCTGCATCATGAGCCGGACGCCGGAGGCGGCGAGCGGGTGCCCGACCGCGATCGCGCCGCCCCAGAGGTTGACCCGCGGATCGTCGTCGGCGATGCCGAAGTGGTCGAGCAGGGAGAGCACCTGGACGGCGAAGGCCTCGTTGAGCTCGAAGAGCCCGATGTCGTCGATCGTCAGCCCGGCCTTCCGCAGCGCCTTCTCCGTCGAGGGGACGGGACCGAGGCCCATCACCTCCGGCTCGACGCCGGCGAACGCGAAGCTCACCAGGTGCATCCTGGCCGGCAGGCCGAGCTCCCTGGCCGCGTCCGCCGAGGCGATGATCGAGGCAGTCGCGCCGTCGGTGAGCGGCGAGGACGTCGCGGCGGTCACCCGGCCGTGCGGGCGGAACGGCGTCCGCAGGTCGCGGACGCCCTCGAGCGTCGTCTCGGGCCGCATGCCCTCGTCCTCGGTGGCGAGGCCCCAGCCGGCCTCGGACCGGATCGCGACCGGGACGAGGTCGGGCTGGATCCGCCCGGCCGCGTACGCCTCCGCGGTCTTGCGCTGGGAGGCGACGGCGTACGCGTCCGCGCGCTCCTTCGTCAGCTGCGGGAAGCGGTCGTGGAGCCGCTCGGCGGTGATGCCCATGTTGAGCGCGTCGGGGGAGACCAGCTGCTCGGCGACGAACCGCGGGTTCGGGTCGACGAAGGCTCCGTCGAGCGGGTGCCGGCCCATGTGCTCGACGCCGCCGGCGATCGCGACGTCGATCGCGCCGAACGCGATGTTCCCGGCGACGTTCGTCACGGCGGTCATCGCGCCCGAGCACATCCGGTCGATCGCGTAGCCGGGGACCGACTTGGGGAGCCCGGCGAGGATCGCCGCGCTGCGGCCGATGGTCAGCGCCTGGTCGCCCACCTGCGTCGTCGCGGCGATCGCGACGTCCTCGATGCGATCCTTCGGCAGCTCGGGGTGCCGTTCGAGCAGGCCCACCATCGCCTTGACGACGAGGTCGTCCGCGCGGGTGTTCCAGTACTGGCCCTTCTCGCCGGCCCGGCCGAACGGGGTCCGGGCCCCGTCGACGAAGACGACTTCCTTGCGTTCGGCCACGGTGCCTCCAGTCGGGATCGCGAGCGCGCCAGCGCTCCCATCCGATGTTAGGCGGCGATAAAGGACTCGGCGATCCGTTGTGCGGTGAGCGCAATCTGCCACGGGCGAGCGCCCAGTGCCTTGAGTGCCTCTCCTACAGTTTCTGTCGTCGCGGGCTCAGGCGGCGCCCAGGCGACGCGCCGGAGGTACTCGGGCGTCAGCAGGTTCTCGACCGGGATCGCGTGCGCCTCGGCGATGGCGGCGACGGCCTCGCGCGCGGGCACGATGCGCGCCGCCGCGGCGGGATTCCGCTCCGCCCAGGCGCGGATCGGCGGGAGCGCGTCGCCCGCGACGCGGACCTGCGGCAGGTCCTCGGTCGCCCGTCCGCGCTCGATCGCCTGCCACCAGCGGTCGAGCTGGGTGCGACTCGCCCGCCCGTTGAACGCCTTCAGCTCGGCGAGCTCGCGCTTCGAGGCGGGCAGCACGCGCGCGGCCGCGGCGAGCGACTTGTCCGGCACCAGACGACCCGGCGCGATGTCGATCTCCTGCGCGTACGCGTCGCGGGCGAGCCAGAGCTCCCTGGCGACGGCGAGATTCCGCTGGCCGCGGACCGTGTGCAGATCGCTCATCCGGCGCCACGGGTCGACGCGCGGCGGGTTGAGGTCGCGCTCCAGCGTCGCCTGGAACTCCTGGGCGGCGAACTCCGTCTTGCCGGCCTCGTCCAGCCGGGCGACGAGGGCGTCGCGGACGTCGACGAGCAGCTCGACGTCGAGCGCCGCGTACTCGAGCCAGTCCGCGTGGAGGGGCCTGGTGGACCAGTCGACCGCCGAGTGCGCCTTGGCGAGGTGGATGCCGAGCAGCTCCTCGACGACGGGACCGAGGCCGACGCGCTCCATGCCGAGCAGCCGCGCGGCGAGCTCGGTGTCGAAGACCGTGCGGGGGTCGATGCCGACCTCGCGCAGGCAGGTCAGGTCCTGCGAGGCGGCGTGGATGATCCACTCGCCGTCCCCGATCGCCTCGCCGAGCTCGTGCAGGTCGCCGCCGATGGCGGGCGGGTCGAACAGGAAGGTGCCCGCGCCGCGGCGGAACACCTGGATCAGGTACGCGCGCTGCGAGTAGCGGAAGCCCGAGGCGCGCTCGGCGTCGATCGCGACCGGGCCCTCGCCCGCCCGGATCGTCTCGACCGCCGCCAGGTACGCCTCGCGCGACTCGACGACCGGACGCGGCGCACCGGTCGGCGCGCCCGCGTCATCGACCACGGGCGCTCCGGCGCGGGGCGAGCAGGGCGATCCCATCGGTCGTCGGGGGCAGGCCGGCGAGCAGGCACAGGAAGTCGCCCCAGGCCTCGAGCTGACGGCCGAGGTCCAGGTCGGCCGGCGTCCACGAGGCGCGGACCTCGATCTGCGCCCCGTTGCCCTGGTCCGCGAGGCCGCCGAAGCCGGTCGAGAGCACCGTCGTCGCGGTGCCGCTCGCGGCGCGGTAGCGTGCGCCGCGCTCGTCGAGCGCATCGACGAGCCAGGACCACGCCACCTCCGGCAGCAGCGGATCGGAGCCGATGTCGCGCTCGAGCGGCGCCTGCGCGTAGCAGACCACCCGGAAGTCGCCCTCCCAGGCCTCGGGCATCTCCGGATCGTTGAGGACGATGAAGCGCCCCGTGCCGAGCTCCGAGTCGATGCCGTGCTGCTGCGGGTGGACGTCGGCGCCGTAGGCCCGCGCGTGGGGGGCGAGGCCGGTCGGCGCGGCGATCTCCTCGAAGCGGAGGTCCTCCCGCGGCCGCGCGGCCGCGAGCGACGCCTGCGCGACGGCCCAGCGGTCCTCGGGCAGCGACTCTGTCACGACGCCAGACTACGATTCGAGCTGGGAGCGCGCGCCGTAGGCGCGCCGCCGGGAGGGAGCAGCGGATGCGCGCACGCGTCGCGGTCGGCGCCCTCGCCGGCCTCGCGGCGACCGCCGTCCTCGCCGGTCTCGGCTCGATGGCGTTCGCCTACGCCTGGCAGGTGATCCGCCGGGCGAGGCACCCCGACCGCCCGAGCCGGATCGTCGCGTTCGACGGCGAGACGGTCACCGTCCAGCGCTATCTCGAGGCCGCCCGCCCCGGCCGCTTCGGGCTCTGGTTCGACGACGACCGCGGCTATCTCCGGGTCGGCGAGGTCGTCGCGGAGGATCGCGGCACCGTGACCCGGCGGGTCGACCTGCTCGAGCTCGGCGAGCCGCGCGCCGGCATGTGGTGCCGGCTCACCGGCTCCTACTGGCGCGATCCCGCGGCCGCCGGCCTGCCGCACGAGGACGTCGCGGTGCCGACCGAGCTCGGCCCGATGCCGGCCTGGTTCATTCCGCCGGCGGAATCCGCCCCCTGGCGGGATGTCGTCATCCTGGTCCACGGCTGGCGCTCGAACCGGCTCGAGCCGCTGCGCGCGGTGCCCGCGATCCGCGCGGCGGACTGGTCGAGCCTGGTCATCACGTACCGCAACGACGTCGGCGCGCCGGAGGCCCCGGACGGGAAGTACCACCTCGGCGCGACCGAGTGGCGGGACGTCGAGGCGGCGATGCGCGTCGCGATCGGCCGGGGCGCCGAGCGGATCGTCCTCGCCGGCTGGTCGATGGGCGGCGGGACCGTGCTGCAGACGCTGCTGCGGTCCGAGCTCGCGCACTTCGTCGAGCGCGTCATCCTCGACTCGCCCGCGCTCGACTGGCACGCGATCCTCCAGGCCTACGTGCGCCTCGCGCACTATCCCTCGCCGATCGGCCCGATGACCGAGGGGATCCTGAAGGGGGAGTCGACCTCGAGGCTGGTCGGGCTCGGGGAGCCGATCCCGATGCGCGAGCTCGCCGTCCAGCACTTCGCGAAGCGGATCGTCCACCCCGTCCTGCTCATCCAGGGCGACGACGACCCGACGACGCCGGTCCGGGTCGCCCGACGCTTCGAGGAGCAGCGCCCGGACATCGTCGAGTACGCCGAGTTCCCCGGCGCCGGGCACATCCGAAGCTGGAACGCGGATCCCGAGCGGTACGACGCGCTGATCGGGGAGTGGCTGGCGCGCGGGTAGGCTCTTCTGGTGACTGCAGAGGGCGCGCTGAGCATCACCTCGCGCTTCCCCCGGCTCTCGGGCGAGCAGCTCCTCCAGCAGCTCGTCCCGCCGCGGCAGTTCGAGGGCGCCTCGCTCGACAACTACCGCCCGGACCCGGACTACCCCTCGCAGGCCGAGGCGGTCGAGGCGGTGCGCACGTTCCTGACCGGCGGCGCGGGCGGGGGCGGCTGGTTCAAGCGGAAGGCCGAGCCGGCGAAGCCGGGCATCTACCTCGACGGCGGCTTCGGCGTCGGCAAGACCCACCTGCTCGCGGCGCTCTGGCACGCGACCAGGGGGCGCAAGTACTTCGGCACGTTCATCGAGTACACGGCGCTCGTCGGCGCGCTCGGCTTCCAGCACGCCGTCGACCTGCTCCAGGGCACGAAGCTGCTCTGCATCGACGAGTTCGAGCTCGACGACCCCGGCGACACCCGGCTCATGAACCGCGTGCTCGGCGAGCTCGCGGCGACCGGCACCCGGATCGCGGCGACGAGCAACACGCCGCCCCAGGCGCTCGGCGAGGGCCGCTTCGCCGCGCAGGACTTCCTGCGCGAGATCGACGCCCTCTCCTCGCGCTTCCGGACGATCCGCATCGACGGCCTCGACTACCGGCGCCGCGACACGGCGGAGCACGCGATCGTCACCGCCGATGTCGCCGGGGCGATCGAGCGCATCGAGGGCAACGTCACCTTCGACCCCTTCGACGCGATCCTCGACCACCTCGCGCAGGTCCACCCGGCCAACTACGTCGCGCTCGTCGAGGGTCTCGCCGCGGTGGGCATCACCCACGTCCACGAGCTGCACAACCAGACGGACGCGCTGCGCTTCGTCGCGTTCGTCGACCGGCTCTACGACGCGCGCGTCCGCGTCGTCGCCGACGGCACGCCGCTCGACGAGATCTTCCCCGACGACATGCTGCACGGCGGCTACCGCAAGAAGTACCTGCGCGCCATCTCGCGCCTCGTCGCGCTCACCAGCGGCACCCACGAGTAGCCGCTCGCGCCTGCGCGAGCAAGCCTGGGAAAACGCCTAGAACTCGTAACAGGCGCGAAACACAAAACGGCGGTCCGCGAAACGTGCCGTCGGGAGACTGGCACCCGTCACACAGCGGCGTGCCGCGCCTGAGCGGGGCGGGCGTCCCTACCGCAACAAACGAGAGGTTCTGAAACTCCATGGACAGTGGAAATTTCGCCTGGTCGATCGCGGCGACTGCGCTCGTCGTGTTCATGACCCCAGGCGTCGCCTTCTTCTACGGCGGCCTGGTCAAGGCCAAGTCCGTCGTCAGCATGATGATGATGAGCTTCGGCGCCATGGGACTCATCGCCGTGCTGTGGATTCTCTACGGCTGGAACATGAGTCTCGGCGCCGACGCCGGGGGGTTCGCCTTCTCCGGCAGCCCCTTCGGTCCTGACGGCACGTCGTTCGCGCTCGCCGGGCTCGACCCGACGACGCTCATCGGCGCCGCCTTCGGGGCGACCTTCGCCATCATCACCACGGCGCTCATCTCGGGCGCCATCGCGGACCGCGCGAAGTTCGGCTCGTGGATGATCTTCGCCGGCCTCTGGGCGACGCTCGTCTACTTCCCGGTCGCCGCGTGGGTCTGGGGCGACGGCTGGATCCTCAACCTCGGCGCGAACCTCGGCTTCGACGCGAGCGTCATCGACTACGCCGGTGGCACCGCGGTCCACATCAACGCCGGTGCCGCGGCCCTCGCGCTGGCGCTCGTGCTCGGCAAGCGCGTCGGCTTCGCGAAGGGCGCGCACAAGCCGCACAACGTGCCGCTCACGCTCCTCGGCGCGTCGATCCTGTGGTTCGGCTGGTTCGGCTTCAACGCCGGCGCGGAGGGCACCTTCGCGCTGCTCGGCCCGGACTCCGGCGCCGGTCTGATCGTGGTGAACACGCTCGGCGCGACCGCGGCCGCGATCCTCGGCTGGATCATCGTGGAGAAGATCAAGGACGGCAAGGCGACCTCGGTCGGCGCCGCCTCGGGCGCCGTCGCGGGTCTCGTCGCGATCACCCCGTCCTGCGCGAACCTCGAGCCCGGCTGGGCGCTCCTGCTCGGCATCATCGCCGGTGCGCTCTGCGCCCTCGCGGTCGAGCTCAAGTTCAAGCTCGGCTTCGACGACTCGCTCGACGTCGTGGGCATCCACATGATCGGCGGCTTCATCGGCTGCTGGTACCTCGGGTTCTTCGCGATCGACACGGGCCTCGTCTACGGCGCGGGCGGCGAGCAGCTGCTGCTGCAGGTGATCGCCTCGCTGGCCGTCGCGATCTACTCCTTCGTGGTGGCCTGGATCATCGGCTTCGCGATCGAGAAGACGATCGGCTTCCGGGTCAAGAACGAGGACGAGGTCGCCGGCATCGACGTGGTCGTCCACGGCGAGGAGGGCTACGCGATCGCGGACTGATCCGCACTCGCAGCACGCTCGGAGGGGCGCCGCGACCAGGGGGGTGCGGCGCCCCTTCGAAATCTCCATCTACTAGCGGAGGGAACCGATGGATCAGGGCAACACCGGCTACATCATCCTGAACGGCGCGCTCGTGCTGCTCATGACGCCGGGTCTCGCGTTCTTCTACGGCGGTCTCGTCAAGGCGAAGTCCGTCGTCAGCATGATGATGATGTCGTTCGGCGCGATCGGCCTGGTGGCCGTGCTCTGGGCGGTCTACGGCTTCGCGATCGCGTTCCCCGCGACGGACTCCTCGACCTACGTCGGGATCCAGGGGGTGATGGCCGCTCCGGGCGGGCCGGGCGCGAGCATCTTCGGCATCCAGACCGGGCAGATCGGGCTCGTCGACTCGCTCGATCCGGGCGAGGGCCCGTTCCCGCCGATGGCCTTCGTGTTCTTCCAGGCGACCTTCGCGATCATCACCGTCGCGCTCGTCTCCGGCGCGATCGCGGACCGCGCGAAGTTCGGCGCCTGGATGCTGTTCGCCTTCCTCTGGGCGACCTTCGTCTATTTCCCGGTCGCGAATTGGGTCTTCAACTTCACGGTCGGCGAGGACGGCTCGTACGTCGCGGGCGGCTGGCTGACCTACGGCCTGCAGAACGTCTTCGGCCTCGGCGCGATCGACTTCGCCGGCGGCACCGCGGTCCACATCAACTCGGGCGCCGCGGCGCTCGCGCTCTCCATCGTCGCCGGGCAGCGCGTCGGCTTCGCCAAGGGCGCCTTCGCGCCGCACAACCCGCCCTTCGTGCTCCTCGGCGCCGGCCTGCTCTGGTTCGGCTGGTTCGGCTTCAACGCCGGCTCCGAGCTCGCGGCGGACGGCGTCGCGGCGGCGGCGGCCGTCAACACGCTCATCGCGCCGGCGGCCGCGCTGCTCGCCTGGTGTGTCGTCGAGCGCTTCCGGGACGGCAAGGCGACCGCCGTCGGCGCGGCGTCCGGCGTCGTCGCCGGGCTCGTCGCGATCACCCCGGCCTGCGCCGCGCTCGACCCGATCTGGGCGATCGTGCTCGGCATCGTCGCGGGCGCGCTGTGCGCCCTGGCGGGGGACCTCAAGTTCCGCTGGGGCTTCGACGACTCGCTCGACGTGGTCTCGATCCACCTGGTCGGGGGGCTCGTCGGCACGCTGTTCCTCGGCTTCTTCGCGAACGGCACCGGGATGCTGTTCTGGACGCCGGAGGCCGGCGGCTCGCTCGGCGCGGCCACGCAGCTCGTGGTGCAGGCGATCGCCGCGGGCTCGGTGCTCGTCTACAGCTTCGTGATGGCGCTGCTCCTCGCCTGGATCGTCGACAGGACGATCGGGATCCGCGTCAAGCGCGAGGACGAGCTGGCCGGCATCGACTCGGTCGTCCACGGCGAGACGAGCTACGTCTTCACCGGGCGGGACTGAGCGAGTCGCGAGAATGGGGGCGTGGCCACCACCTTCACGCTCGTCACGGACTGCGCGGTGGACGCCGCGGCGCTGTTCGATGCCGCCCGCGACATCGGGCTCCACGTCGAGTCGATGCGGGGGTCGCGGGAGCGGGCGGTCGGCGGCGTCACGGCGGGCCGCATCGGGCCGGGCGAGCACGTCACCTGGCGCGCCCGCCACTTCGGCATCCGGTTCACCATGACCTCGCGGATCACCGCCTTCGACCGCCCGCGCCGCTTCGTCGACGAGCAGGAGGCCGGCCCGTTCCGGTCCTTCGTGCACGAGCACGCGTTCGAGGAGGTGCCGGGCGGCTGTCGGATGGTCGACACGATCACCGTCGCCTCGCCGATCCTCGGCGTCGCCGCGGAGCGCCTCGTGCTCGTGCCCTACCTGCGCCGGCTCATCCGGCGGCGGAACGCGGTGCTCGCGCGCGCCGCGTCCTCATAGGCTGGATCGGTGACTCGCCGCCGCCTCCTCGCCGCAGTGCCCCTGCTCCTCGCGGCCGCCCTGGCCGGCTGCGCGCCCGCGCCGCAGTCGACGCCGGACGGCCCGGCATCGCCCGGAGCCGATGATCCCGTCGCCGCCGCGTTCGAGCAGACCGCGGCGGCGCTCGGCGTCCCCGGCGCGTTCGCGCTCGTGCGCACGCCCGAGGGGGAGCGCGGGTACGCCTACGGCACCACCGAGCTCGGCGCCGCCTCGCCGCCGACCGAGGACACCCGGTTCCGCATCGCGTCGAACACGAAGGTGTTCACCGGCACCGTGATCCTGCAGCTCGTGGACGAGGGGCGCATCGCCCTCGACGACCCGATCTCGGCCTACCGCGACGGCATCCCGAACGGCGACGCCATCACGATCGAGATGCTGCTCGCGATGCGCAGCGGGCTCGCCGACTACACCGACACCCCCGAGTTCGCGGCCGCGGTCGACGCGGATCCGACGCGGCACTGGAGTCCCGAGGAGCTCGTCGCGCTGGCGACCGCGCGGCCGGCGCGCTCCGCGCCGGGCACGGAGTTCCATTACGCGAACGTGAACACCGTGCTCCTCGGCGAGCTCATCGAGCAGCTCGAGGGCGAGCCGCTCGCCCGGGTCTTCCAGGAGCGCCTCCTCGACCCGCTCGGGCTCGACGGCACGTCCTATCCCGACGGCGAGACCGGGATCCCGGCGCCGTCCTCGCACGGCTATCTCTACGGCGACCCCGGCGCCGCGGTCGCGGACGAGGCGCCGGCGGATGCGGGGGACGCCGGCGACGAGGCGGCCGGTGCGCCGCACGACGTCACGACCCTCGACCCCTCGATGGCCGGCGCCTCGGGCGCGATCGTCTCGACGGCGCGCGACATGGCGGACTGGATCGAGGCGGTCGTCGACGGCGGACTGCTCTCGGCCGAGACGCAGGAGGCCCGGGACGCCGCGTTCCAGGCGATCGGGCCGGGCTCGGCCTACGGCCTCGCGCTGTTCGAGAACCAGGGGTGGATCGGGCACAACGGCGAGATCCCCGGCTTCAACTCCTTCGCGTTCCGCAACCCGGGGACCTCGACGACCGTCGTCGTCTGGTCGAACCTGCTCGCGACGCCCGACGGCACGCCGACCGCGGGCGCGCTCTTCGGCGCGCTCGTCGACGCCCTCGGCTGACCCGCCGGAAGGCCTCGCGAGGCGATCAGCGGCGCCGCGCCGCGGCGCCGAGCCCCGCCCCGATCGCGCCGAGCAGCAGCGTCGCCGCCGCGCCGAGCGCCCACAGCAGCGGGGAGGAGCCGGTCGAGGCGAGGCCCCGGCCGGTGCCGGTCAACGGGGCGGGCGCCGGTGCGACCTCGACGACGAAGGACGTCTGCAGCGCGCCGAGCGTCGCCGTGATGGTGTGCGGGCTCGCGTGCACGAAGGTGACGCGATTGCCGACGATGGCGTCGCCCTGGTCGCTCGTCAGCGTCACCTGGGAGGAGACGTCCTCGAGGCCCTCGCCGCCCGAGTTCTCCGTCCACGCGCGGACGACGATGGTGTCGCCGACCGTCGCCGTGTCCGGCGGAGCGAGCACGGCGAGCGCGACCGGGACGGTGTCCACGACGTGGATGGTGGCCTGCACCGACGGGAGGGCGCCGAGGGCGACGGTGAGGACGTGCTCGCCGAGGCTCGTGACGGTGATCCGCTCGCCGTGGACGGCGTCGCCCCGGTCACTGGTCACACCGACCTGGTCGGAGACGTCCACGAGGTCCTCCCCGCCGGCGTTGACCGTGAACACCTGCAGCGCGACCGTGGTGCCGAGCTGGACGCTCCCGGTCGGGGCGTTCGCGATGCGCAGGCCCACCGGGACGGTGTCGACGGCGTGCACGGTGAACGCCGCGACACGTCCGGCATAGCCGACGCTGATGATCCGCGGGCCGGTGCCGCCCGTGGTGACGGAGTTGCCGCTCACCGTGTCACCGGCGCCGTCGCTCGTGACGGCGAGGACCGCCGAGACATCGCCGAGCGGGTCGCCGGAGGCGTCGACGGCGCTGCCGTGGAGCGCGAACGTCGCGCCGAGCTCGACCGACGCGGCGGGCGGTGTGAACGCGACGTCCGCGACGTAGGCGATGACCGTCCGCGTCGCGCCGGTCATCGCCGCGAATCGCGGCGTGCTGCCCGAGAACGGCGCGGACGCCGTCGACGCGAGCGTCGCCTGCAGCGCGCTGTCGCCCGGGCCCCCGGCCGCGGCGCTCCAGACGGCATCGCTGGTCAGCTCGGCGCCGTCGAGCGCCACCGTGCCGCCGGTGCCGCGGTAGCCGTAGCCGGCGCCGAGGTTCGCCGCCCCGTGGCTGCCGGACTCGGCCGTGGTGATCCCGCCGGAGATCCGGACCGTCCCGGAGATGGTGCCGCCGGAGGAGCCGGTGGCGTAGCCGCCGCCGATGCCGGCGGCCCAGTCGCCGCCGGTCGCCCGCACGCGCCCGCCGCCGATCGCCAGCGAGCCGGCGAAGTCCTGGAGCGCGCCGCCGCCGATGCCGGCCGCGTACTGGCCGCCCGCCGCCTGGACCGTCCCGCCGGCGATCTCGATGTCCCCGGTCGATCCGGCGCCCTGGTAGCTGTCGCCGATGCCGGCGGCCCAGTCGCCGCCGCGCGCGAGGACGCTCCCGCCGGTGACGACGACGCCGCCGGTGAAGCCCGTGCCGGCCCGGGCGCCGCCGATGCCCGCGGCGTTGTCGCCGCCGCTCGCCTGAAGCGATCCGCCGAGCAGCTCGAGCGTCCCGGCGAAGCCCGCGCCGTCGCCGCCGCCGATCCCGGCGCCGTACTGGCCGCCGGTCGCGGTGACGATGCCGCTCGCGATCGTGACGCTCCCCGAGTTCTCGCCCGCGTCGCCGCCGATGCCGGCCGCGTACTGGCCGCCGGTCGCGGTGAGCCGGCCGCCGCCGGTCGCGGCGACGGTGAGGTGCGCGCCGTCCGGCACCTCGACGGCCGCGGCGCCCGAGGCGACGCCCGCGATGATCAACCGGTACCCGCAGAGGTCGATCAGCCGGGCCCCGTCGATGCGCAGCGGGATCGTCGTCATGACGGTGCCGCCGAGGTAGACATCCTCGGTCGGGGCGAAGCCGCCGCTCGCCGGCCAGCTCGAGGCGCTCGCGTTCGGGGCGGCGCAGCTCGCCGGTCCGCCGCCGCCCCCGGTGCCGCTCACCTCCACCTGGTAGTCCCGCCGCTGCCCGCCGTAGGCGGCGGTGATGGTCCGCAGGCCCTCGCCGCCGAAGCCGACCCGGTTCCCGGTGATCGAGTCGCTCGGGTCGTCGCTCGTGACGTCGAGCAGCGCCGAGACGGCACCGAGGTCCTCGCCGTGCTCGTCGTGGGCCTGGGCGGTGAGGATCGCGACGTCGCCCGGCGCGATCCGGGCGGGGACGGCGTCGAACTCGACCTCCGAGACGAAGGCGATGACCGCCGTCTGCGCGCTCAGCTGCGCGCGGAATCGCGGGACGCTCCCGTCGAAGGGCGCCGGCGCGGTCGAGCGCAGCGTCGACGGGTACGCTCCGGCGTAGGACGGGGCGTCCGCCGACCACGCCCCGGTGCTGGTCAGCTCGGCGCCCTCGATGAGCGCGTCGCTCGCGCTGAGCCCCTCCGGCGCGTAGGTCGACTCCCATCCCGAGCCGATCGTCGCCGCGGACATCCACCCGCGCACCGTGGCGGTGACGATGCCGCCGCTGACGTGGAGCGCCCCGGTGAACGAGCCGCCCTGGCCGCCCCCGATCCCCGCGGCGGCGCCGTCGCCGTTCGCGGTGACGGCGCCGCCGGAGACCGTGATGGTGCCCGAGGCGTCGTCGAAGCCGCCGATCCCGGGCCCGTTCGCGCCGCCGTTCGCGGTGACCACCCCGCCGGAGATCTCGACCGCGCCGGACAGGTCGCCCCAGGCGCCGATCCCGGCCTGGAAGGGCCCGCCGGAGGCCGTGACCGTCCCGCCGCCGATGACGACGCTGCCGGAGAGGTCATAGGCGCTGGCGCCGATGCCGGGTCCGTTGCTCGCGGAGCTGGCGACGACGGTGCCGCCGGTGATCTCGATCGAGCCCTCCATGGCATCGCCGCCGATGCCGGCGCCGGACTGCTGCGAGGAGGCGGTGACGATGCCGCCCGTGATGCGGATGTGTCCGATGAACGGGGCGCTCCAGCCCCCGCCGATGCCGGACCCGGTGGGATTCGTCCCCAATGCGCTGTCGCCCACCGCGGTCGCCGTGACGGTCCCGCCGTTGATCGTGATGTCGCCGAGGACGTCGCTGCGCATGAGCACGCCGTCGACGTACCCGCCGAGCGCGCTGCCGATGCCCGCGCCGCCCCGCCCGATGGCGTGGACGGTGCCCCCGTTGATCGTGATCGCACCGGAGTCGTCGGGCCAGCCGCCGTTGTGCTGCGCGCCGATGCCCGCCGAGTGGTAGCCGGCGTCCGCGGTGAGCGCGCCGCCGCCGGTCGCCTCGATGGTCAGCGCGTTCCCGGCCGTCACGTGCACGGCGGCGTGGTTGGTCGCGACCCCGCTGATCGTCAGGGCGTGGCCGCAGAGGTCGAGGGTCCTCGTCCCCTCGATCTCGAGCGGGATCGAGGTCGTGATGTCGCCGCCGAGGTAGAGATCGCCGGTCGGCGTGTAGGAGCCGCTCGTGCTCCAGGACGACTGGTCGACGGTCGGCTCGGCGCAGCCGCCTGCCGCCGACGCGGGGAGCGCGGGCAGCAGCACGATGGCCGGGACGATGCCGAGCGTCGCGGCGAGGGCGGCGCCGACGAATCGCGGCGAGCGCGCGGGAACGCGCGCGTCTCCAGTGCGGTGGTCGCGGATCCGCATCGCATCAGCCCCCGATCGATGAGCCCATCGCGACGGTACCAGAATCGGCAAGCGTTGCCCCTTCCGATTCCGGTCGTCCTATTCCGGCCACTAGGCTCGTGCCATGGCGATCGACCCGCGCATCACCGCGCTCACGGATGCGGTCGCCGCCCTGCGCGCCGACCTCGGCGAGGTGCAGCACCTGGTCGGCGCCCTGCCGCAGCTGATGGCGGACTGGCGGCTGAACGGCAGCGAGCCCGTGCGGCGTCTCGCGATCAGCACCCACGCGGGGCCCGACGCGATGCGCGGCGGCTGGACGGAGCTCGCCGGGCGCGGTCGGCCGCTCGTCGCCGTGTTCCCGCAGCCGGACGAGCTCCTGGGACTGCCGCCCGACGCCGACGGCCGCGCGGCCGGGCATCGCATCATCGTGGGCCCCGGCGCGAGCAGGCGGGCGCTCGACGCCGCCGCGTCGGCCGGCGCGGAGGTCCGCACCATCGCCGACCCGCCGGCCTACTTCGTCACCGACGGCGAGACCGGGTTCAGCTACCCGGACGCGTGGGCGCCGGACCGCCCCGAGACCGTGCACACGCTGTACCAGGGCAACGGCTCCGGCGGCTTCCGGCATCTCTTCGCCTACCTCTGGCGGCGCGCGAGCACACTCCCGACCATCACGGCCGACCTGGCCCTGCTGCTCCGCGCGCTGGACGGCGGCGACAGCGACGAGGCGGTCGCGGAGCGCCTCGGCATCTCCGATCGGACCCTGCGCCGCCGCATCCAGGAGGCGATGGAGGCGCTCGGGGCCTCGAACCGCTTCACCCTCGGCGCCGCCTGGGCGTCCCACGTCGACGTGGCGGCCGCAGGATGACGCCGGTGCTGCTGGAGCTGCTCCAGGTCATCCTGCGCACCCGCGCGATGACGGCCGAGGAGCTCGCGGCCGCGACCGGCCGGCCGGAGTCGGACATCGTCGCCGACCTCGACCGCCTGCTCGCGCTCGGATTCCTCGTCGAGGTGGGGGGACGACGGCGGGTCGCGCCGCCGGAGCACGCGCTCGTCGCCGTCGCCCGCGACCGCTTCGACGCGGCCGGCGCCGCGCTGGCGGACCTCCGCGCGCAGGCCGAGCTCCTGCCGCTCGACCTGCAGCGCGACGACCCCGATCATGTGCCGATGGGCGTCCGCTTCGGCCCCGACGCCACCATCGACGTCTGGCATCGATTCCTCGACCGGGACTCGCCCGTGGACGCGTACGGCGTCTTCCCCGACGAGGCGGTGCTGGCGGCCTCGTTCGAGCGGCTGCGCTTCGCCGCCGGGTCGCGGCTCCGCCTCGTCATCGGCCCGGGCGCCGCGAGGACCGCCGAGGCCCTCGGCGGGCCGGGGATCGAGTGGCGGCTGGCCGCGAACCCGCCCGGCTGGTTCGTCGGCGCCGACGACGACCGCTGCGCGCTGCCGAAGCCGTGGGGCGTCGCCTGGCCGCAGCAGGTCGGCGTGCTCGGCGATCCGGTCGCCGCCGCCAGCGTCCGCACGCTCTTCGACGAGGTGTGGCGCACCGCGCATCCGATCGACGCTCCGACCGCCGACTGGGAGCCGGTGCTCGAGCTGCTCGCCCAGGGCCTCGACGAGGCGGCGGTCGCCGCCCGGCTCGCGGTCTCCGACCGCACCGTGCGCCGCCACATCGCCGACGCCAAGGCCGACCTCGGGGCGACGAATCTGTACGCCCTCGGCCGCGCCTACGCGTCCAGCGCGCGGGCGGCGAACTCCGGCACCAGGTAGGGCAGCGCGTCCCGGTCGAGCACGGCGGTGAGCACGCCGGCCTCGCCGAGGTCGGCGCCGAGGCCGAGCACGTGCGGATCGGTGTCGATGCGCATCCCGGCGACCGCGGTCCCGTTCACGACGACCGGGACGCCGTGCTCGACGTGCCGCTCGTCGACGGACGGCTCCCAGGCCCCCAGACGGGCGGCGGGGTCACGCGCGGACCGGTCGGCATAGTGGTTCCTGAGGACGTGGTCGACGTGGTGGACGAGCTCCGCGGCCGGGCTCTGCCGGTGGGCGCCGGCGGCGTGCCAGCTCGTGCGGACCGCCTCCCAGAGCATCGGGTAGCGCATCCGCGCGACCGTCTCGAGCAGCCAGCTCGGACGGGGCCAGGGCGTCTGCAGCTCGACCGCGCGCCGGGCCTCCTCGTCCAGCTCCGCGAGGTTGCCGGGGTCGTCGCGGTCGGCGGGATTGCGCCAGAGCGTGTAGCCGATGCTCACCGTCATCTGGTGCATGACGCCGTTCGAGATCCCGCTCGACATGCCGAAGGCGCCCCAGTCCTCGACGTTCGGCTGCGGGACCAGGCCGAGGATCGGCACCGGCATCGCCCGCAGCTGCTCGACGAGCCGCAGCCGCGGGTCGGGCGCGTCCTCCGGCAGCCTGCCGCTGATCCGCATCACGCGCCCCCTTCCGCGCCGCCGCCGGCCGGCGGAGCCGGGAGCGCCAGGGCCTGCTCGCGCAGCGCCGTCGTCTGCCAGGTGACGTCGGCGACGACGAGATGCCGCGCCGTGATGCGCTCGGCGTGATGCCCGGCGTAGGGCAGCACGAGGATCGTCTCCAGGCCCGTGCGCCAGGCGGCGGCGACCGCGTGCACGCTGCGACGCTCCGGCTGGTCCTCCAGCGGGCCATGCGGGACCCGGGCGAAGCTCCGCGTCCACGCGCTGCACGCGTCGCGGTCGATCCCCTCGCTCCCGTAGCGCACCGACCACATCGGCGGCACCACGGGGTTGAGGCTCGCGCCGTCCCCGACGAGCTCGCGCAGGCGCTCCGTCGTCAGCCCGACCAGCCCCGCCTGCTGCTGCTCGATCCGGTACCAGTCCCAGGCCAGCGCCCACTGCGCGTCCCAGCGCCGCGCCCACTCCTCGGGCGCCGCGGACGACGGTGCGGCCGAGCTGCCCGGTTGCGGCTGCGGATCAAGCGCCGGCGGCCGGGCGGCGGTGCGCAGGCCCCAGGCGGCACGCACGTAGAGCAGTTCCGTGAGGTGGTGCGGGCCGTGATCGATCCGCAGCACCATTCCCGGCGGCCAGGCCGTCGAGCGGCGCGTCGCGGCGTAGCGCGCGTCGAACAGGTCCTGCCGCTCGCGCGCGGCGCGCTTGGCCTTGCGATCCTTCGTCATGGCGTCTCCTCACGGCGTCGCCTGCGCCGATCGCCGAGGACGGAGATCCGTGACGAGCTCGCGTGATTCCGGGAACCTTGTCCTCGACCACCGCCGGACGCGCAGGGCCCGGACGACTCGGAGAGAGGCCGACGCGACGGCCTGCACAGATTCTACGACCCGTGCCCCCGGCCCGGAGCCGTCACGCCATGCCGCGTTGCTCCGGTCTCCCAAGTTGGATACAGTTCAACTGTAATCAAGTGGGGAGGGCCTGCCGTGGCCGATGCGGGCGACCGATACCCGAGGCGATCCGCGCACGCGGCGCGCACCCGCGCCGCGATCATCGCCGCCGCCGGGCGATGCTTCGCCGAGCGCGGATACGGCCCCACGACGATGAAGGCGATCGCCGCGGAGGCGGGCGTCTCGGTCGAGTCCGTCTACCTCGCGGGCTCCAAGGCCTCGCTGCTGGCGACAGCGATGACCGTCGCGTTCGCCGGCGAGGAGGACGATGGTCCCCTCGTGGAGCGCGCCGGCTATGCGGCGGTGTTCGCGGACCCGGACGTGCATCTCGCGCTGGACCGCTACGTGGAGCTGGTCAGCGCCTCCATCGCGCGCTCCGACGCCCTGTGGCGAACGGCGCGCGCGGCGGCGGACAGCGAGCCGGAGATTCGTCGGCTCGTCGACGAAGCGCTCGCGCGGCGGCGGTCGGACCTGGCGATGGCGGGCCCCTGGCTCGTGTCGCGCGGCGTGCTCCCCGCCGTCGAGATGGAGGAGGCGGTCGCGAGTCTCTCGGTGCTCGTCTCGCACGAGGTCTACGAGCATCTCGTCGGGCAGTTCGGCTGGCCGCTCGATCGCTATTCGAGCTGGCTGCGGGCGGCGATCGACCGCCTGATCCTGTCGGTCGAACGGCACTGAGCGGAGACGACCATGACGACCTTCCTGCTGTGCGCCAACCCCCTCTACGGCCACGTCAATCCGATGCTCGCGATCGGGCGCGATCTCGCGGACCGCGGGGACCGCGTCATCGTCCTGACCGGATCGAGATTCGAGGCGGCGGCCGTTGCACGCGGCCTCGAGTTCCGGTCGTTCCAGGGCGCCGCGGACTTCGACGAGCGCGATCCCTCCTCGTTCGTCCCCGATGCGCATCGATACCGGGGTCTTGCGCTGTCGCAGTACCAGGTCGAGTCCACCTTCATCCGTCCCGTCCCGGATCAATGGCGGGCGCTGACCGGCGTCCTCGAGTCCGAGGCGGTCGACGCCGTGCTCATCGACAGTCTGTTCATCGGCGCATTGCCGTTGCTGCAGCGCCCGACCACGGAGCGGCCACCGGTCCTCGTGGTGGGGATCGGCCCGTTCGCGCAGCTCAGCGTGGACACCCCGCTGGCCAACTCGCGCATCCCGATGGCCTTCGGACCGCTTGCCCGGCTGCGGAACCGCCTGCTCAACGCCGCGGCCAGGTGGGTGTTCTTCGCCCGCGCCCAACGGCGCGCGACGCGGATGCTCGTGGAGGCCGGCGGACGGAGGCCCTCGGGGTTCATCCTCGACTTCTCCCGGCTGCCCGAACGCTACCTCCAGCTGGGGCCGCGCGAGTTCGAGTACGAGCGGCGCGATCTCTCGCCCAACGTCCGCTTCGTCGGCGCGCTCCCGCCGGGACATGCGGCGAGCGCGGAGGCGCGATTGCCGGAATGGTGGGACGAGCTCGCCGACGGCCGCCCGGTCGTGCACGTCACCCAGGGCACGCTCGACAACCACGACCCGAGCATGGTCATCCGACCGACCGTCGATGCCCTCGCCGATCTCGACGTCCACGTCGTCGTCTCCACCGGGCGGGCGCCCGTCGCGTCGGTCGGCCCGCTGCCGGCCAACGCACGCATCGCCGAGTTCCTGCCCTACGACCGGCTGCTGCCGATCTGCGACGTGATGGTCACCAACGGCGGGTACGGCGGGACGATGGCCGCGCTCTCGGCCGGCGTGCCCCTGGTCGTCGCCGGCGCGGCCGAGGACAAGCCGGAGGTCGCCGCCCGCGTCCAGCACTTCGGGGTGGGCATCGATCTGCGCACGGGACGTCCCACCGCGGAGCAGGTCCGCGCGGCCGTGCGGCGCGTGCTCGAGGACGGCTCGTTCCGCGAGCGCGCCGCGGCCATGCGCGCCGCGATCGCCCGCTACGACACGTTCGCCGGCATCCGGCGCGAGATCGACGCCGCGCTCGACGCGCATCGCCGGACCGCCACCGACGCGGCCGCCAGGTCGTGAGCGACGAGGGAACCATGACCAGCCGATACGAAGGAGCATCCATGTCCCAGCACGCCGCCCCCGCCATCGGGGACACGCGAACTCGCCCGCGATGGAGCAGCTGGGGCGGCGGCGCCCTCCTGGTCGGCGGACTCGCCCTGCTCGTGGCAACGGTCGTCGAGTACTTCGTGTGGCAGACGACGACCCTCGAGACGGGCCTGTTCATCGTCTTCTCGATCCTGTTCCTCGCCAACATCGTGCTCTACCTCGTCGCGATGCCCGCGCTCGCCTTCGCCGATGGCGGCATCGCCGGCGGGTCGGTGATCGGTCGGGTCGGGCTCGTCCTATTCGGCGCCGGTTGGGCCGTCGGGCAGGTCATCTATTGGTCGAGCTACTTCGTCGGCTCGCTGCCGAGCGCGCTCGACGTGCTCGGGACGGTGGCGCTGGTGGTCACCTACGTGGGTGCGATCGCCGCCGCCGTGGTGATCGCGATCGGACGTGTCGCGGCCGGCGTCGCGCGCTGGGCGCTCCTCGTCGGTCTCGCGGTCGGCGCCGTCTGCGCAGGGATCGCGAACGCCGTCTCCGACCAGTTGCTCACCACGGTGCTGCTCTCGGTCTCCTGCGCGGCGCAGGCGCTGGTCGGGCTGGTCTACCTGCGGACGCCAGCCCGTCGACGCACCGCCTGAGCTGTCGCAGGCGCCTCGATCACCGCTGCTGCGCGGCCGCCCAGTCGGCGACGCGACGGGCGCTCTCCTCCTCGGAGAGGTCCTCGACGCGGGTCATGACCGACCACCGGACGCCGAAGGGATCGCGAATGCTCGCGTAGCGGTCGCCCGAGACGAAGTCCGCGACGGGTTCGCGAATGGTCGCTCCCGCGGCCTCGGCCGAGGCGACGACCGCGTCCACGTCGGGCACGTACGCGCCGAGGGAGTAGCAGTCGTCATCGCCGGCGGGCGGCGCGACGAGGTGATAGTCGGGCATCGGCTCGCCGAGCTGCAGCTGGCCGTGTCCGAAGTCGAGCACGGCGTGCACCACGACGCCGCCCAGCTCGGTGACATCGACCACGCGAGCACCGAACACGTCCCGGTAGAAGCCGATCGCCTCGCGGGCCCCCGGGATCGCGAGGAACGGCGTGATGCTGCTGGCGCCTCTGGGGGTGCCGTGGTCGGTGTGCTCGCCGTGCGCTGCCTGTGCCATGGGCCCAAGCTACGGGGACGGCCGGTCGTCAGGCTTGAAGATTCGCGCCAGCCCGCCCGGTAGCGTGACCGAGGTGACTCCGATCCCCGCAGCCTCACGCGGGGTGCTGTACCCGGCCCGGCTGCCGACCTTCCACCGCGAGCCCGTCACCGGCGGTCTCGCGGCGTTCGTGCGGTGGTTCTGGATCCCCGAATGGGACATCGACCCCGGCCGCACCTCGCGGCAGCATGTGATCGGATTCCCCGCCTGCAACCTCGTCGTCGAGGACGGCAGGACCGGGATCTCCGGGCCGACGACCCGCGCCTCCTACCGCGACCTGACCGGGAGGGGCTGGGCGGTGGCCGCGCTGCTCCGGCCTGCCGCAGTGCCGGCGCTCGTGCACGACCCGGCCCTGCTCCGCGACACCTATCGGCGGCTGGACCACCCGGACCTCGCCTCGGCCGTCCGCGCCGCCATGCGCACCGACGCTCCGGCGGACGAGCGCCGCCGCGCCGCGGTCGCCGTCTTCGCCGAGTGGCTGCAGGGCCGTCTCGGCGTGCCGAGCGACGAGGCCCTGCTCGCCAATCGCCTCGCCGAGACCGCCGAGACCGACCCGGCCATCGTGACGGTGACCGACCTCGCCGATCAGCTGCACATCTCCACTCGCAGCCTGCAACGACTCGCCGCCAAGTACATCGGGCTCTCACCGGCGGCGCTGATCCGCCGCCGCCGGCTCCAGGAGGCGGCGGAACGCCTCCGCCGAGACCCGGACCTCGACCTCGCGTCGCTCGCGCACGAGTTCGGCTACGCCGACCACGCCCACCTGACGAACGACTTCCGCAGCAGCCTCGGCCTCACGCCCAGCGACTACCGCCGCGCACTGCCCCCGACGTGAGCCATGACGCGCCAGCGCTCCGAGAACTCGCAGCACCACGATGCTGAGGCCGTCTGTGAAGCGGTCAGAGGCCATCGCGGCGGTGGCGATGAAGTCTGGGTGGGCGATGCCGGACTCGAACCGACGACCTCTTCGGTGTGAACGAAGCGCGCTACCAACTGCGCCAATCGCCCCTGCGGGCCTGTCAATCTTGCCACACGGCGGCAGGTCCCACAGCGGAGGCCGGCCGAACCCGGCGCGCGCCTCGACTCGCCGTCACGCGATTGGCGACGACCGCGAGCATCGGGTAACGTAGTCGGGCACCGGGAAACCGGGAATGCGGATGTAGCGCAGTTGGTAGCGCATCACCTTGCCAAGGTGAGGGTCGCGAGTTCGAGTCTCGTCATCCGCTCGAGGGAAGTCCGAAGGACGAAGCTCAACCACGGTGGCGTGGCCGAGAGGCGAGGCAACGGCCTGCAAAGCCGTGTACACCGGTTCGAATCCGGTCGTCACCTCGCAAGCGGCTTCGCCGCGTTCACAACTCAACACGGGCGATTGGCGCAGCGGTAGCGCGCTTCCCTGACACGGAAGAGGTCACTGGTTCGATCCCAGTATCGCCCACCACCCTAGGCTCCTCAGCGGCCCGCCGATTCCGAGGTGCCGACCGTCACGAAGTCGATGAGCTCCTCGACGCGGCCGAGGAACGACGGCTCGAGGTCCGCGTAGCCGTCGACGCGGGCGAGGATCCGCTTCCAGGCGGCCGCGATGTCGGCCTGCGAGCCGTGCGGCCAGCCGAAGGCCTCGCAGACGCCGTGCTTCCACTCGACGCCGCGCGGCACCTCGGGCCAGGCGGCGATGCCGAGGGCGCGCGGCGTGACCGCCTGCCACACGTCGACGTACGGGTGACCGAGGACGAGCGCGTGCGCGCCGTGGCGGGATCGGCCGACCGCCTCGGCGATGCGCGACTCCTTCGAGCCGGGCACCAGGTGGTCGACGAGCACGCCGACCCGGCGACCCGGCCCCGGCGAGAACTCGTCGAGGAACGACTCGAGCCGGTCGACGCCGTCGAGCAGCTCGACGACGACCCCCTCCACCCGGAGGTCGTCGCCCCAGACCCGCTCGACCAGCTCGGCGTCGTGGCGACCCTCGACGAGGATCCGGCTCCCGCGGGCGACGCGGGCGCGGGCCTCCGCGACGGCGAGCGAGCCGGAGGCGGTCCGCGCGGGCGCGGCCGGGGCGCGCGTCGGCAGCACCAGCCTCACCGGCCGGCCGTCGATCAGGAACGCGGTCCGCAGCGGGAACAGGCGGACGCGTCCGAGCCGGTCCTCGAGATGCACGCCGGTGCGATCCCAGGACACGACGGCGCCGACCCAGCGCCCGTCCGCGGTCTCGAGCACCAGGTCGCGCTCGACCTCCACCTCCGGCGCCTCCGGCCGGCCGGCGCGCCGCCAGTCGCCGGCGAGCACGTCCGATCCGTAGCGATCCGCCTCGTCCACGCCGGGAGGCTAGCAGCGAGTCGCTAGGCTGGCTCGGTGCTAGGGGCTCGGGCGTTCGGTGTCGTCGGTTCGGTCGCGCTCGCGGGCGCGCTCCTCTCGGGGTGCGCGAGCGGGGACCATTCGAGCGTGCCGGTGCCGGAGGGCTGGCCGAGCGAGCTCGTCCCGCCCCCGGTCGGCGTCGCCGAGCTCGTCGACGGCGAGTGCCAGTCGGCCGACGCGACGAGCGGCGGCTGCATCGCGATCTGGTCGTACTCGCGCGAGGGCGACGCCGACGTCGCCGTGCAGCGCCTCGGCGTCGCGCTCGGGACGACGGACTGGGTGCGTCAGGACGCGGACGAGCAGCCCTTCGAGGTCTACCTGCTCGAGGACCGCAAGGGGCGCGACGCCGGCTACGCGTTCCAGTCCGACTCCGGCCTCCTCGCGGCCCAGATCGGCTGGGGTCCGACGCCGCGCGACTGACGGGTCGCGCCGATCCCCGCTGACTACGATTGACGGGTGCCAACCGGATTCGAGCTGTTCCCCGACCGCTCCGTCGTCGCCATGCGCGTCGACGGCGTCCTTGCGGATCTGGCGGCCACGGTCACGGACACGCAGGCGGTCGAGCCGGTGACGATCGACTCGCCGGACGGGCTGGCCATCCTGCGCCACTCGACGGCGCACGTCGCCGCGCAGGCGGTGCAGCGGATCAACCCCGAGGCGAGGCTCGGCATCGGCCCGCCGATCGAGGACGGCTTCTACTACGACTTCCAGGTCGCCGAGCCGATCTCGACCGAGGACCTGCGCGCCATCTCGAAGGAGATGGAGCGCATCGTCAAGGCCGGCCAGCGCTTCGTGCGCCGTGTCGTCACCGAGGAGGAGGCGCGCGCCGAGCTCGCGGACGAGCCGTTCAAACTCGAGCTGATCGGGCTCAAGGGCAAGGGCGCCGAGGGCGCCGCGGTCGAGGTCGGCGCGGGCGAGCTGACGATCTACGACAACGTCGACCCGAGGACGGGGGAGACGGTCTGGAAGGACCTCTGCCGCGGCCCGCACGTGCCGACGACCCGCGTGCTCGGCAACGGCTGGGCGCTGCAGCGCGTCTCCGGCGCCTACTGGCGCGGCGACCAGCGGGGCCCGCAGCTCCAGCGGGTGTACGGCACCGCCTGGCCCTCGAAGGACGAGCTGCGCGCCTACCAGCACCGGCTCGAGGAGGCGGAGAAGCGCGACCACCGCAAGCTGGGCCGCGAGCTCGACCTGTTCTCGTTCCCGGAGGAGATCGGCTCGGGCCTGTCCGTGTGGCATCCGAAGGGCGGCATCATCCGCCACGAGATGGAGGCGCACGCCCGCCGGCGCCACCTCGCCGAGGGGTACAGCGTCGTCTACACGCCGCACATCGCCAAGCAGGACCTGTTCGCCACGTCCGGCCACCTCGCGACCTACGCGGACGGCATGTGGCCGCCCCTGCAGATGGACGAGGAGCGCGACGGGGACGGCCACGTCACCAAGCCGGGCGTCGACTACTACCTGAAGCCGATGAACTGCCCGATGCACATCCTCATCTACCGGGAGCGGCCGCGCAGCTACCGGGACCTCCCGCTGCGCCTCACCGAGAACGGCACCGTCTACCGGAACGAGATGTCCGGGGCGCTGCACGGCCTCACCCGCGTCCGCGGCTTCACCCAGGACGACGCCCACCTCTTCGTGACGCCCGAGCAGCTCGAGGAGGAGGTCGCGAAGGTGCTCGAGTTCGTCGTCAGCCTGCTGCGCGACTTCGGCCTCACCGAGTTCGAGCTCGAGCTGTCGATGAAGGACGACGAGAAGTCGAAGTGGATCGGCTCCGAGGCGTACTGGGCGCACTCCACGGAGGCGCTGCGGAAGGTCGCGCTGGCGAGCGGGCTGAAGCTCACCGAGGTGCCCGGCGAGGCGGCCTTCTACGGGCCGAAGATCGACCTCAAGACGAAGGACGCGCTCGGGCGCACCTGGCAGCTCTCCACCGTCCAGGTCGACCCGAACCTCCCCGAGCGCTTCGAGCTCGAGTACACCGGCGCGGACGGCGAGAAGCACCGCCCGATCATGATCCACCGCGCGCTGTTCGGCTCGATCGAGCGCTTCTTCGCGATCCTGCTCGAGCACTACGCCGGCGCCTTCCCGGCCTGGCTCGCGCCCGTCCAGGCGCGCGGCATCCCGATCGCCGACCACCACGTCCCGTACCTCACGGGCGTCTTCGACCGGCTGCGCGCGGAGGGGGTGCGGGCGGAGCTCGACACCTCGGACGAGCGCATGCAGAAGAAGATCCGCACCGCCTCGCTGGAGAAGATCCCGTTCGTGCTCATCGCCGGCGACCAGGACGAGCAGGCCGGCACGGTCAGCTTCCGCTTCCGCGACGGCCGGCAGGAGAACGGCATCCCCGTCAACGAGGCGATCGCCCGCGTGCGCGCGGCGATCGAGAGCCGGGCGCAGGTCTGATGGCGTTCGTCGGCGACATCCCGGCCGATTACGACGGCTCGGAGTACCCGGACGCGGAGCCGTCGACGCGGTTCGCGGCGGTCCCGGACGGCTTCGAGCGCCTCTGGACCCCGCACCGGATCTCGTACATCACGGACGGGCAGATGCCGGCCGAGCACGAGTGCCCGTTCTGCCTGGCCCCGTCGATGAGCGACGAGGAGGCGCTCATCGTCGCCCGCGGGACGCACACCTACGTGCTGCTCAACCTGTTCCCGTACAACTCGGGGCACCTGCTGGTGTGCCCGTACCGGCACGTCGCGACCTATGACCTCGCCACGCCGGAGGAGATCCAGGAGATCGGCGAGCTCACCCAGACCGCGATGCGGGTGCTCACCGACACGGCGCGGCCGCACGGCTTCAACATCGGCATGAACCAGGGCCGGGTGGCCGGTGCGGGCATCGCCGACCACCTGCACCAGCACATCGTGCCGCGCTGGGCGCTCGACGCGAACTTCTTCCCGATCATCGCCCGGACCAAGCCGCTGCCGCGGCTCCTCGGCGACGTCCGGCGGGAGATCGCCGACGCCTGGCCGAACTAGAATCGACGGATCATGACTGTGAACGAACTCGGTACCAGCCGCGTCAAGCGGGGCCTCGCGGAGATGCTCAAGGGCGGCGTCATCATGGACGTCGTCACGGCCGAGCAGGCGCGCATCGCCGAGGAGGCCGGCGCCGTCGCGGTCATGGCGCTCGAGCGCGTGCCGGCGGACATCCGCGCCCAGGGCGGCGTCGCCCGGATGAGCGACCCCGACCTGATCGACGAGATCATCGCGAGCGTCTCGATCCCCGTCATGGCGAAGGCGCGGATCGGGCACTTCGTCGAGGCGCAGGTGCTGCAGTCGCTCGGCGTCGACTACATCGACGAGTCCGAGGTGCTCTCGCCGGCCGACTACGCGAACCACATCGACAAGTGGCCGTTCACCGTCCCCTTCGTCTGCGGGGCGACGAACCTCGGCGAGGCGCTGCGCCGCATCACCGAGGGCGCCGCGATGATCCGCTCGAAGGGCGAGGCCGGCACGGGCGACGTCTCCGAGGCGACGCGGCACATCCGGCAGATCAAGGGCGAGATCAACGCGCTGAGGGCGAAGACGCCGGACGAGCTCTACGTCGCCGCGAAGGAGCTGCAGGCGCCCTACGAGCTGGTCCGCGAGGTCGCCGAGACGGGCCAGCTCCCCGTCGTGCTGTTCGTCGCCGGCGGCGTCGCGACGCCCGCGGACGCGGCGATGATGATGCAGCTCGGCGCCGACGGCGTCTTCGTCGGCTCCGGCATCTTCAAGTCCGGCAACCCGGCGGCGCGCGCGGCCGCGATCGTCAAGGCGACGACGTTCCACGACGACCCGGCGGTCGTCGCCGAGGTCTCCCGCGGCCTCGGCGAGGCCATGGTCGGCATCAACGTCGCCGACCTCGCCGCCCCGCACCGCCTCGCCGAGCGTGGCTGGTGACGGAGCTCGCCGGTTGAGGAGCCGCGCAGCGGCGTCTCGAGACCAGCCGGCGAGGTCCCGATGAGCCCGACCGTCGGCGTCCTCGCCCTGCAGGGCGACGTGCGCGAGCACACGGCCGTCCTGACCGCGCTCGGCGCCGAGGCCGTCCCGGTGCGTCGCCCGGCCGAGCTCGAGCGCGTCGCCGGCCTCGTCATCCCCGGCGGCGAGTCGAGCGTGATGGACAAGCTCGCGCGCGCCTTCGGGATCCAGGCCCCGCTCCGGGCGCGCATCGCCGCGGGGATGCCCGTGTACGGCACCTGCGCGGGCCTCATCATGCTCGCCGACACCGTCCTCGACGCGATCGAGGGGCAGGAGTCGCTCGGCGGGCTCGACATCGCGGTGCGCCGCAACGCCTTCGGCTCCCAGGTGGAGTCCTTCGAGACGGAGCTCGACGTGCCCGAGCTCGGCGCGCCGCCCGTCCACACCGTGTTCATCCGCGCGCCGGTCGTCGAGCGGGTCGGCCCGCGGGCGTCCGTGCTCGCCGCCCTCGACGACGGCCGCGTGGTCGCCGTCGAGCAGGGGCCGCTGCTCGGCACGGCGTTCCATCCCGAGATGAACGGGGAGACCCGCTTCCATGCGCGGTTCCTGGAGCGCGTGCGCGAGCTCGCCGCTTAGCATCGCCGCATGAGTGCAGCAGCGTCGACGGAGCCGGCCGGCGACGAGTTCGCGCCGAGGCGCATCTACGACACCCTGCTCGAGCGGGCCGAGTCGACCCGGCTCGAACGCGACTCGCTCGGCGAGATGCCGATCCCCGCCGACGCGTACTGGGGCATCCACACCGCGCGGGCGCTCGTCAACTTCCCGATCACGCGCCGCGCCGTCTACAACTACCCGGATCTGGTCCGGGCGATCGTGCTCGTCAAGCACGCCGCGGCGCGCGCGAACGCGAGCCTCGGCGCCCTCGAGCAGGCGAAGGCCGACGCGATCGAGCAGGCATGCGCCGAGATCGAGGCGGGGGCGCTGCACGCCGAGTTCAAGGTCGGCGTCATCCAGGGCGGCGCGGGCACCTCGACGAACATGAACGCGAACGAGGTGATCGCGAACCGCGCGCTCGAGCTGCTCGGGCACGCGAAGGGGGAGTATCGGCACCTCCATCCGATCGACGACGTGAACCGCAGCCAGTCGACGAACGACGTGTACCCGACCGCGGTGCGGCTCGCGATGTTCTTCGGCCTGCAGCGCCTGCTCGAGGAGCACTCGGCCCTCGCCGAGGCGTTCCGCGCCAAGTCGGTCGAGTTCGAGCACGTGCTCAAGGTGGGCCGCACGCAGCTGCAGGACGCCGTCCCGATGACGGTGGGACAGGAGTTCGGCGGCTGGGCGCACACCCTCGGCGAGGACGAGGCGCGGCTGCGCGAGGTGATCGCCGGCCTGCACGAGATCAACCTCGGCGCGACGGCGATCGGCACCGGGATCACGGCGCGCCGCGGCTACGCCGAGGCGGTCCGCGCGGAGCTCAGCGCCCTGCTCGGCGAGGAGCTCGTCACCTCGCCGGACCTCATCGAGGCGACGAGCGACACCGGCGTGTTCATGTCGCTGTCGGGCACGCTCAAGCGCACCGCGGTCAAGCTCTCGAAGATCTGCAACGACCTGCGGCTGCTCTCCAGCGGCCCGCAGGCGGGGCTCGGCGAGCTCGTCCTCCCCGCGCGGCAGGCGGGCTCCTCGATCATGCCGGGCAAGGTGAACCCGGTGATCCCCGAGGTCGTCAACCAGATCGCGTTCGCGGTGATCGGCGCCGACGCGACGGTGACGGCCGCGGCGGAGGGCGGCCAGCTGCAGCTCAACGCCTTCGAGCCGGTCATCGCGCACTCGCTGCTCCAGTCCGTCGCCTGGCTCGCGAACGGCTGCTACACGCTCCGCGTCAACTGCGTCGAGGGTATCGAGGTGGTCGCCGACCGGCTCGCCGCCCAGGTCGCCTCGAGCGTCGGCGTCGTGACGGCGCTGACGCCGTACATCGGCTACCAGGTCGCCGCGGGGCTCGCGCACGAGGCGATCGCCACGGGCGCCTCGATCCGGGACCTCGTCCTCGCCCGCGGGCTCATGGACGCCGGCCTGCTCGACCGGGTGCTGACCCCCGAGCGGCTGTCGGGCCTCGCCCCGATGACCGCGACCATCCCGATCCAGGTGCAGCCCGAGGACTAGGCGTGCTTCGCTAGAATCGCTCACCATGTCGGGTCATTCCAAGTGGGCGACGACGAAGCACAAGAAGGCGGTCATCGACGCCCGGCGTGCCAAGTCGTTCGCGAAGCTCATCAAGAACATCGAGGTCGCCGCGAAGCTCGGGGGCGCCGACCTCGGCGGCAATCCGACGCTCTACGACGCCGTCCAGAAGGCGAAGAAGACCTCCGTCCCGAACGACAACATCGACCGCGCGATCAAGCGCGGCGCCGGCATCGGCGGCGAGGCGGTCGAGTACCAGTCGATCATGTACGAGGCCTACGGGCCGAGCGGCGTCGCGCTCATGATCGAGTGCCTCACCGACAACAGGAACCGCGCCGCGGCCGACGTCCGCACGGCGCTCTCCCGCAACGGCGGCACGCTCGCCGACCCCGGCTCGGTCGCCTACAACTTCACCCGCAAGGGCGTCATCTCGATCGAGGCGACGGACGGCGTCGACGAGGACGCGATCCTCGAGGCGGTCATGGACGCCGGCGTCGAGGACGTGAAGGACCACGGCGTCGGCTTCGAGGTCATCACGGACCCCTCGCAGCTGGTCGCGGCCCGCACGGCGCTGCAGGAGGCCGGGATCGACTACGACTCGGCCGAGGTCGAGTTCGTCGCGAACCTCGAGATCGAGGTCGACCTGGAGACGGCGAGGAAGGTCGAGCGGCTCATCGACGCGCTCGACGACCTCGACGACGTGCAGAACGTCTTCTCGAACGAGGACGTCCCCGCCGACGTCCAGGCGCTCCTCGACGAGGAGTGACTCGGTCCCCGAGCGAGCCGAGCGAGTCGAAGGGCGTGTCGTGCGAGTCCTCGGCGTCGACCCCGGCCTGACCCGCTGCGGCTACGGCATCGTCGAGGTCGCCCGGGACCGCTCGGCACGGCTGGTCGCCGTCGGCGTGATCCGCACCGATGCCGGGGATCCGATCGAGCGCCGGCTGGTCGCCATCCGGGCCGGCGTCGACGCTCTGCTCGACGAGCACGCGCCCGACGCCGTCGCGATCGAGCGGGTGTTCTCGCAGCACAACGTCCGGACCGTGATGGGCACGGCGCAGGCGGCCGGCATCGCGATGGAGCGCGCCGCCGCCCGCGGGCTGCCGGTCGGCCACCACACGCCGAGCGAGGTCAAGGCGGCGGTGACCGGCTACGGCAGCGCCGACAAGTCCCAGGTGACGGCGATGGTCCAGCGCATCCTGCGGCTCGCCGCGCCGCCGCGGCCGGCTGACGCCGCCGACGCGCTCGCGCTCGCCCTCTGCCACGCCTGGCGCGTCGGCGCGCCGGCCGGCGAGCCGGCCGCGGGCGGGCTCACGCCGGCGCAGGCCGCCTGGCGGGACGCGGAGCGCGCCGCGAGACCCACACCGCCCCGAGCCCCGCGAGCCCGATGATGGCCGCGATCAGCACGATGTACAGCGCGACCGACCAGTAGCCGGTCGGCGCGAGGCTCGGGTCGAGGAACGGGTACGGATACCAGTGGTCCGCCCCCTTGACCGCGTCGAAGGTGAGCGGCCCGCGCACGAGCGTGTACCCGGCCCAGAGCACCGGGAACGCGACGACGACCCAGACCGCCGCCCAGCGCAGTCGCCGGCGGCCGGGCGCGAGCAGCCAGTCGAGCAGCAGCCAGATCGGCACGACGACGTGCAGCACCTCGTTCGACCAGGGCAGCGTCGCGCCCTGGGGGAGCGGGATGCCGCGCAGCAGCAGGTTGTAGACGACGCCCGTGGTGACCATGTAGGTGACGGCGCAGAGCCGGAGCACGGCGAACCAGCGCGGGTCCTCGCCGCGCCGCGCGAGCAGCAGGACCGCGCCGGCGACGAGCACGACCGCCGCGAGGAGGTTCGACTCGATCGTGAAGAAGCTGAAGAAGTTCACCACCTGCACCGTCGGGTCGGCGATGCCGGCGCTGTCGCGCCAGAACGCGAGGCTCGTGAGCAGCTGCCCGACGATCGCGGCGACGATGCCCGCGGCGACGACGAGACGCAGCACGGCGAACAGGATGCGCATGACGGCGTCCCCCTTCCGGTCCGAGCCCACCGTATCGGGCGGACGCGCGTGTCGTTCGAACACAGCTACGAATCGCGCATAGCCTGGGGCGGTGATCTCATCGCTGCGCGGCGTCGTGCTCGCCCTCGGACCGGGGAGCGCGGTCCTCGAGGTCGCCGGGGTGGGCTATGCCATCGCGATCACGCCCGGCCACGCGCTGAGTCTTCGGCTCGGCGAGGAGGCCCTCGTGCACACCGCGCTCATCGTCCGCGAGGACGAGCTGAGCCTGTGCGGCTTCGCGAGCCGCGAGGAGCTCGAGGTGTTCGACCTGCTCCGCGGCGTCACCGGCGTCGGCCCGAAGTCGGCGCTCGGGGTGCTTGCGGCGATGAGCCCGGCGCAGGTCGCGGCGGCCGTCGGCGCCGAGGACGACGCCGCGTTCCGGAAGGTCTCCGGCATCGGGCCCAAGACGGCGAAGCTCATCGTCGTGACGCTCGCCGGCAAGCTCCCGACGTTCGCGGCATCGGCGCCCGCCCCCGTCCGGGTGCAGGAGCACTCGCGCCTTCAGGCCCAGACGGCGCTCGAGGGGCTCGGGTTCCCGGGGCGGCGGGCCGCGGAGGCCCTGGACGCGGTGCTCGCCGAGCACGACGGCGGCGAGCTCGGCGTGCAGGCGATCGTCCGCCTCGCGCTCGCCGAGCTCGGCTCCGCGGGGGTCCGCTGATGGACGAGCGCATCGTCTCGCCCGACGGCAGCGCCGACGACCTCGCGATCGAGGGGGCGCTGCGGCCGCGGAGCCTCGCCGAGTTCGTGGGCCAGACGAAGGTGCGCGGGCAGCTCCAGCTGCTCATGGACGCCGCGGGCATGCAGCGCCGCACGCCCGAGCACATCCTGCTCGCCGGCCCGCCGGGCCTCGGCAAGACGACGCTCGCCATGATCGTCGCGCACGAGACGGGACGGCCGCTGCGGATGTCGAGCGGACCCGCCGTGCAGCACGCGGGCGACCTCGCCGCCCTCCTCTCGAGCCTCGTCCCCGGCGAGGTGCTGTTCATCGACGAGATCCACCGCATGGCGCGCTCCGCGGAGGAGATGCTCTACCTCGCGATGGAGGACTTCCGCATCGACATCATGGTCGGCAAGGGCGCAGGGGCGACCTCCATCCCGCTCGACCTCGCGCCGTTCACGCTCGTCGGGGCGACCACCAGGGCGGGCCTGCTGCCGAACCCGCTGCGCGACCGCTTCGGCTTCACCGCCCACCTCGAGTTCTACGACGACGAGGAGCTGTCCCGGGTGCTGCGCCGCGCGGCCGACCTGCTCGGGCTCGAGATCGAGCCGTCCGCGCTCGACGAGATCGCGGGGCGCAGCCGCGGCACGCCCCGGATCGCGAACCGGCTGCTGCGGCGCGTCCGCGACTACGGGCTCGTGCATCCGGGCGCCTCGGGGATCGAGGCGGTGCGCGGCGCGCTCGAGCTCTACGACGTCGACGCGCTCGGCCTCGACCGGCTCGACCGGGCGGTGCTCGGCGCCGTCGTCGAGCGCTTCGCCGGGGGACCGGTCGGGCTCGGCACGCTCGCCGTCTCGGTGGGCGAGGAGGCGGAGACGATCGAGAGCGTCGTCGAGCCCTTCCTCGTGCGCACCGGGCTGCTCGCGCGCACCCCGCGCGGCCGGATCGCGACCGCCGCTGCCTACGCGCACCTCGGCGCCGCGCCCCGGCCCGCCCCGGGCGTGCCCCAGGAAGCGCTCTTCGACGATGGACTATGATCGCTGGGGCCGAACTCAACCGGCCTGCAGGCTTTGAAAGGCAGTCAATGACGCTCATCCGCCGCGGTGTCGCCGCGCTTGTCATCGGGGGCTCCGCGATCCTCCTCACCGCGTGCACCGCCGTCGCGCCGACGACCCAGCAGCCCGCGCCCGGCGAGACCGCCGCGCCGGCCGAGGGCGGCGGGCTCGGCGGCAACTGGCTGACGATCGCGATGATCGTCCTGCTCGCCGTCATGGTCTTCTTCATGTGGCGCAGCTCGCGCAAGCGCAAGGCGGACGCGGCGAAGCTGCAGGACACCATGCGCCCCGGCGTCCAGGTGATGACCTCCTTCGGGCTCTTCGGCACGCTCGTCTCCGTCGACGACCTCGCCGCGACCGCGGAGCTCGAGGTCAGCCCCGGCAACATCGTCAAGGTCCACCGTCAGACGCTCGTCAAGGTCGTCGACCCCGCCGCCGGCCCGTCCGGGGACGCGCCCCGCTCGGTCGAGGAGGCGATGGAGATCGCCGAGCGCGAGCAGCAGGCGCGCGAGACGGACGTCGAGCCGGGCCGCGAGGCCGCCGAGCTCTCCGGCGACGAGGAGCCGCGCTTCGGCGAGCGGATCACCGACAGCAAGGACCGCGACGACGAGGGTGACGAGGGCAAGGACTCGAAGAGCTCCTGATGGCCCGCAGCGCCCCCGTGCGGGCCGCGACCCGCTCGCTGGTCTGGCTCGCCGTCATCACCGCCGCCCTGTTCGCCGTCCTCGGCGCGGGCGTGCTCTGGTCGAACGCCTCCTGGGTGCCGAAGCTCGCCCTCGACCTGCAGGGCGGGACGCAGCTCATCCTCGCGCCGCGCCTCGCCGAGGGCCAGAGCGTCTCGCAGGAGCAGCTCGACCAGGCCGTCGGGATCATCCGGCAGCGCGTCGACGCCGCCGGCGTCTCCGAGTCCGAGGTCACCTCGCAGGGCGGCTCCAACATCGTCGTCGCGATCCCCGGCACGCCGAGCGACGACACGCTCGCCCGCGTCCAGGCCGCGGCGAAGCTCGACTTCCGGCCGGTCATCTACACCGACTCGATCACGAACACCACGGCGAGCGAGGCCGGCACGATCCCCGCCTCGCCGGGATCCGGCTATCAGCCGTCGACCCCGCCGACGAGCGACAGCGACACGGCCTGGGTGAACCCCGAGCTGCTCGAGGCGTTCAACGCCTTCGACTGCTCGGCGCTGAACCTCCCGGAGACGGCGACCGCGCCCGCCGACCAGCCCTTCTTCTCCTGCGACGCGACGACGGGGGAGAAGTTCATCCTCGGCCCCGTCGAGGTCGAGGGCGACAAGATCACCGACGCCTCGGCCGGCCTGGTCACCGGGCCGAACGGCACCGCCACGAACGAGTGGGGCGTCAACATCGTCTTCAACGAGGAGGGCACCCGCGAGTTCGCCGAGGTCTCGCGCCGCCTCGTCGGCTTCCCGTACGGCTCGGCGCAGAACCGCTTCGGCGTCGTCCTCGACGGCTGGGTGATCTCCGCGCCGACGATGAACGGGGAGATCGCCAACGGCCGGCCGCAGATCTCCGGCAACTTCACCCAGGAGTCCGCGAAGACGCTCGCCGACCAGCTCCGGAACGGCGCGCTGCCGATCAGCTTCGAGCTGCAGTCGAGCGAGGCGCAGTCGGCGACGCTCGGCTCCGAGCAGCTCTCGATCGGCGTCATCGCGGGCCTCATCGGGCTCGTGCTCGTCGTCATCTACTCGCTGTTCCAGTACCGCCTGCTCGGGCTCGTCACCATCGCCTCGCTCGTGATGATGGCCGTGCTGACGTACGTGCTCATCGCGATCATGTCCTGGCGGCAGGGCTACAGCCTCTCCCTCGCGGGCATCGCGGGCCTCATCGTCTCGATCGGCTTCACCGCCGACTCGTTCATCGTCTACTTCGAGCGCATCCGCGACGAGCTCCGCGACGGCCGCTCGCTGCCGGGCGCGGTCGAGGCCGGCTGGAAGCGCGCGCTGCGCACGATCCTCTCCGCGAAGTTCATCAACCTGCTCTCGGCGGTCGTGCTCTACATCCTCGCCGTCGGCAAC
>Ga0182737_1000328_pt1 | contig 73562 bp, 85 predicted proteins | sample eDN5th30CBELigOP_FD_128878 | JGI IMG/M metagenome (GOLD analysis project Ga0182737, IMG submission 128878) | Enriched Organic Plus compost microbial communities from Emeryville, California, USA - eDNA 5th pass 30_C BE-Lig OP (version 2) (version 2) ...
AGTCCCTTGACGACGTCACGCACGCCGTCACCGAGAACTCCCGGGAACTCGCGAAGGCCGCGCTCAGCGAGAACACCAAGGACAACCTCGGGATCTTCGAATGGGAGTCCGCCTATGACGCGGCCGAGAAGCTCGGCATCTCGCTCGACCTCGTCACCAATGCCGCTCTTCGCAATAAGCGCGCCCAGTCGGAGCTCTTCGCCATCGTGGGGGACGGCGCGTCAATCACCGCCGACTACCAGGGCGTCATGGAGCGCACCGGCCTGGACATGTACACCGCCAGTCGACTCGTGGACATTCTGCGGAACAGCGTCCTGGACCAGAACGCTGCGCTTGAGCGCGGCATCGATATCGAGGAGCAGAAGGCGGCTGCCGACAAGAAGGCCGCCGACGCGACCGACAGGAACACGACGTCAACGAAGTCCGCGGCCGAGGCCTACAAGCGGGCGGCCGACGAGGCGTCCGCTCTGCGTGACGAGCTCGACTCGCTGATCGAGAAGGTCATGGAAGCGAACGGCATCGGCCAGGACGCGGTCTCGTCGAATGCCGCGTACCAGAAGGCGCTGCAGAAGGTCCGCGACACCATCGCGGAGGTGCAGGCCGGTACGGAGGGCTATTCCGGGTCGTTGGACGAGTCCACGGTCGCTGGATCGTCGAACGCGCAGATGCTCGCGGATCTCGCTGCCGACTCGCAGAAGGCCGCGGAAGCGCAGTTGCAGCTCGACCTCAAGACCACCTCGGCGGAGGAAGCCACTCGGCTCTACCTCGAGCGGCTGAAGGCGGGACGGGACACGCTGCTGCAGCTCGCCACGGACCTGTCGGGCAATGCTGACGCCGCGCAACTGCTGACCGACAAGATTTACGCGATCCCGGACGAGACGACGGCGAAGGTGATCGTCGACCAGGCTCAGGCGGTCGGCGCGATCGAGAGCTTGCAGGTGCAGATCGACCGGTTCTTCGACGCGAACGACAACCGCTCGCTGTCGTGGGGTGCCCGCATCATCATGCCGGACGGCACCCGGATCAACCCCGGCGCCTTTGCCGACGGCGGGGTTGTCCGCGCGTATGCGGACGGTGCTGTCGAGCGGTTCGCGTCTGGTGGTGAGCATCACGTGGCGCAGATTCAGCGTCACGCGACGTACCGGATCTGGGCGGAGCCTGAGACCGGGGGTGAGGCGTACATTCCGTATGCCTCGTCGAAGCGGGGCCGGTCGACGGCGATCCTCGGTCAGGTCGCGGATGACTTCGGTTACGCGCTCGTGCCGAAGGATGCTGGGTCCTTCGCGGGCGGGGCATCAGGCAGTTCGGCTTCTGCGTCTGCTGTGACGGCGGAAAGCATGCTCGATGTGCTTCGGGGACTGCGTCCGATTCACGTGCATCCATCACCTGGGATGGATGAGGAGGAGCTGGCCCGGTTGGTTGCCAAATTCATTGGGGGGCGGTGACGTCGTGGGACACACGATCGTCGAGGTGGCTGGCCTCAAGTTCGACGCCGAGCTGTATCCGGAGCCGGGTGTGTGGCGGCTCGTCGATTTCTCCGATGACACCTGGTACGGGTCGCCGCCGGTCGATGCGATCGTGGAGAAGCGGTCAGGGCGGCATGGGACGTACACGCCGCTCGATCCGACTTACGGCGATCTGCTGATCGACGTCGTCGGGGAGATTCGCCTTCCGATCGATGAGGACGTGCGGTCGATGTACGGCCATGTGGCTGACTCGATCGGTCTGGATCCGTATGAGATGGCGGTGACTGACGGGCGGGGGACGCTGTTCGGGACCGTGTCGAAGGTGTCGGCGCAGCTTGAGCTCGGCGCCGTTCCGTCGATTGGTCTGCTTCGGACTCGGTGGCGGATGGATGACCCGGCAAAGTACGGCCCCGTCGTCTCCCTGTCGGGTAGTGCGGGTTCGCAGTCGGGTGGTGGGTTGCTGTTGCCGAGTGAGGTGGTGTGATGTACGAGCCGATCGAGTTCGTGAATGGGAGCGCGCCCGCGTTGAACGCGGCGAACCTCGCGCACATGCAGTCGCAAGCGTCGGAAGCGGTCGCGCAGATCGCGGTCGATTCTCGTTTCGTTCGGGTGGACCGAAATCCGTTCGTGATCGTGGCCGGCGACTCGATCAGCTCCTATGACGCGTCGTACACGACGGCGTGGTCCCGACTGGGACCGAACTTCGCTGGCGACGTCGTGGAGGACTGGCGGGTGTTCGCCACCGGTGGGGCCGATATGGAGGAGCTCGCCGACCAGTACCTTGAGACCATCCTCGCGTTGGACCCGGCCCCCGGCTATGGGGTGATCGCATTGGGCACGAATGACATTGGGGATGAGGATCCGCTGTCAGTGATCCGTGATCGGCTGGATGTGTGGTTGGACGCGTTCGAGTCTCGGGGGATCATGCCGATCCTGTGGGCACCTCCCCCCCGAGGCGCGTCCGACACCGCACTGAACACGGCCACGGCCGCGTGGGCGAGCTACATTCGCGGGATCGGCCGCGCGCGCGGATGGGAAGTGCTGGACGCGCACCGTATTCTGGCGATCTCGCCGGAGGGGACTCTGGACCCTGCCCTTGAGCAGGGCGATGGTATCCATCCGAACTACGCGGGTCATCTCACGCTCGGCCGCGCGTTCGCGGAAGTGTTGCACCGTGTGATGACCCGGCCGTTGCATCGGTTGATCGAGAATCAGCAAGATCCGGCGAAGTCGGCCGGCTTCGGACTGTTCCTGGAGGACTCGAACAGCGACGGCCGCGCGAACGGTGTGAACGCGTCCGGCAGCCCCACGCCTTCGCTCGTCGCAGCGGACTTCGGCAATGCGCAACGGTTTTCCGCGGCGTCCGGCACGACGCCATCGGGCACTCTCTACTGGGACACGACTGGGCTCACCGCGGGCCACACATACGACCTGTCCTACGTACTCGAGGGTGACCTGCACAACCTCATTTGGGCGGTCGAGATCACCGCGCGGTCGGCTTCTGCGAGCGTCGCGGCGAACATCGCCCCTGCGAACCGTCACGATCAGACGACGGGTCTGCGGCTGCTCACCCCAAGCGACCGGCTCCGGTTCAACTTGCCGCGCTTCGTGTTGCCGGCCGGTGCGGATCGCATCCGCGCGGTGATGGGTGTCAGTGGCGGCGAGGCTGAGGCGGACTCGTATGTGCAGGTGTCGCAATGGACTGTGACTGACCTCACTGATCTCGGTCTCGCTTGACGGAGGGAGTCGTCGTGCCGTTCCCGTCCGAGACGCTGTTCCCATCCGACTCGCTCTTCCCCGGGGAGGAACTCGTGACCGTTCCCGCCCCGTTCGTGTTCACGGAGGAAGCCGGGAACGACCGTCTTCTGGTCCCGAACACTGGGACGGCTCCCACGTGGCCCGAGTTCGTGATCCCGGCGACGTTCGACTGGTTCCGCCTGTCCTCCCAAGGCAGGGTCTTGGAGTTCCGCCGCACGGTGACGGGCAGTCAGGTGGTCACGGTCGACTCGGCTACGGAGTCGGTGCGGATCGGTGCGGCCGACGTCACCGGGTCGCTCACGAAGGACCAGTTCTTCTCCATCCCACCGGGAGGCGCGTCCGTGTTCTTCGAAGCCAGCCACCCGATCCCGTTCACCGTCAGGTCCAGGAGCGCGTGGCTGTGAAGTGGTTGACGTTCGACCTTCGGACCGGGCGGAAACTGCGGTACCTGCCGACGAAGACCGGTGGCAAGTGGACCTCCAAGCTCAACAGCGCCGGCTCGCTCTCCTGCACGGTCCCCTTCTCTCGAGCGACGCCGGCGCTGAACCTGTGGGAATCCACCCGCGAATGGCGGACCGGGCTCGCAGCCGTCGACGGAGACGTCGTGCTCCAAGCGGGGCCAATCGTCCCGCCAAGGGACTGGACCGGCCGATCCATCACCCTGCAAGCCGACGGCATCGCCGGGATCCTCGATCAACGCGCCATCATCCCCGCACCCCTCGCGGCGATGGAGATCGCCGGGCCGATCGACGAGGACGATCCCGACTGGACGATCACATTCAGCGGCTCCTACTCCGACGTGATCCGAGGCATGATCCTCAACGCCATGGCCGTCGACGGTGGGGAGCTGCCGGTCGTCCTCCCCGAGGTCACGGGCGGCACGCACGTCCTCCCGTACAAGGGCTTCGACTTCGCGTCCGTGTGGCAGCGCATCCACGAACTCACGCAGCGGATGGACGGCCCACAGGTCCGGTTCGACCCGAGGTTCAACGAGGACCGCGACGGCATCGAGTTCGTCCTCCGCGTCGGCTCGGAAGCGGAGCCATACCTGGGCGGGTCGAAGATGCACCGCTGGTCCCAGTCTGCCGCCAAGTCCCCCATCTCGAACCTGCAGGGCTCCTCCGTCGACGACACTCGCGTCCGCCAAGGATCGCTCGGCTGGTCGGTCGGCGGACGCCAGTCCGAAGCCACCGTTGTCGTCAAACGCCGCGACTCGTGGCTCACCGACCGCGGCTGGCCGCTCATGGACGTGATCGACCGCGATCACCTGAACGCGACGGAGACCAGCACCCTCGACTCGTACCTCGCCGCTCGACTGGAGCGAAGCCGCCGCACCTCCGACGTGTTCATGTTCGACGTGCAGCGAGACACCGCGCGGACGGCCCGCGTCGGCGACAACGTCGACATGCCGGTGAAGGATCACCCGATCCTCCCGGACGGCCCGTACCGACTCCGCATCACGTCCATGTCCGGCAGCGACTCGGACCAGATCCATGTGGAGGCGGTGCAACGTGGCTGACCAGTACGAATCCACCGGCCTCGCGGCGATCGGCTCCGAGCTCGAATGGATCAAGCGGCGCCTCAACGAACTGTCGACGCCGGATTCCTCCAAGATCTACAAGGTCGTGCAGGAACTTCGACAAGCGGTCGCCGACATTGAGCAGTTGGTCAACAACCTCGCGGATGAGGTCGCCGCACTCGCCGCATCGGGAGTGACGTGGGCCGGTCCGGTGAGCACCCCGGGGACGGTGTCCGCGGGGACGGTCGCGGCAGGAATACTGACGGCATCAGCCAATCTGTCAGTTGGCGGAGGGGGAACGATCCCCGGGCCTTTCTACAACCAGTACGCGTACGACAACGAGATCACCTACGGTCGACTGACCGCATGGGTGGGCAACGATGGTCGACTCGGCTGGGCGTCATCGTCCCGAACCCGCAAGGACAACATCGAGCCGGCGCAGATCGACCCCCTCGCAGTCCTCGCGATCCAGCCCGTGGTGTTCAACTACAAGGCCGAGCTCGAGAAGCGCGCAGAAGACCCCGACTACGACGTCGCGCTTGAGTTCGGTGCGATCGCCGAGGACCTGGATGAACTCGGGCTCAGCGTCGTCGTGGACTACGACGCAGACGGATCACCGCGCGGCATCAACTACCAGATGCTCAGCCTGCTCGCGGTCGAAGCGGCCAAGCACATCTGGTCTGAGCATCAGTCGCTCGAGGCGCGCGTGACGGCGCTCGGCGGTTAGGGCTTGTACCAGAGGATGCACTCGTTCGCGTCGTTGTAGCCGCCGCAGACTTCGCCACCGTCGTTCAGCGTGTAGCAGTTGAACTCGTTGCCGTAGTCGTCGACCCCGCCCGCCACGGTCCCCTCGGGGCAGTAGACAGGCTCGACCGGCGCGGGCTCGGGCTCCGGCACCACTTCCTGCACCGGCTCCGGCACCGGGACCGCCACCTCGACGGGCGCGGGTGTGACAACCGGAGTCGACGTCGGCGTCGGCGTGACGACCGGCGCCTGCGTCTGCACCGCGACGGTCGGCTCCGGAGCAGGGGTGTTCCCCACGACTGCAGCCGCGGTCGCACCGCCGGCGATGACCAGTGCACCCGCACCGACCACCGTCCCGATCAGCCATTTCTTCACGCGGCCGAGTGTACGCCGTACCGCCCACATTAGGGAGCTTCCGATGACGTTGCATCGCGCGATCGTCCAGGGCCTGGACGAGTCCGACACCCCAATCGGTGTGACCACGGCCGTCGATTTCCGGCAGGGCTTGTCCGTCGTCGCCCAACGCGACGGGGTCTTCTACGAGGCGGCGGACTCGGCGGCGTGCACGGGCTCGCCGTCGACCATGGACGTGACGATCAGCCCGTTCCACGCCGCCTACACGCCATCGGTCGGCGGCCGATACCTGATCACCGAGGACGGCACCGGTGGGACGAACACGGTCACCCTCGACCCTGGTGATTCGTCCAACGACCGCGTGGACGTGATCTACGTGTGGCAGAAGGACGTGCAGGTCGACACGGACGAGCGGACGTCCCCAGTCGAGTACGGCGTCGCGCAGGGCACTCCCGCGTCCGACCCTGTGGCGCCCGAGATCCCCAACGGGGCGTTCGCACTGTGGGAGGCACTGGTCCCGGCGAACGCGACCACGGCGGACGAGGTCGTGTTCTCGGCCGCGTTCGACTGGACCGCACCCGTGGGTGTACCGCTGCCGGTGCCGACGCTCGCGGACCTTCCCGCGGCGAGCGTGCCCGGTCGGCGGGCGAGCGTCCTGGCCGTGCCCGGACTGCTCGTGGTCGACACGGGAAGCGCCTGGAGGTCGACACCGACCCCCGGCGTCCTCGCCGACAAGGCCGCGATCGACGGCATCGGATCTCCGATCACGGGCATCCTGGCCACCGCCAGCGACACCGGCATCACCTACCGCTACGACGGCACCGGCTGGCGAGGGTGGGACTCTCCATGGGTCACGCTCACCGTCACCTCCGGCACGACGTACACGGGGTGGAACGTCGGGTCGACGGGCACCGCGACCGGTCGGAAGCGATACACCCGCGGCAAGGTGATCTACGAGTTCGTGTTCACCCTCGGCGGGACCGGCATCTCCGTCGGCGCACTGGCGATCAACCTCGACGAGTCGATGGGCACGCGTCCCGCGTGGTCGAACGTCGGTCGCGGTACCGCGTTCGCCGGCTCGGGGATCTACCCCGTGTTCGTGGCGAAGCACACCGACTCCGGCAACGCGCGCGTCAACGTGTTCGCGCAGAACGCGGCCGCGACCTACCTCGTCCACGAGTCGCTCGGTTCCACCGCCCCGGTCACCTGGGCGGCGGCCTCCCGCCTCGAGGTGACGATCGAGTTCGGGTTGTGACCCGTGCCCACCACCCTCTACACACCAGCCCAAGCGATCGGGCGGTTCCGCACCTGGTCCGCATTCCCCTATCGGGGGTGCGTCCCAGCGGTGTGGCGCGCGTTCCAAGGCGGCTCTCCGTCGACCTCGTCCGCTCGGGGTCCGATCGCCGGCGATGGGTCCACGGCGCGGTCCTGCTGGGCCACGACCCCGCCTGACCGCAAGTACGGGGGCACCCCGCCGGCCGGGTTCCCCGTCTACCTCGTCCACCCGAACGGCATCGGCGACGCGCACGTGGTCCTCAGCACAGGCGGCGGTCGAGTCCGATCCACCGACTTCCCGAAGCCCGGTCAGGTCGGCGAAGGCACCCTCGCGGAGATCGAGCGGATGTGCGGCCACCCCTACGTCGGCTGGACCGACTGGCTCGGCGGCTACGACATTCCGCGAACCGGCTTCGCCGGGGACACCACCGAAGGAGATGACATGTACGACGCTGCTGCCGAGGCGCGGCTCATGGCATTCGTCAGCGACATGGCGAAGCCGAAGCTGTACCGCGACCTGACCACGGGTGAGATCTGCGCGATCCACGTCCCCTCCGGGTACGTCCGCCACATCGAAACACCCGAGCTGCTGCAAACCCTCGTCGGCCTCGGCGTGTTCGCGTCGACCGCGACGATGTACGAGGTCCAGACGGGTGTGATGCAGGGCCTCAAGAACGAAGCTGCAGCCGCGCGGCAGACCCCAACCGCGGGAAGCGCGCCCGGACGCATCACCGACGCCGACCTCGCCCGCGTCGGAATCGTCGTCGACAAGGCCCTGGCCGACAACTTCGCCGCGATCCCCACGGCCGTCGCCGACGAGCAAGCCAACCGACTCAAGGACTAGGAGACCACCATGATCTGGACCAAGAACTTCTGGAAGGGCCTCGCCGAGCGCGGCATCAAGACGTTCGCGCAGTCGTTCGTCGCCGCGACCGTCACCCTCGGCGTGATCGACGGCTCCTCCCGTCTCGAAGACGTGCCGTGGCTGGCCGCGCTCAGCATCGCCGGACTCGCGACGCTCCTGTCCGCGTTCACCTCGGTCGGCAACGCCGAGTTCACGGCAGGCACGAAGAACCCAGAGAGCTAAGTCGTGGAATGGCTCGCGACGCTGGACTACTCCGCGTTTCCCGCCTGGGGCATCGTCACTCTCACGGTGATCCTCATCCTCACCGGGAAGCTGCGGTGGCACGCGGACGCGCGAGAGCTCCGAGACGCCAACGCGAAACTGCTCGAAGCGAACACGCTCCTCGTGAAGCAGAACGTCGAGCTCGCCCAGGCCGCCACGACCTCCGCGACAGCGCTCAAGGCGAAGCTCAAGGACGGTGACTCGTGAACGCGTGGCGTCGGCTCGTCCGCCTGCTTCTCGGCCGGTACCTGGACTCGGTCGACCAAGCGCGAGCCGCGAACCGCGAAGCCGACGCGCGCCTCGATGACGCCAAGACCCGCACCAGCGACCCGAGCATCCGGCGCCTGTCCGCGTGGCTCATCGCCCAGGGCACCGAGAACCACTTCCAGCAGCGCCTGTGGGGGGAACCGTGATCATCGCAACCAACGTGCTCCTGATCGTCACCGCGGTGGCCCTCATCGCCTTCCTCGCCCTCTACCTGTGCCGATCCCCGTGGTGGCAGTCCCTCCAGGGCATCGTGCTCGTCGTGAAGACCACGGGAATGCTGCTCCTCGCCGGCTGGTTCCTGTTCGATGAGTTCGTGGGCCGCGCCGACCCGATCTGGAAACTGGTCATCCTCGGACTCGTCGCGGCCGCCTACACCGCGAACGTCATCGCCCTCCTGCTCGCACAAGGCGCGCGCCGTCCAGTGCGGAAACGGATCGGCCAGGGCATCGTCCCGCCCGCCGATATCGAACGCACCGGACCCTAATCCGACCCCACGACCACGCCCCGGCGTCCCGCTCATCTCGAGCAGGGCGCCGGGGCGCTTTTTGTCGTTCCTAGACCGGCCACACCGCGATGCTCAGCAGGATCTCGCCATCTCCCGGGATCGCGTAGAGCGCGTCCCGTGCGGTCTCGTAGTCCGGACCCTCAGCTTCGACCGGGCGGGACGTGCCGTCCGCGCCGCGGACGCATCCGTAGACCGTCATGCGCGCCCCGCGATCCCGTGCTCCGGCTTCCACCCGGTCGTCACGCTCGCCCACCAGTGCGGGTGCGTGACCTCCTCGATGAGGATCACCTCGCCGCACGCCGGGCACACCCACCCGGCGAACAGGTCACCGTCGTACCCCTCTGTCGGATGCAAGCACTTCGGGCAGTTCGGCAGGATCGGCGGCGTCAGATCCATCTCGTCCCCGTCCTGCATGCGGCGAGCGTACCCTGATCGCCATGTGCGCGTCCTACGGTCTCACCAGCGACGCTCGACGACGACGCGAGATGGAGCGCTACGGGCCCACGCTCTTCGGCGAACCCGAGTACTTCAGCGAGAAGGTCGATAACTGGATACCCGCCGGGTTGAAGCAGTGGCTGGACGAGCAGGACCAGGAGGCGACGTGAGGTTCGGCATCACCCGCAACGCCGAGAAGGGCCCGTTCTCACCGATTATCACGCATGACGGTTGGGAACTGTCGTGGTGGTGGTTCTGGGAGAACGGCGCGCCAGTGAAGGGCCGCACCGTCTTCAACGCGAAGCTCGAGAACCTCACCCGCGGGCTGTGGCGCGTGCCGTTCGACACTCGCCGGGTTCTGATCCCCGTCGACCACTACTTCGAGTCCGCGAACGCGCCCGGAGTGAAGGGGCGATACCGGTTCTTCCTGCCCGGCAAGCCGCGATTCGCGATCGCCGGCATCTCCGCGCTGATCGACGGCGGGCCCGTGCCGTCATGCTTCGCCATGGTCACGCGCGCGCCGACCGAGGCGGCTGGCCGCATCCACGACCGGATGCCCCTATCGCTGCCGGAGCGCTTTCACGACACCTGGCTCGACCCTGACGTGCGCGGCGATGACGCGTTGCGTGCGGCTGCGCTCGCAGCGTCTGAGGAGATCGTCGACCGGCTCGTCTACGAGGCATGCTGACCGTCAGAACCGAGGACGCGGGGGGCGCGGAACGGGGCCTGTCGAACTCGGAGGGTCGGTGTCCAAGTTGTAGTCAGTCTCGTCCATGAGACCCCAGTACGTCGACTGGTCAAGCCAATGGCAATACACGCCCGGCGCGGTGATTCGGTTCGGAGACCTACCGTAGTCACCTCGCCACGCCGCAACCTCCACACGTACTCCCAGCGACGTGCGCCGGGACTTGATGAACTCGACCGCAGGTGCGAGGTCCTGGTCCGAAGACATGACGATGGCCGTATCGAACTTCCGCTCGACCGCCATAGTCACGAGATCAACGGCGAGAGCCACATCAACGCCCTTCTCGCGCGGCGCTTCGCCTGCCCATCCGCGTGACCATCCCTCCGGGTAGCGCAGTTTGCGCGCGTGGAGCGATACCTTACGGTTCAGCGCCCATCGAGTCGCCTGACGGCGGAACGCCGCGTAGCCCTGAGGGTCAACCGCCTGGTCGGGCATGCCGCGGTAGATCCTCACCTCACTGAGTTCACGCGCTGGCGCGCCATCGGCCACCTGCTCGGTCAGGCATAGCGCCAGGTCCAGGGGCACTACCTGACCACAATGAGAGTCGGCGTACACGTCATGGAACGATTCACGAGCACGCCGGTAGACGTTCTGCCAGTCGAGAAATACAGCGACTTGTTCGACCACAATGTCACCCCCGCCAAAAACAATCCCCGCCGTGCGACCGAAGTCGGACGGCGGGGGGGATTGCCCATGACACTACCAGCGCGACCGCGATGCCTGTCAACTTTTCGCTGTAGGCGTGACTCTCATCGGTTCCGGTACACCCCTTCTTCCCGCATGCGCCGCTGCCGGTCGATCATGGCCTCATGCACGGCCCGAGCCGCACGCAGGAGCGTCCGGTAGTACCCGACGATCGTGCCGTCGGCGAGCTCGGCCTGGTAGCCAGGCGCCGGTCCGTCGAGCACGATCCGCACGACGCCGTACTTCCCGTCGCTCCCGGAATGCCCTCGCGTGTACAGGGACCACACGCCGACCGGATCCTCAACGGATTGCAGGAGAGGGGTCCACGGGATCACAGTGACCATGGCGGCTCCTCAGGCTCAGAGCGCCCGGCCGCGCGGAGTCGAGGATACGTCGGACCCACGACCGTCGGAAGCCTGCGCTTCGAGTGGCACGCCGCTATCGGCAATAGACGACCTTCTCGTCGCTGTAGGCATTGCCGATCCCCGCGATGATCGACTGGTCGCGCAGCAGCCCCTTGATCCGCATCCGGCGTCCGCTCAGCAGCGCGGCGAAGCCGGCGAGGTCGAGCGAGAGGGCATCCGGACCGAGCTTCGCGATGCCGGGCACCTCGGCCGGGTCGCGCACGACGTAGAAGGCGAGCGCGTGCCGGGTGCCCGCCTCGGTGAGGTCGAAGCCGGCGCCGTCGTCGAGGCGCAGGCGGAGGTTGACGTAGCCGTTCGGCTTCACGGGCGTGGCCGGCACCTCGTCGTACCAGCGCAGCCAGCCGGCGAGCGCGAAGTGGACGACGAGGTGGATCGGACCGTCCTCGCCCTCGGTCGCGAGCCCGAGGTACTTGCCGTAGCGCGTCGCGGACACGACGGTCCGGCCTTCGAGCGCCGGCAGCGGCGGATCGAGGGTCTTCAGCGCGGAGAACGAGAACGAGCGCACCCGGTCGACGCGACGCCCCGCCGCGTGCTCCGTCAGGAACCGCGCGAGCGCCTCGGTCTCGGGCATCTCCGGCATGCCGCCATCCTCGCACCGTCCCCCGACGTGAGGGCCCTCATCCCCCGTGCATCCCCTCACACCGCGTTCGGCGGCGGGTCAGGAGGCGGCGACGGCCGCCTCGACCGGCGCGGGCAGCACCTCGAAGACGGCGGTCTGCGGCGCCGCCTTCGCGAAGCCCTCGGGCGTCCGCTCCGGCGCGGCCCCGACCGTCTTCAGGAACCGGCCGGCGATGCCGCGGCCGCCGCGCGTCCCGAACTCGACGACGACGCGCTCCTTCCTCGCCGGATCCGTCACCTCGACGAGTCGCACCGCCTCGATGTCGCCCGCCCGCTCGATCGCGGCGTCGCCGTCGGCGCGTGCGTTCTGCGCCCAGTTCGCCGTGCCGATCGCGGCGACGACGTAGAGCCGTCCGTCGACCTCGATCGGCGTCACGGGCGTCGAGCGCAGCTCGCCGGACTTCCGGCCGTTCAGCGTCAGCACGACGACGGGTCCGAGCGCGATGCCGATGCGGTTGAGGCCCTTGACGATGGCATCGCCGATCGGCTGGATCTTCGGGAGGCGTTCATCCATGCCTGGGAGCGTACGAGAGCCGCCTTGAAGAACGCGGCGGATTCGGTGGCGATGCGCAGGGAGGACGTCGTCCGCGACCCGTAGGATGGTGCGCATGGGGACACTGATCCAGGCCGCCGCCGGGCGCCGTCTCGTGATCCGCGAGCGCCGCGCCTGACGGCGCGCTCCTCCTCGCCACTCGGTCCCCGCGTCCGCTGACGCGCACCGCCGCGCTGTGATCGCCGCGCCGTCCTTCCGGTCCCACGCACCCGGAAGCGATCGGACCCGTCCGTCCTGCCCGCCGGGTGCTCCACCCGTTTCCCGACTGGAGCACGCGCATGTCCCGTTCCCGCCATGGCGGCCGACACGAGCTCGGCCAGAACTTCCTCCACCACCGACCGACGATCGACCGGATCGTCGCCCTCGTCACCGAGACCGAGGGCGACATCCTCGAGATCGGCGCCGGCGACGGCGCGCTCACCGTCCCGTTGGCGCGCCTCGGCCGCGAGCTGCTCGCGATCGAGCTCGACGAGCACCGGGCCGCCCGGCTCCGGCGGCGCCTGCCGTCCGTCCAGGTGCGCACCGGGGACGCGCTCGAGCTCCCGCTCGACCGCGAGGTGATCGTGAGCAACGTCCCGTTCCACGTCACGACCCCGATCCTCCGCCGGCTGCTCGACTCGGACGCCTGGCGGGTCGCCGTGCTGCTGACCCAGTGGGAGGTCGCGCGCAAGCGCGCCGGGGTCGGCGGCGCCACGATGATGACGGCGCAGCACGCGCCGTGGTTCGAGTTCGCGCTGCTCGGGCGGGTCCCCGCGTCGGCGTTCCGTCCGATGCCGAGCGTGGACGCCGGGCTGCTGCGGATCGAGCGCCGGCCGCAGCCGCTCGTCGCGCCGCGCGAGCGCCGGCGGTTCGAGGCCTTCGTCCGCGCGACGTTCACCGGCCGCGGGCGCGGCATCGGCGGCGTCCTCGCCGGGATGGCGGGGTGGTCGCGGAACGGCGTCCGCCGCGCGCTCGACGACGCCGGCATCGCACCCGGCGCGCTGCCGCGGGATCTCGCGCCGGAGCAGTGGGCCGCGCTCTGGTCGCACGCGAGGGACCGACGTTGAGCCGCCCCTCGCCGGAGCCCGACGCATACTGCTGTCATGCTGCAGTCCCCGCTCGACCGCATCGACTGGCCCGTGACGACCGAGCGGCTCGTGCTGCGCCGGGAGACCCCGGAGGACCTCGCGGCGATCTGGGCCTACCGCGGCCGCCCGGAGGTGAGCCACTGGCTCGGGACCCGGCCGCCGACGTTCGAGGCGTTCCGCGAGCGGTACCTCGATCCGTCCCGCGCCGCGTCGAAGCTCGTCGTGCTCCACGACGGCGCGCTGATCGGCGATCTCATGATCCGCATCGGCGACGCCTGGGCGCAGGCCGAGGCCGCCGACCGCGCGGCGGGCGTCGAGGCCGAGCTCGGCTGGGTCTTCGATCCCGCGTTCCACGGCCGCGGCCTCGCGACCGAGGCGGTCCGCGCCGCGATCGGCCTGTGCTTCGGTCCGCTCGGACTGCGGCGGGTGACCGCGGACTGCTTCGCCGAGAACGAGGCGTCCTGGCGCCTCATGGAGCGTCTCGGCATGCGGCGCGAGGCGCACGAGGTGCGCTCGTCCCTCCACACCACCGAGGGCTGGCTCGACGGCCTGCGCTACGCGCTCCTCGCCGAGGAGTGGCCGGTCTCGAGATGAGGAACGGCCTCGCCGCGACAGCGAGGGTGCGGCATCCGCGCAGGCTGTTCCCGCCGGCCATGGTCGAGCCGGTGCCCGGCTCGCCGGCGCACTCCCGTGGCGCTACCGCTCGTCGCCCCGACGCAGCTGCGATCCCGCGATCACGAAGATGGCGCCGAGCCCGCCGACGAGGGCGCTCACCCCGTACGCGAGCACCGAGGTCATCAGGGACGTGCGGAGGGACGCGGCCGTCGACAGCGCCGCGCTCTGCTTTCGCAACTCGGCGGCCTCGTCGCTGCTCCCCTCGACGTCGCGCAGCGCCGCGCTGATGTCGGCGAAGGTGCGCCCGCCCGCGCCGCGCTCGGCATTGCCCTTGATGACGAGCGCCTCGACGTAGGCCGTCGCCGGACCCTGGACGCGCTTGCCCGCGAGCAGAGGCGCGTTCCCGGGCACCGTGATCTTCTCGTCACGCAGCTGTTTCGTCACCGCGAGCCACGCGCCGACGCCGACCGCGAGGAACGCGGAGCCCGCCGCGATGGCGAGCCCTCCGACACGCCGGAGGGCGGGAGTAGAGGACAGCGACATCATTCGATGGTCCTTTCACGCGATTGCATCCCGTCTCACAGGTCGCCGCTCGTCGAGACGGTCAGCCGTGACGCCACTCGACGACGTCGCCGTCCTGCATGACGTAGTCCTTGCCCTCGATGCGGGCCTTGCCCTTCGCGCGGGCCTCGGCGACGGAGCCGGCGGCGACGAGGTCGTCGAAGGAGATGACCTCGGCCTTGATGAAGCCCTTCTCGAAGTCGGTGTGGATGACGCCCGCGGCATGCGGCGCCTTCCAGCCCTTCCCGATGGTCCAGGCGCGCGTCTCCTTCGGGCCCGCGGTGAGGTAGGTCTGCAGGCCGAGGGTGTCGAAGCCGACGCGGGCGAGCTGGTCGAGGCCCGACTCCTCCTGGCCGGTCATCGCGAGCAGCTCCGCGGCCTCCTCGGGCTCGAGGTCGACGAGCTCGGACTCGATCTTCGCGTCGAGGAAGACCGCCTTCGCCGGCGCGACGAGCGCGGCGAGCCGCTCCTTCGCGGTCGGATCCGTGAGCACCGCCTCGTCGACGTTGAAGACGTAGATGATCGGCTTCGCCGTCATCAGGCCCAGGGTCTTCAACTGCGCGAGGTCGACGCCGGTCGCGCGCGAGAGCGGGACGCCGTCGTTGAGCGCCTGCTGCGCCGCGATCGCCGCCTCGAGGATCGCGGGCTCGGCCTTCTTGCCCTTGACCTCCTTCTCGAGCCGCGGGATCGCCTTCTCGAGCGTCTGCAGGTCGGCGAGCGCGAGCTCGGTCGTGATCACCTCGAGGTCGGCCTGCGGGTCGACCCCGCCGGCGACGTGCACGACGTCCGGGTCGGCGAATCCGCGGACCACCTGGGCGATCGCGTCGGCCTCGCGGATGTTCGCGAGGAACTGGTTGCCGAGGCCCTCGCCCTCGGAGGCGCCCTTGACGATGCCGGCGATGTCGACGAACGAGACGGTGGCGGGGAGGATGCGCTCCGAGCCGAAGATGCCGGCGAGGACCTCCAGCCGCGGGTCGGGCAGCTCGACGACGCCGACGTTCGGCTCGATCGTGGCGAACGGGTAGTTCGCCGCGAGCACGCCCGCCCGGGTGAGCGCGTTGAAGAGGGTCGACTTCCCGACGTTCGGAAGCCCCACGATGCCGATGGTCAGTGCCACGGCAGACGAGCCTACCGGCGGGCGGGCGAGGGCCGGCTACGCGCGGATCGCGCGGAAGACCCTGGTGATGTGCGGGAACTCGATGGTCCCGCCGTCCGCGAGCCCGAGGTCCCCGCACATCGCGCGGAGCTCGCGCAGGATGCGCGACTGCTCGCCCGGGGACGCGGTGATGAACGTCGACCGGGAGCGCGCCAGGTCGAGGATCCCCTCGGCGGTGATCGGGGACGACCACTCGAACGCGGCCTCCTCGAGCGGGCCGAAGGGCGGGCCGGCGACGACGCCCGCCTCGAGGTAGCGGTCCGAGGGCGGCGCGCCCATGATCGCCTGGATCCGCGCGACCGGCTCGACGCGCCGGTCGCCGGTGTTCCAGACCAGCGCGAGCACGCCGCCCGGACGCAGCACCCGGGCGGCCTCGGCCGTCGCGGCGGAGCCGTCGACCCAGTGCCAGGCCTGGCCGTAGGCGACCGCGTCGAAGCCGGCGTCGGCCAGCGGGAGCGACTCGCCCGAGCCGAGGCGCGTCTCGACGCCCGGCAGCCCGGCGCGCAGCTCGGCCGCCATCTCCTCGTCCGGCTCGACGGCGACCACCTCGGCGCCGTGGCGGACGAGCGCCCGGGTCAGCTTGCCGGTGCCGGCTCCGACGTCGGCGACGCGCGGCCGGGCCGCGGCGAGCGGGACGAGCGGGGCGAGCGCCCAGGCGACGGCCGCCTCCGGATACTCGGGCCGGGCGGCCTCGTACGCCGCGGCGTCCCGTCCGAAGGAGCGCGCGAGCGGGTGGTCGGCGGGCATGACCGGAGTCTAGGGCGCGCGGGTGCGCTCGTCGGTAGGCTGAGCGCCCGTGGAGGAGCAATCGACCCCGCACCGCCCGCTGCCCGTCACGCTCGCCGTGGTCCTGCTCATGCTCCTCGCCGCGTTCGGCGTGCTGGAGAGCCTGGTCATCCTGCTCGCGCGCTACGATCCGGCGACGGTCGCCGCCGGCAACGTGCTCGTCGTCTCGCTCGCCGGCGCCGCCGGCATCCTGCTCTCGCTGCTGCTCGGGACGATCGTCGCGGCCGTCTGGCGCGGATCGGGCGTCGCGCGCATCGTGGTCACGATCGTCATCGCCGGCGACCTCGCACTCGACGTCGTCACGCTGCTGGGCTCGCCCGCGGAGCTCTGGTGGACCGTGTTCGACGCGGTGTTCTACCTGCTCGTCCTGCTCGCCCTGTGGGCGGGGCGGCGGACCGCCGCGTTCTTCAGCCCGCCCCGCCGTGGGCGCGACGCGCCCGCAACGGCCGCCTGAACCAGTCGCGGACGATGAGCCGCCGGTGCACCAGCCGCACCACCTCGATGAGGCCGATGCCCACGACGCAGACCGCGGCGACCAGGAGCGCGCCGTCGAGCCCCGGATCGACGAACTCGAGGAACCCGCCCGCGAACGGGACGGTGAAGAAGAGCACCAGCGCGATCATCATCGCGCCGATGACGGCGCCCTTGATCAGCCCGATCGGCCGGGACAGCACCCCGAGGATCCACAGGCCGATGATCGCGAGCACGAGCGTCGCGCCCGTCCGCAGCGCCGCGGTCGGGATGCCGAGCGCCGTCGCGGCGCTCGCGTAGCCGAGCAGCGCGAGGGCGATGATCGCCCCCGTCGGCAGCGCGAACGCGAGCGAGCGACGGAGGAAGCCGGGGACGTAGCGCGGGGTGTTGGGCAGCAGCGCGAGGAAGAACGCCGGGATGCCGATCGTCAGCCCGTCGACGATGGACATCTGCCGCGGCAGGAACGGGAACGTCATGAGCGCGGCGCCGAACAGCACCGCGAGCAGCACCGCGTACGAGGTCTTGGTGAGGAACAGCATCGACACCCGCTCGATGTTCGCGATCACCTGCCGGCCCTCCGCGACGACGCCGGGCAGGTGCGAGAACCGGCCGTCGAGGAGCACCAGCCGGGCGACCGCCTTGGTCGCCGGCGAGCCGCTCTCCATCGCGATCCCGATGTCCGCCTGCTTGATCGCGAGCGCGTCGTTCACGCCGTCCCCGGTCATCGCGACGGTCCGTCCCTTGGACTGCAGCGCGAGGACGACCGCCTTCTTCTGCTGCGGCGTCACGCGGCCGAGCACGATCTCCCGCTCGAGCACCTCGGCGATCGCGGCGGGATCGTCGGAGAGCTCGCGCGCGTCGAAGCCGGCGCCGGCGGGCAGGCCGAGCCGCCGGGCGATCGCGGCCACGGTCCGCGGGTTGTCGCCGGAGACGATGCGGACGTCGACGCCCTGCTCGGCGAAGTAGGCGAGCGTCTCCGCCGCGTCGGGGCGGATCTGCTCGGCGAAGGTGAGCAGCGCGACGGGCTCGAGGCCCTCGGGCAGCCGTTCCGCCGCCGCGGCGGCCTCGTCGAACGGCGCCGCCGCGCGGGCGAGCACGAGCGTGCGCCGGCCGGTGTCGGCGAGCGCCGCGACCTGCTCGCCGAGCCCGCCGTGACCGCCGTGCCCGCCCCGCCCCGCCGGGAGCACCATCTCGGGCGCGCCGAGCACCCAGGCGCCGACCGGCCCGGCGTCGAACGCGACCGCGCTCCACTTCCGCGCCGAGGAGAACGGGATGCGCGCGATCGGCGCCGCGGTGGGCGCCGCGCCGAACCGCCCGGCGAGCGAGCGCGAGGTCGCGTTCGCGTCCGGCTGCTCCCCCCACCAGGCGAGCGCGGCGCGCCAGTCGGCGGACGCCGCTCGCCCCCCGTCGATCGGGTGGACGCCGTCGAAGACGATGTCCCCCTCCGTCAGGGTGCCGGTCTTGTCGAGGCAGATGATGTCGACGCGGGCGAGGCCCTCGACGGCGGGCAGCTCGTTCACGAGCACCTTGCGCGTGGAGAGCTTCACCGCGCCGACGGCGAACGCGATGCTGGTCATGAGCACGAGCCCGAGCGGGATCATCGCGATGACCGCGGCGATCGTGCTGACGGCGGCGTCCCGCCACGCGCCCGACTCGATGGCCTCGGCCCAGCCGCCGAGCGCGATCAGCTGCGCGTTGAGCACCAGCAGCGCGATGGGCCCGACGAGCCACGTGATCCAGAGCAGGACGCGATCGAGCGACGCGCGCAGCTCGCTCGACATCAGCGAGAACCGCTTCGCCTCGTCCGCGAACCGGTTCGCGAAGGAGTCGGCGCCGACGCGCGTCGCGCGGGCGGCCCCCTCGCCGCCGACCACGATCGAGCCGGAGAGCACCTCGTCGCCCGGGGTCTTGTCGATCGCGTCCGACTCGCCGGTGAGCATCGACTCGTCGAGCTGCAGCGCGGAGGCCTCGATGACCACGGCGTCGGCGGGCACCTGGTCGCCGGCGCGCAGCAGCAGCAGGTCGTCGAGGACGACCTCGCCCGAGGCGACCTCCGTCTCGGCGCCGTCGCGGCGCACGCGGGCGAGCGGGGCGCTCAGCAGCGCCAGCCGGTCCAGGGAGCGCTTGGCCCGGAACTCCTGCACCGAGCCGATCACGGCGTTCGCGACGGCGCTGAAGCCGAACAGCGCGTCCTGCCAGCGGCCGAGCAGGAACAGCACGGCGAAGCAGCCGACGACGATGGCGTTGAACAGCGTGAACACGTTCGCCCGGATGATGCTCCAGGCGCTCCGGCTCGAGGCCTGCTCGAAGGCGTTGACACGGCCGTCGGCGAGGCGCTCGGCGACCTCGGCGGCGGTCAGCCCCGCCGCATCGGCGCGGGACACGGAGGTCGCGGACATGGTGGACACCCCACTCGTCGTGCATGACACGGCGCCGCCGACCGTCGGCGACCGGGCGGACCGCCTGCGCGCCGACCCGACAGCATGATAGGCATCGCGCTTCCATCGCGCACGCGGCGTGGCGCGGCGCCGATGTCGGGGGTCGGGGTCAGGGTGGGACCGTGCTCGACCTCGGCTGCCTCGACTTCACGGCCATCGACTTCGAGACCGCCAACCCCTCCGCCGCGAGCGCCTGCTCGGTCGGGCTGGCCAAGGTCCGCGGGGGCAAGGTCGTCGACCGCGAGGGCTGGCTCATCCTCCCGCCCGAGGGCCACGACCACTTCACGGAGTGGAACACCCGGATCCACGGCCTGCGCGCCGCCGACTGCGCCGACGCGCCGCGCTGGATCGACCAGCTCCCCCGACTCCTCGAGTACATCGAGGGCGACGCGCTGACGGCGCACAACGCCGGCTTCGACATGGGCGTCATCAAGGCGGCCTGCGAGGCCTCCGGGACGGCGGTGCCGGAGTTCGACTACCTCTGCTCGCTGCAGGTCGCCCGCCGCACCTACGAGCTCGAGTCGTACCGGCTGCCGCGCGCGGCCTCGGCGGCGGGCTTCGACGACTTCCCGCACCACGACGCGCTCGCCGACGCCGAGGCCTGCGCCTGGATCATCATCGACTCGGCGAAGCGACACGGGGCCGGCACCCTCGCCGAGCTCGGCGCGCTCGCCGGCGCCCGGATCTCGCACCTCGCCCCCGTCGCGGCGTAGGCCCCTCCCGCCGCGCAGCCGTGGCGCGGCGTATCGACCCCCCGATGTCCGACGCCCGTGCGACCCTTTCGGCATGGAACCCGCGACCCTCGCCCTGCTGATCGGCGTCGCCGTGCTCTCGGCGGCGGCGCTCGTCGTCTCGATCGTCACGCTGACCCGGGTCAGGACCACCGACGCGGCGCCGCTGCAGGAGTCGATCCGCGGCGAGCTGCGCGCGAGCGGCGGGGAGCTGCGCCAGGGTCTCGTCGAGCAGCGCCGCGAGCTCGCGGATCAGCTCAGTCGCGAGGCGCAGCGATCGCGCAGCGCGGAGGAGCAGCTGCGTACGACGCTCGGCGATCAGCTCACCGGCATCCGACGCGAGAACGACGAGAAGCTGGAGCGGATCCGCGAGACCGTCGCCCTCTCCCTGAAGGAGAACGCCGACCGGGTCGAGGCCCTGACCAGGGGCAACGCGGACAAGCACGTCGAGCTCCAGGCGGTCCTCCGCGACGAGCTCGCCCGCCTCCGCACGGAGAACGAGGCGAAGCTCGAGAAGATGCGGGAGACCGTGGACGAGAAGCTCCAGGGGACGCTCGAGAAGCGGCTCGGCGAGTCCTTCGCGCTCGTGAGCACCCGGCTCGAGGAGGTCCAGAAGGGGCTCGGCGAGATGCAGACGCTCGCCTCCGATGTCGGCGGCCTCAAGCGCGTCCTGACCAACGTCAAGAGCCGCGGCGGCTGGGGCGAGACGCTGCTCAAGAAGCAGCTCGAGGACATCCTGAGCCCGGAGCAGTACGCGGAGAACGTCGCGGTCCGGCCGGGCTCGGGCGAGCGCGTCGAGTTCGCCGTCGTGCTGCCCGGCAAGGACGAGGCGCGATCCGTCATCTACCTGCCGATCGACTCGAAGTACCCCCAGGAGGACTACGAGCGCCTGCTCGACGCGCACGACCGCGGCGACCGGGACGAGATCGAGGAGTGCAGCCGGGCGCTCGAGCGGGCGATCCTCGAGCAGGCGAAGACGATCTCGAAGAAGTACATCGAGCCGCCGTACTCGACCGACTTCGCGATCATGTACCTGCCGCTCGAGGGGCTCTTCGCCGAGGTGCTGCGGCGCAACGGGCTCGCCGCGCGCCTGCAGGCGGAGCACCGCATCCTCATCACGGGGCCGACGACGCTCATGTCGCTGCTCAACAGCCTCCAGATGGGCTTCCGCACGCTCGCCATCGAGAAGCGCAGCTCCGAGGTGTGGCAGGTGCTCGGCGCCGCCAAGGCGGAGTTCCAGAAGTACGGCCAGGTGTGGGACAAGCTGCAGAAGCAGCTCCAGACCGCGCAGAACACGGTCAACGACGCGAGCGTCCGGACGCGCGCGATCGAGCGGAAGCTGCGCGGCGTGGAGTCGATCGAGCAGAGCGGCGAGGCGCAGACCATGATCGAGGACCTGCTCGACGACCTCGAGAGCGAGCTGCCCGCGGTCGAGATCGGCGCGGGCGAGGAGGGCTAGCGGCTCAGTCCTCGAGCCACTTCGAGGCGAGGTGCGTCGCCTGGATGCGGCGGATCGTCCCCGACTTCGAGCGGAGGATGAGGCTCTCGGTGTCGATGACGTCGCCCCGGCGCTCGACGCCCTTGACCAGCGAGCCGTCGGTGACGCCCGTCACCACGAAGATCGTGTTGTCGCCGCTGACGAGCTCGTCGGCCTCGTAGGTGTAGTCCATCCGGAGACCGGCCGCCTCGCCGCGCGCCCGCTCCGCGTCGTCGAGCGGCCACAGGCGGCCCTGGATGAAGCCGCCGATCGCCTTCACCGCCGCCGCGGTCGCGACGCCCTCGGGGCAGCCGCCGACGCCGATGCACAGGTCGATCCGGGTGCCGTCGAGCGCCGCGTTGATGCCGCCCGCGACGTCCCCGTCGAGGATGAGCCGGGTCGCCGCGCCGGCCGCGCGGATGTCGTCGATGAGCCCCTGGTGCCTGGGGCGGTCGAGCACCGCGACCACGAGCTCGCCGACCGGCTTGCCGAGCGCCCTCGCGAGCTCGCGGCAGTTGTCGCCGACGGAGGCCGTGATGTCGACGACCCCGCGGCCCGCCGCGCCGGTCACGAGCTTGTCCATGTAGAACACGGAGGAGGCGTCGAGCATCGTGCCGCGGTCCGAGACGGCGAGCATCGAGATCGCGTGCGAGCGGCCCGCGGCCGTGAGCGAGGTCCCGTCGATCGGGTCGACCGCGATGTCGCACTTCGGGCCGATGCCCGTCCCGACCACCTCGCCGTTGTAGAGCATCGGCGCGTTGTCCTTCTCCCCCTCGCCGATGACGACGACGCCCTCGAAGTCGACGGTGCCGAGGAACTTGCGCATCGCGTCGACCGCGGCGCCGTCCGCCGCGTTCTTGTTCCCCTTGCCGATCCACGGCACCGCCCGGATCGCGGCCGCCTCCGTCGCGCGGACCAGCTCCATCGCGAGATTCCGGTCGGGGGCTTCGAAGTGGGCAGCTGCGGCGTTCGTCGTCGGCACCCGACCAGCCTAACGACCGGCCGCCTCGCTAGACTCGACGCCGATCTGCTCGACCAACGGAGGAAGCAATGCCCGTCGCCACCCCGGACCAGTACGCCGAGATCATCGCGAAGGCGAAGGCGGGCGGATACGCGCTCCCCGCGATCAACGTGTCGAGCTCGCAGACCGTGAACGCGGTCCTGCAGGGCCTCACGGAGGCCGGCTCGGACGGCATCATCCAGATCTCGACGGGCGGTGCGGACTACTTCTCGGGCCCGTCGGTCAAGCAGCGCGCGACGGGCGCGATCGCGTTCGCCAAGTACGCGACCGAGGTCGCCAAGTCCTACCCCGTCACCGTCGCGCTGCACACCGACCACTGCCCGAAGGAGGCGCTCGGCGACTTCGTCGAGCCGCTCATCGCGTACTCCGAGGAAGAGGTGCGGGCCGGCCGCGGCCCGCTCTTCCAGTCGCACATGTGGGACGGCTCGGCCGTGCCGCTCGCCGAGAACATCGAGATCACCAAGTCGCTGCTGCCGAAGATGAAGCACATCGGCGCGATCCTCGAGATCGAGATCGGCGTCGTCGGCGGCGAGGAGGACGGGATCGTCGCCGACATCAACGACAAGCTCTACACGACGCTCGAGGACGTCGACCAGGTCGTCGAGGCGATCGGGCTCGGCGAGCAGGGCCGCTACATCGCGGCGCTCACCTTCGGCAACGTGCACGGCGTCTACAAGCCGGGCAACGTCAAGCTGCGGCCGGAGATCCTCGGCGAGATCCAGGCGGGCATCGCGGCGAAGTACGGGACGGCCGCGAAGCCGCTCGACCTGGTCTTCCACGGCGGCTCCGGCTCGAGCCCGGAGGAGATCGCCACCGCGGTCGGCAACGGCGTCATCAAGATGAACGTCGACACGGACACCCAGTACGCCTTCACCCGCTCGGTCGCCGGCTACATGCTCTCCAACTACGACGGGGTGCTCAAGGTCGACGGCGAGGTCGGCGACAAGAAGCGCTACGACCCGCGGGCGTGGGGGAAGGTCGCCGAGGCGGACATGGCGAAGCGCGTCGTCCTCGCGGCGCAGGAGCTCGGCTCGGCCGGCCAGCACTAGGCGACCTGGCGACGGCCGACCTCGGTCCTGAGCGGCCGAGGGCGAGTCGAAGGGCGCCTACGCTGGCTGCATGAGCGATCGAGTGCAGCGAGTCCCCGCCCCCGTCATCCCCGGCATCGCCGACAGCGTGCGCGTCTCGGCCGGCGACCTGCTCTTCCTCTCCGGCGTCGTCGGCTTCCGCGAGGGCGGCGGCGCGCCGGCGGGCTTCGCGGAGGGCGTCGCGCTCTGCTTCGACGAGCTCGGTCGGGCGCTCGCCCGCGGCGGCGCGAGCTTCGACGACCTGGTGCGCGTCAACGTCTACATCACCGGGCTGTCGACGGAGAAGCTCGGCGTCTACCGCGAGGTGCGCGACCGCTACCTCGACCCGGCGCACACCCCCGCCTCGACCCTCGTCGGGGTCGAGGCGCTGTTCAGCGACGCCATCGAGATCGAGATCGACGCGATCGCGGCGGTCTGAGCCCGGGCGAGTGCCGGCAGGCGCGGCGGCTCAGCCGGCGAGGTCGACGACGACCGGCGCGTCGGCCGGCCCCGCCAGCACCTCGATCGCGTCGCCCGTGCGGACCTCGCCGGTCCGCAGCACGCGAAGATAGGGCCCGAGCCTCCGCTCCGCGGCGAAGCGCTTCACCCAGCCGCTCGCCGGCGCGATGCCCTCGGACTCGATCCACCGGGCGAAGGTCTGGCACGGCTTCCGCGGCTTCGTCACCTCGAGCAGCACGCGGTCCCCGATGCGCCAGCGCTCGCCGACGCGGGCGGCGTTCACCTCGAGCCCCTCGACCCGGAGGTTCTCCCCGAAGACGCCGGGCGGGAGTGCCGCGCCGATCTCGGCCGCCCACCACTCGGCGTCCTCCTGCGCGTAGGCGTACACCGCCTGGTCGAGGCCGCCGTGGTGCTGCCGGTCCGCCTGCACGTCGGCGTACAGCCCGTAGGCGCCCACCTTCACCGCGTGCTCGACCGGCCGCTTGTCGATCGCGGTAACGCCGACGGTCCCCGCATCGGCGCGCAGGCCGTGCACGACGCAGACGGCGAGGACGGACGGCATGACGCCACCCTACGCGGCGTCCCGCGCCTGGCAGGATCGACCGGTGACCCTCGCGAGCTACCTCGGGCTCCTCGGCGCCGCGATCGCGCTCGCGATCGTGCCGGGCCCCGACACCATGCTGACGCTGCGCTACGCGCTGCGGGGTCGCCGGCAAGGCGTCCTCGTCGCGCTCGGGGCGACCACCTCGATGCTCGTCTGGGGACTGCTCGCGGCGGTCGGCGTCGTCGCGGTGCTCAGCGCCTCGACGCTCGCGTTCAACCTGCTGACGATCGCCGGCGGCGCGTACATCGTCTGGATCGGCGTCTCCCTCGTGCTCGGCGCGATCCGGGTGATCCGGCAGCGGCGCTCGGCGGCCGGGGCGTCGGCCGTCGAGACGACGACGGGGGATCTCGACGCGGTCGATCCGGCACGTCCCCGCGGCCGGTGGGTCGAGCGCGCGGGACCGTACCTCGCGGGCGCGCTCAGCTGCATCACGAACCCGAAGGTCGGCATCTTCTTCCTCGCGCTGTTCCCCGACTTCGTGCCGGCGGGCGCGGGCTGGTGGTTCGTCGCGGGCGTGCTCGGCGGCACCTGCGCCGCGGCGGGCCTCGCCTACCTGCTCGTCGTCGCCTTCGTCGCCGACGCGATGAACCGCTGGCTCGCCCGGCCGGCCGTCACCGCGATCGTGGAGGCCGCGAGCGGCCTGGTGCTGACGGCGCTCGGGCTGCTCGTCCTGGTCCCCGGCATCGTCGCGCTGGCGACCGGCGGTCGGGCCTAGGGCGTGCCCCGAGCGGCTCAGCGGGCGCGGCCGCCGAGCGAGCGGGCGTCGCCCTCGACGCGGAGCTCCTTCGGCAGCGAGAACATGAGGTCCTCGCGCGCCGTCTCGACCTCCTCGACGTCGGCGTAGCCGCGCTCGGCGAGCCACTGCAGCACCTCGCGGACGAGCACCTCCGGCACGGAGGCGCCGCTCGTGACGCCGACCGCCTCGACGCCCTCGAGCCAGGCGGGGTCGATCTCGGCGGCGTAGTCGACGCGGTGGGCGGCCTTCGCGCCGTTCGCGAGCGAGACGTCGACGAGCCGCATGGTGTTCGAGGAGTTGGCGCTGCCGACGACGATGACGAGGTCGGCGCGCGCGGCGACCTGCTTGATCGCGACCTGGCGGTTCTGCGTCGCGTAGCAGATGTCGTCGCTCGGCGGGTCCTGCAGCTCGGGGAACCGCGCCCGCAGCCGGCGGACCGTCTCCATCGTCTCGTCGACCGAGAGCGTGGTCTGGGAGAGCCAGACCAGCTTCGAGGGGTCGGCGACCTCGACGGTGTCGGCGGCGGCGGGATCGTTGACCAGGATGGTGCGCTCCGGCGCGTGGCCCATGGTGCCCTCGACCTCCTCGTGCCCGGCGTGGCCGATGAGCAGGATCTGGTAGTCGTCGCGGGCGAAGCGGGTCGCCTCGCGGTGCACCTTGGTGACGAGCGGGCAGGTCGCGTCGATCGTGAGCAGGTTCCGCGCCGCGGCGGCGCCGGTGACGGCGGGCGAGACGCCGTGCGCGGAGAACACCACCCGCGCGCCCTCCGGCACCTCGGCGACATCGTCGACGAAGACCGCGCCGGCGCGCTCGAGCGTGCGGACGACGTGGATGTTGTGCACGATCTGCTTGCGCACGTAGACGGGCGCGCCGTGCAGCTCGAGGGCCTTCTCGACGGCGACGACGGCGCGGTCGACGCCGGCGCAGTAGCCGCGGGGGGACGCGAGGAGGACCCGGCCCCGGGCCGGCGCCTCCGCGGCGAGCCCGTTCGAGATCGTCACGCCCTCGATTCTACGAAGCGGGTCCGCGAGTAGCCTGGGCCGGTGGCGAGGCGCACGGCGGCGGAGACCAGGGCGGCGATCCTCGCGGCCGCGACCCGGCTCTTCCACGAGCGGGGGTACGCCGGCACCTCGGTGCGCGACATCGCGGCGGCGGCGCGCTCGGACGCGGCCCTGGTGATCCGGCACTTCGGCTCGAAGGAGCGGCTGTTCCTCGACACCATCGAGTCCGAGCTGCTCACCCAGCCGCTCGTCGAGGGGCCGCTCGAGACGCTCGGACCCGACTTCGTGCGCTTCCTGCTCGACCCCGACGACCGCGTTCGGGGCGTCTTCCTCGCCCTGGTGCGGGCGAGCGACGGCGAGGGCGCCGGCTCGCGGCTGCGGGAGATGCACGAGGCGGACTTCGTCGTGCCGCTGCGCGCACGGCTGACGGGCCCCGACGCGGACCTGCGCGCGCGACTCGCCGCGGCGCTCGCGGGCGGGCTGCTCTACGCGCTCTGGCTCGTCGGCGACGAGGGCCTGGCCGCCGCCGAGCCGGAGGAGGTCGTCGCGCGGTACGGTGCCGCGCTGCAGTCGCTGCTCACGCCCTGATCGGGAACAATTCCCTAGTCAACGGTGTTGACTAGGGGGTAGGATCACGACAGCGCCGCTCGGCGCGCGAGGAGCAGGCATCATGCGCATCCAGGACAGGGTCTTCGTCGTCACGGGCGGCGGCAACGGCATCGCGCGAGAGGTGGTGCTGCAGCTCCTCGCGAAGGGGGCCCGCGTCGCCGCCCTCGACCTCAGCGAGCAGGGTCTCGCCGAGACCGCGGCGCTCGCGAACGCCGGCGATCGGCTCTCGACGCACGTCGTGAACGTCACCGACCGGGCGGCGGTCGAGGCGCTGCCGGCGGCGGTCCGCGAGCGGCACGGCGCGATCGACGGCGTGCTCAACATCGCCGGCATCATCCACCGCTTCGCGCCCATCTCCGAGCTCTCCGTCGAGGAGATCGCGCGGGTCATCGACATCAACTACTGGGGCACGGTCTACGTGGTCAAGGCGTTCCTCCCGGAGCTGCTCGCCCGGCCCGAGGCCGTCATCCTCGACTTCTCCTCGATGGGCGGCCTCGTCCCGGTGCCCGGCCAGGGGGCCTACGGCTCGTCGAAGGCGGCGGTCAAGCTGTTCACCGAGACGCTGTTCGCCGAGCTGCAGGGCACGAACGTCCACGTCACGGTCGTCTTCCCCGGCGGCGTCTCGACGAACATCACGGGCAACTCGGGCGTGAGCACGCCCGGCGGCATGTCCGAGGCCGACGCGCAGCAGACCGCGAAGCGGATGAGGCTGACCACCCCGCAGGACGCCGCGCGGCAGACCGTCGAGGCGATCGAGCGCGACCGGCCGCGGCTCGTCATCGGCAACGACGCGAGGTCGCTCGACCGGCTCGGCCGCCTCATGCCGACCCGGGCCATCCGGATCGTCGCCGAGCGGATGAAGTCGATCCTCGGCTGAGGTCGCGAGGCCGGCGGGCCTGCTAGGTTGAGCCGCACCGGGCCAGTCGCGAGGAGGTGCGCATGACCGAGACGCTCAGCGCGCTGCTGACCTCGCTCGCGGCGGCCATCGGCGCCGCGCTGCTGCCGGATCACGGCGCCGCGGCGCTCGTCGCGGCGGGCGTGACCGCGGTCGTCGTCGGCATCGCGGTGCTCGCCGTCGCGCGGCTCGTGCTCGGCGCCGCGCGCGGCACCGGCGCCGCGCCCTCCGCGCTCGAGCAGCGGCTCGAGCTGCCCCTGGTGCTCCCGCAGAGCGACCCCGACGCGCCCGGACGGGCGCGCCCCAGGGCGCCGGGGATGGCGGCTCCGGCCGCCTGAGCCTCGCTCGCTTCCGCGACGCCCCGAGGATCCGCCGATGCGGGTCCGCTCGCGTTCGCCGATGCCCGGCGGCCGGCCCTCCAGCCGACCATGCCCGCATCGACGAACGGACCACCCTTGGACCTCCTGTCCCTCCCGCCCATCGCCCTCATCCTCGACACCGCGCACGCCGCCCTGCTCTGGTGCGTCGGCGCGCTGCAACCCCTCGCCGGCGGCGCCGCCGCCGCGCTCGTCGTCGTCCTGCTGACCCTCGCCGTCCGCGCCGCGCTCATCCCGACCGGCGTCGCGCAGGCGCGGGCGGAGCAGACCCGCGCGCGGCTCGCGCCGCGGATGCGCGAGATCCAGCGCCGGCACCGGCGCGACCGCGAGCGGATGCAGCGCGAGCTGATGGCGCTGTACGCCCGCGAGCACGCCTCGCCGCTCGCCGGATGCCTGCCGCTGCTCATCCAGGCGCCGATCCTCGCCCTGCTCTACTCGCTGTTCGTCGCGCCGACGATCGCCGGGCATCCGAACGCCCTGCTCTCCGAGCACCTCCTCGGCGTGCCGCTCGGGACGAGCCTCGTCGGGGCGATCGGCCACGGCACGGCGGAGCCGGCGACCTTCGCGGTGATCGGCGCGATCGCGCTGCTCATCGCCGGGGTCGGCGAGGTCACCCGGCGCGCGCTGCGGCCGCCCGCCGCCGCGACGGGCGAGCCCGGTCCGCTCGGCTCGCCCGGCCTGGTGCGAGCGATGGGGCTGCTCCAGTTCGTGACGGCCGTCGTCGCGATGTTCGTCCCCCTCGCCGCCGCGCTCTACCTGCTCGTCACGGTCGCCTGGACACTCGTCCAGCGGCTGCTGCTGCGCCGCCGCTACCCGCTCGACAGCGCCGGCTGAGCCGCGTCCGGGCCGCTGCCCAGTCGGGCCGCGATCGCCGCGACGACGCTCGCCGGCTCGCCCGCGATCCCGACCGCGAAGCCGGGCTCGTCGTCGCCGAGCGGCTCGAGGGTGTCGAGCTGCGAGTCGAGCAGCTCGGGCGGCATGAAGTGGCCGGTCCGCTCGGCGAGCCGGGCCGCGAGCAGCTCGCGGCCGCCGTCGAGGTGGACGAACGCGACCGGCCGGCGGATCCCCGCCCGCAGCGTCTCGCGGTAGGCACGGCGCAGCGCGGAGCAGGCGACGACGACCGGACCCGGGGTCTCGTCCGCCGCGGCGGCGACGCGGCGCAGCCACGGTCCGCGATCCGCATCGGTCAGCGCCTCCCCAGCCCGCATCTTCCGGACGTTCTCCACAGGATGCAGGTCGTCGGCGTCGAGGAAGGCGGTGCCGAGGACGCCGGCGAGCCGGCGCCCGATCGTCGACTTGCCGGAGCCGGCGACGCCCATCACGACGACGGCCAGGTCGCGCTCCATCCATCCAGCATGCGCCGAAAACCGCCGTCGTCCATCATGCGGATCTCGAGACGCCCGCTGCGCGGGCTCCTCGAGATGCTTCGCTGGTCGAGGAGGCGCGTCGGCGCCGTCTCGAAACCTAGCGAAGCAGGTTGAGGAGGCGCGTCGGCGCCGTCTCGAAACCAGCCGCCGCATGGAACCGGCCCGGGGGTTTCGAGACGCCCGCTGCGCGGGCTCCTCAACCCCCGAGACTTCGCTGGTTGAGGAGGCGCGTCGGCGCCGTCTCGAAACCAGCCACCGCAGGGAACCGACCGCACGTCCTAAAGTGGGCGCATGTCCACGACCGGCCCGATGAGCAGCGAGGCCCCGTGGCCGGTCGGCCGGCTCGCGACCGAGCTCAAGGGATACATCGACCGCCTCGGCGAGGTCTGGGTCGAGGGCGAGATCACGCAGTGGAACGTCCGGCAGTCCGGGGTGTTCGCGAAGCTCAAGGACCTCTCGGCGGACGCGACGCTCGGCCTCACCGTCTGGTCTCGGACGCTGCCCGGCGCCGCGACCGAGTTCAAGGCCGGCGACCGCGTCATCGTGCGCGCCAAGGTGGACTTCTGGGCGAATCGCGGCGAGCTGACCCTCGCCGCCCGCGAGATCCGGCACGTCGGGCTCGGCGACCTCATGGAGCGCCTCGACCGGCTGCGGCGGCAGCTCGCCGAGGAGGGGCTCTTCGACGAGGCGCGGAAGCGGCCGCTGCCGTTCCTGCCGCAGCTCATCGGCCTCGTCACCGGCGAGAACTCGGACGCCGAGAAGGACGTCATCCGCAACGCCCGGCTGCGCTGGCCGGACGTCCGGTTCCGCACCCGGTACGCGCTCGTCCAGGGCGAGCGCGCGGCCGCCGACGTCGCCGCGGGCATCCGCGAGCTCGACGCCGACCCCGAGGTCGACGTCATCATCGTCGCGCGCGGCGGCGGCGACTTCATGAACCTGCTGCCGTTCAGCGACGAGGCGCTGCTGCGCACCGCGGCCGCCTGCGAGACGCCGCTCGTCGCCGCCATCGGGCACGAGAACGACCGGCCGCTGCTCGACGAGGTCGCCGACCTCCGCGCCTCGACGCCGACCGACGCCGCCAAGCGGGTCGTGCCGGACGTCGTGGAGGAGCTGAACGGCGTCCGCCAGGCGCGCGCGCGGATCGGCAACCGGCTGACGCACCTCGTCGGCGCCGAGATCGACCGGCTCGCCCAGCTGCGCTCCCGGCCCGCGCTCGCCGACGCGTCCTGGATCGTCGGCAGCCGCGCGGAGGAGGTCGCGCGCTGGGCGGAGCGCAGCGCGCAGATCGTCGACCGGCGGATCGAGGCCGCGCAGGGCACCGTCGCGCAGCTCGCCGGCCAGCTCCGCGCCCTCTCCCCCGTCCGGACGCTCGAGCGCGGCTACGCGATCGCCTTCCGCGAGGACGGCTCGATCATCCGCTCGGCCGGCGAGGCCGGACCAGGCGACCCGATCGGCGTCATGCTCGGCGACGGCGAGCTCCGCGCCGAGGTCACCGGCTGAGCTTCCTCCCCCATGCATCGGTCCCTGAGCGAGCGCAGCGAGTCGAGGGGCGCGCCCGGCAACCGCCCTGCACGAACTAGATTGGACTCCCGATGACCGACACCGACACCCCGAACGCCGACGTCGCCGAGCTCTCCTACGAGGCCGCGCGCGACGAGCTCGTCGCCGTCGTCACGCAGCTCGAGCAGGGCGCGACGACGCTCGAGGAGTCGCTGCGGCTCTGGGAGCGCGGCGAGGCGCTCGCCGCCCGTTGCGAGCAGTGGCTGCTCGGCGCGAAGGCCCGGCTCGACGCCGCCCGACCGGCCGCCGATGACTGACCCCGCGCCGACCGAGGCGACCGAGAGAACGGCTGCCGGCCGACCCGCACGCGGGAGCCGGTACCCGTCGACCGCGCTCGCGCTCATCGGCGCCGTCCTCGGCAGCCTCGCCCTCGTCGCGTTCCTCGTGCTCGTCGTCGTGCGTCCCGACGGCATGACGCCGCCGCGGACCGACTGGCACGAGGTCGCCGGGGAGGTGACCCTCGCCTACGGCCCCCACATCCTCGACCCCGAGCTCCCCGAGGGCTGGAGCGCCAACTACGCGCGGGTCGGCACGACGGAGGAGGGCGTGACCTGGCGGGTCGGCTTCCTCTCGCCGGACGAGGGCTTCGTCGGCCTGGAGCAGTCGTTCGAGACCGATCCGGTCGCGCCCGCGGCGCTGCCGGAGGAGCTCGGCGAGTCGAGCGGCACGCTGCGCCTCGACGGCCGGATCTGGCAGGTGTTCGACCGCCGCGCCGAGGACCCGAGCGGCAACTACGCCTACGGCATCGCCACGGAGCTGGCGTCCTCCACGGTGCTCCTGCACGGATCGGCGAGCGACGACGACTTCCTCGTCGTCGCCTCGGCGCTGACCGCCGAGGCCGAGCGGTGACGACGCCCGCGGAGGCCTGGGCCGAGTTCGTCGCCGGCAACGCCCGCTTCGTCGCGGGCACGCCCCAGCACCCGCGTCAGGACGTCGAGTACCGCGAGGATCTCGCCGGCGGCCAGACGCCGCGGGCGGCGCTGTTCGGGTGCTCCGACTCCCGGCTCGCCGCCGAGATCATCTTCGACCAGGGGCTCGGCGACCTCTTCGTGGTGCGCAACGCCGGCCAGGTCATCTCGGAGTCCGTCACCGGCTCGCTCGAGTACGCCGTCGCCGTGCTCGGCGTCCCGCTCATCGTCGTGCTCGGCCACGACGAGTGCGGCGCGGTGCGGGCCGCGGTCGAGAGCACCGCGCCGGACGCGGCCCCGCTGCCGGTGCACATCCGCAACCTCATCGAGCCGATCCTCCCGGCCGTCCACCGGGTGCGCGAGCGCGCCGGCCTCGTCTCGGCGATGGACGCCGACCGGCAGGAGGTCGGACGCGAGCACCTGCGCGACACGATCAAGGAGCTGCTCGAGGCCTCGACGGTGATCAGCGAGGCCGTCGCCGACGGTAGGCTGGCGGTGGTCGGCGCGAACTACCGCCTGGCCGCCGGACGGGTCGAGCCCGATGTCATCGTGGGCCTCGTCCGAGCCGAGCACACCGCTGGTTGAGGAGGCCCGGAGGGCCCTCTCGAGACCAGCCCGACGAAAGGCGAGCGCGTGACCGAGATCGTCACGATCGACGGCAAGCAGTACCGCAAGGACCACGACACGATGGGCGACGTCTTCGTCCCCGCGGACGCCCTGTACCAGGCGCAGACCCAGCGGGCGGTCGAGAACTTCCCGATCTCCGGCGACGGCCTCGAGCCGGCGCAGATCGTGGCGCTCGCGCAGATCAAGCGCGCCGCCGCGATCGTCAACGGGCGCCGCGGCATCATCCCGCAGGACATCGCCGACGCGATCGTCGCGGCCGCCGACGAGGTCATCGGCGGGCAGCACCTCGACCAGTTCCCGATCGACCAGTACCAGACCGGCTCCGGCACCTCGTCGAACATGAACATGAACGAGGTGCTCGGCACGATCGCGACGGCCGCGCTCGGCAAGACAGTCCATCCGAACGACCACGTCAACGCGTCCCAGTCCTCGAACGACGTCTTCCCGACCTCCGTGCACGTCGCCGCGACGGGCGCGCTCATCCACGAGCTGGTGCCCGCGCTCGACCATCTCGCCACCGCGCTCGAGGCGAAGGCCGAGGCGTGGAGGACGGTCGTCAAGTCCGGCCGCACCCACCTCATGGACGCGACCCCGGTCACCCTCGGCCAGGAGTTCGCCGGCTACGCCCGGCAGATCCGCCTCGGCGTCGAGCGCGTGCAGACGGCCCTCCCCCGCGTCGCCGAGGTGCCGCTCGGCGGCACGGCGACCGGCACCGGCATCAACACCCCGCTGGGCTTCCCGCAGGAGGTCATCGCGGAGCTCGCGAAGGAGACGGGCCTGCCGATCACCGAGGCGCTCGACCACTTCGAGGCGCAGGGCGCGCGCGACGGCCTCGTCGAGGCCTCGGGCGCGCTGCGGGTCATCGCGGTGAGCCTGACGAAGATCAACAACGACCTGCGCTGGATGGGCTCGGGCCCGAACACGGGCCTCGGCGAGCTGCACATCCCCGACCTGCAGCCCGGCTCCTCGATCATGCCCGGCAAGGTCAACCCGGTCGTCCCCGAGGCCGTGCTCATGGTGTGCGCGCGGGTCATCGGCAACGACGCGACGATCGCCTGGGCCGGCGCCTCGGGCTCCTTCGAGCTCAACGTCGGCATCCCGGTGATGGGCAACGCGCTCCTCGAGTCGATCCGGCTCCTCGCCGCCTCGGTCCGGGTCCTCGCGGACAAGACCATCTCGGGCCTGGAGGCGAACGTCGAGCGGGCGAAGTTCCTCGCCGAGGCCTCGCCGTCGATCGTCACGCCGCTCAACAAGCTGATCGGCTACGAGGCGGCGGCGAAGATCGCGAAGCACGCGGTCGCGAAGGCGCTGACGATCCGCGAGGCGGTCATCGACCTCGGCTACGTGGAGCGCGGCGAGCTCACGCTCGAGCAGCTCGACGAGAAGCTCGACGTCCTCTCGATGACCCACCCGAGCTGAGGCTGCGGCGGCGCACCCGATCAGGCGGTCCGCCGCCGGCTCGGGATGACCGCGAGGACGAGCGCCGCGGCGAAGGCGGCTCGCCCCGCCGCCGAGAGCAGGAAGCCGGCGATCGCGACGTCGCCGCCCGACAGCGGGCGCCCGTCGAACGCCGTGTCGGCGACGCCCATGCCGGTGCGGAACCCCGCGATCCAGCTCCCGAACACGGCCGCGGCGACGAGCGCGAGCCCGAGCACCAGCAGGCGGCGGGTCCGCATCGCGCGGCGCAGGCCCGGGTGCGGGAGGAACGCGAGCACGAGGTAGCCGGCGACCGCGAGGACGCTGAGCAGCAGGCCGCCGAGCACGAGCCCGAGGCCCGAGGCCTCCCCCTGCACGGCCATCTCGGCGTAGATCTCCTCGAGCGTCCAGCCCGGGACCTTCGCGAGCGGGTTCCAGACGGCGGTGTGCAGGGCGCCGAGGGCGGCCACGGCGAGCACGACGATCGCCGACGGCACCGCGACGGCCGCGCGCCGGGCGGACGAGGGCGGAGGTCCCACGGGGCCGTCCGGGGGCGCGAACGGGACGACCAGGAACACCGCGAGCACGAGGCACGCCGCGGCCGTCGGGATCACGAGCACCGGCGTGGAGAGCGCGGGCGCGAGCAGGAGCATCGCGGGCAGCGCCCAGAGCAGCGCGAGCGCCACGAGGCCGGGACGGCGGGCACGCGCCGCTGCGGCCACCGCTCCGAGCGCCCACGGCACGGCGAGCACGAGCAGCAGCAGGCTCGCGGCGTTCATGACGGCGGCGGCCGGCGCGGTGGCGTCGGCGCCGATGGACACGGTGGTGATGAGCACGCCCGACGCGATGACGAGGCCCGCGGCCGTCCGCGTGCGCCCCAGCGCCGTGCGCTCGCGCGGGACCCCGGTCAGCGCGGGATCGCTGCGGTCGATCGTGAGCGCCGTCGCGAACGCGCCGCGCAGGATCGCGCCGCGGCGGACGCCGAGGTCGCCGGCACCCGCGAGGTCGGCCAGCCACTCCTCGCGGTAGCGCTCCCGCACGGGCGCGGGCAGGGTCTCGGCGAGGAGCCGCGCGATCCGCTCCGCCGCGCTCACGCCTCGGCCGCCTTCCCCGATGCCAGCGGCGCGATCTTCGCCCGCACCCGCGCGACGGCGGCGACGGCCGGCTCGGCCGCGCCCGGGACGAGCCGGTACAGCCGGCGCCGCGGCCCAGGCCGCTCGGGCGCGTCCTCCCATTCGCTCGTCAGCCACCCGGCCCGCTCGAGGCGCTCGAGGATCGGGTACACGCTGCCGGGCGGCCGCCCGGTCGCCTTGACGATGCGCAGCCCCCACACGTTCGCCGGCTCCGCGAGCAGCACGGCGAGCACGTCGGCGGTGGCGGGGGTGAGGCGGGACAGCGACTCCATCCCATTACGCTACCTATATCGAGATAGCACGGGCAAGACCGGGCCATTGCGGCGGGGCCGCGGAATAGTTCCTCCCCCTGCCCTCGTTGCGGATGAGGGAACCGGAAAGAGGTCGGAATGTCGAACGTCATCACGGACGAGATCAAGTCGGTCATCGAGGGGCAGGTGCCGATCGTGGCGACCGTCAACCCGGACGGGACGCCGAACGTCGGCCCGAAGATGTCGCTGCGGCCCTGGGACGACACGACGCTCGTCTTCAGCGAGATGACGCAGGGCCAGACCCTCGCCAACGTGCAGGCCGGCTCGAAGGTCGCCGTCGCGATCGTCAACCCCGCCCTCCGCGACGGCTACCGCTTCGTCGGCACGCCCGAGGTCGTCGAGTCCGGCCCCGCCTGGGAGTCGATGCGGGCGAGCTACGAGGCGGTCGGGAGACCGGCCCCGAAGTACGTCGTGCTGCTGCCCGTCGAGCAGATCTTCACCCTCAAGGCGGGGCAGGCCGGCCAGCCCGTCTGAGCCTCACGCCCGCCCGACCACGACGCCGTCGACGATCCGCGCGGACCGGAAGATGCCGTTGACGGTCGCGATGTCCTTCATGACCTCGGGCGAGGCCGTCAGCGAGCGGTCCTGGTAGCCGAGGATCCACTCGTCGAAGGCCGGCACCTCGAGCTCGCGTGGCGGCTCGGGGGCCACGACCCCGTCGTCGAGGTAGCGCATCTCGCGGCCCTCGACCGAGACCCGCTCGAGCCCCTCGACGGCGTCGACCGCCGCCGTGAGCACGCCCTTCGGGAGCTTCGTCCACCAGGCGAGGTCGTCGATCGTCGCCGGTCCGCGCGCGGCGTAGAACGCCGTGACGAAGCGGACGAGGAACGCCGCCTCGTCCTCCTCCGCCGGCGGGAGCCGGACGACGAGCTGCTCCTTCCCGTCGAAGGGACCGAGCGCGAGCACCCCGGTGATCGCGAGCGTCGAGGTGAAGTGGTAGTCGTGTCCCGAGCCCTGCGGCACTCCCGCCTCCGCCCAGCGCCCGGCGAGCTCCGCGCGGGAGTGCGGGCGCGCGTCGAGCGCCTCGATCGCGACGGCCCGCGCGAGCTCGAAGTCGGCATCGCTCAGGCCGAGGAACCGCCGCCGCCCGCGCAGCGCCGTCGCCATCCTCGGACCGGTCACCGCGACGATGCCCGCGAGATCGGCCGGCGAGATCGCGAACAGCGTGCCGCGCATCGGCCAGCCGCGGACGAGCTCCCCCGAGTCGAAGGCGGCGCGGACGTCCGCGGTCGTCGTGCCCGGCCGCGAGCGCAGCGCGATCGCCCGGAGCACGGCGTTCCGATCCTGCCCCTGCATCGCTCCGGCTCGGCGGACCACCCCCGCCGGGGAGAGCTCGGAGCCGCCGAGCAGCTGCGCGCGGAGCCGGAGGCGACGCGCCTGCGCGGAAGTCAGCTCGATCACGGCTCGAGGCTACGGGAGGCCTCCGACGACGCGCTCAACCGAGGACCGGCACCGGCGCGACGGGCACCCCCTCGAAGGTCACGACGCTGCGGTCGCCGACCGGCGAGCCCAGCTGGATCGGGATGAGCACGGTCTGCAGCAGCCCGCTCATGTCCCCGCATCCGGCGAGGTGGTCCTGCTCGGCGGCGCCCGGCAGCCCCCAGTAGACGCCGATGCTGATCTCGGTCTCCGACTGGGCCACGGCTGCGACCCGCGGGATGCAGCTCAGCGGCCCGCTCGTCGCGACGAGCATGTCGGAGAGGCCGTAGGCGTTGTAGTCGTCCCCGGGGTAGCTGCCGACGATGCCGGCCGGCTCCGGCTCACCGAGCAGCGACCAGCGGGGCACGTCGACGAGGTAGTCGGGCGCCCAGCCGCGCTCGATCTCCTGGAAGCCCGTGATCGAGCCGGGCGCGAGGTCCGCGGGCGGCGAGGGCGTCCCCGTGACGACGCGGTCGACGAGCCCCGGGACGGGGCGACCCCACATCTCCTCGATCGGGGTCGGCACGGCGGCGGCTCGCGGCTGGCCGGCGACGAGCGTCCAGATCTGCACGCCCGCGAAGGCGAGGAGCGCGAGCAGGCCGATGAGGCTCACCAGACGCGTCACGCCGTGGACGCCGTCGCCCGGCTCGGCGCGATCGGGGTCGCTCGTCGACCAGCCGACGAGCACGCGCCACTGCGAGCGCGGCGCGACGAGGCCCCAGACGAGGATCGCCCCGAGCAGCCCGGCCGCGCCCAGCAGGATCCAGCTCGTCACGGAACGAGCGTACCGGGCGGGGCCCTTCGACTCCCTGCGGTCGCTCAGGGACCGAGGGTGCGGCCACCTCGCGAACCGGTCCCTGAGCGAGCCGAAGGCGAGTCGAAGGGCGCTTCCGGCTAGGCGAGCTCGTTGCCCTCGAGGAGGTCGGTGACGAGGGCGGCGATCGCCGAGCGCTCCGAGCGGGTCAGCGTCATGTGGGCGAACAGCGGCGAGCCCTTGAGCGTCTCGATCACCGAGGCGACGCCGTCGTGCCGCCCCACCCGCAGGTTGTCGCGCTGCGCGACGTCGTGCGTGAGGACGACCCGCGAGTTCTGCCCGATCCGGGAGAGGACCGTGAGCAGCACGTTCCGCTCGAGGCTCTGCGCCTCGTCGACGATGACGAACGCGTCGTGGAGCGAGCGCCCTCGGATGTGCGTGAGCGGCAGCACCTCGAGGATGCCCCGGTCGACCACCTCGTCGAGCACGTTCTGCGAGACGACCGATCCGAGGGTGTCGAAGACCGCCTGCGCCCAGGGGTTCATCTTCTCCGCGGCGTCCCCCGGCAGGTAGCCGAGCTCCTGGCCCCCGACGGCGTAGAGCGGACGGAACACCATGATCTTCCGGTGCTGCTGCTGCTCGAGCACCGCCTCGAGCCCGGCGCAGAGCGCGAGCGCCGACTTGCCGGTGCCGGCACGACCGCCGAGGCTCACGATCCCCACCTCCGGATCGAGCAGCAGATCGATCGCGAGCCGCTGCTCCGCGCTGCGGCCGTGGAGCCCGAAGACGTCGCGGTCGCCCCGGACCAGTCGCACCGCGTCCGGCCCGGCGACCCGGCCGAGGGCCGATCCCCGCTCGGAGTGGATGACGAGGCCGGTGTTGACCGGCATCCCGGCCACGAGCGGCGTCGCCAGCGTCTCCTCCTCGTAGAGGCGCGCCATGTCCGCGCTGCCCAGGTCGATCTCCGCCTGGCCCGTCCAGCCGCTGTCCGGGGTCTGCTCGGCGCGGTACTCCTCCGCGGCCAGGCCGATCGAGGCGGCCTTGACCCGCATCGGGAGGTCCTTGCTCACGACCGTCACGTCGAGCGCGTCGTTCGCCAGGTTCATCGCGACCGCGAGGATCCGCGAGTCGTTGTCGCCGAGCTGCAGCCCGGAGGGCAGCACGGCCTGGTTCGAGTGGTTGAGCTCGACGCGCAGGCTGCCGCCGTCGCCGACCGCGATCGGGAAGTCGAGCCGCTCGTGCTGCTGGCGCAGGTCGTCGAGATGGCGCAGCGCCTGCCGCGCGAAGTAGCCGAGCTCCGGATCGTGCCGCTTCTTCTCGAGCTCGCTGATGACGACGACGGGGATCACGACGTCGTGCTCGGCGAAGCGGAAGATCGCCCGCGGATCGCTCAGCAGGACCGAGGTGTCGAGCACGTAGGTCATCTGCCGCGTCGCGGCCCCACCTCCCGTCGCCTGCTTCGTCGCGGACTTCGTCTGGCGGGTCTCGGCCACGCTCGCTCCCGTTCCCGGGCGGTCAGTGCGAGCCGCCCGACGAGCACGACGCTATGCCGGTGCGGCTTTCGCGCGTCCGCACGACACGCGGTCGAATGTGACGGGACGGTTAAACCTGGAGGCCGGCCGGCTCAGCGGCCGAGGCGGCGATCGCGCTCGGCGTAGGCGCGCAGGGCGCGCAGGAAGTCGACCTCGCGGAAGTCGGGGCCGAGCGCCTCGACGAAGTAGAACTCCGAGTGCGCCGACTGCCAGATCATGAAGTCGCTCAGCCGCTGCTCGCCCGAGGTCCGGATGACCAGGTCCGGATCCGGCTGGCCGCCCGTGTAGAGGTGCTCGCCGATCTTCTCCGGCGTCAGGTCCTCGGCGAGGTCCTCCAGCGTGCCGCCGTCGCGGCCGTGCTCCCGGATGATCGTCCGGATCGCGTCGACGATCTCGCGGCGGCCGCCGTAGCCGACCGCGAGGTTCACGTGCAGTCCCGAGTGCTGGGCCGTCCGCTGCTCCGCGGCCGCGAGCCGCTCGACGAGGTCGTCCGGCAGCCCCTCGTCCGAGCCGACGTGCTGGATCCGCCAGTCGCGGAACCGGGAGAGCTCGTCGGCGAGGTCGCCGATGATCGCGAGCAGCCCGTCGAGCTCGCCGGCGGGGCGCTTCGCGAGGTTGTCGGTGCTGAGCAGGTAGAGCGTGACGTGCTCGACGCCGATGTCGTCGCACCAGACTAGGAAGTCGCGGTACACGCCCGCGCCCGCGCGATACCCCTGGTCGGTCGAGGCGAGCCCCCGCTGGCGGGCCCACCGGCGGTTGCCGTCGATGATCATGGCGACGTGACGGGGCAGCCTCGCGGGGTCGAGACGCTTGCGCAGCCGGCGCTGGTAGAGGCGATAGAGCAGTCCACCGCTACGAGCCACGGACCTACGGTACTCCCAGGCACTGCGGCCTAAGCTCCCTGCGTGACGCTCGCGCACGACGCCTCGGCGGACCGCCCGCCGGCCGAGACCAAGCCCTCCTGGCGCGGCTGGATCCACGCCGGGACCTTCCCCGTCGCGGTCGCGCTCGGCATCGTGCTGGTGTGCCTCGCCGACGGCTGGTTCGCGAAGCTGATGTCCGCGGTGTTCTTCGCGTCCTCGCTCCTGCTGTTCGGCGGCTCGGCGCTCTACCACCGCTTCGACTGGTCGCCGCGGGTCAAGCTCGCGCTCAAGCGGCTCGACCACGCGAACATCTTCCTGCTCATCGCCGGCACCTACACGCCCGTCGCGACGCTCGCGCTGCCGATGCCGAAGTCGGTCATCCTCATCGCGTTCGTCTGGGGCGGCGCACTGCTCGGCATCGCGTTCCGGCTGTTCTGGATCCACGCGCCGCGCTGGCTGTACGTGCCGCTCTACCTGCTGCTCGGCTGGGGCGCGCTGATGTACATCGCCGACCTGTTCGCCTTCGCGCCGGTGTCGATGATCCTGGTGCTCGTCGGCGGCGCGTTCTACACCGCGGGCGCGATCGTCTACGGCCTGAAGCGCCCGAACCCGTGGCCGCGGCACTTCGGCTTCCACGAGATCTTCCACGCGTGCACGCTGCTCGCCTTCTGCTGCCACTGGACGGCGGTGCTCCTCGTCGCCGTCCACCCGCCCGTGTTCTGAGCGGCGCGGCGTCAGCCGGCGTACGGCTTCGCGGCGACGATCTCGACCGAGATCGACTTGCCGTTCGGCGCGGTGTACGCGGCGGAGTCGCCGGGCTTCAGGCCGAGGATCGCGCGCCCGAGCGGGCTGCCCTCGCTGTACACGTCGAGGTCCGAGTCGCCCGCGATCTCGCGCGAGCCGAGCAGGAAGGTCGTCTCGTCGCCGAGGATCTTGGCGGTGACGACCATGCCGGCCTCGACGACGCCGTCGTCGGGCGGCGTGCCGACGACCGCGGTGCGGAGCAGCTCCTTGAGGACGCGGATCCGCGCCTCGATCTTGCCCTGCTCCTCCTTGGCGGCGTGGTAGCCGCCGTTCTCCTTGAGGTCGCCCTCCTCGCGAGCCGCCTCGATGCGCTTCGCGATCTCCGTGCGGCCCTCGCCCGAGAGCTGCTCGAGCTCGGCGGACAGGCGGTCATGCGCCTCCTGCGTCAGCCAGGTCACCTGCTCGGTCATGTTCGTTCGCCTCCCTCGCCAAACCCCTATCAAGACGAAACCCGCCGGGACCGGCGGGCTCGGGATATTCGGACAATGCTACGGGAGCCAGCAGCGGTACGCCAAACCCGTGTCGGCGCGCTCGGTCGTGCGCAGCCGCTCGGTGAGCTGGCGGGTCGGCAGCTCGGTGCCGACCACCTCGACGACCTTCCAGCCCACGATCGCGTGGACGGGGTTCTGCGCCGCGATCGCGCAGCGCGCCGCCTCCCCATCGCCGAGCGTGACGTTCCAGGTGACGTCGATCGTGCGGTCGTCAACGACCTGGTAGCCGGTCGACTTCCAGAAGTCGCCGATCGACCAGGGCTGCGCCCACACCGCCCACACGATCGCGGCGAGCGCGAGCACGCCGCCGGCGATCCAGACGCCGAGGATCCGGCCACGCGCGGGGCGGCGCCCGTAGCGGACGTCGAGAGTGCTCATCGTGTCCAGCGTAGGCTGGTCGATCGTGAGCATGCCGACCCCGACGCCGACGCCGATCAGCGCCGACCAGGTGACGCCGGGCTGGGTCGGCTTCGTCGTCACCGCGGTGTTCGTCCTCATCGTGGTCGCGCTCATCTTCGACATGACGCGGCGCATCCGCCGCGTGCGCTACCGCGAGGAGGCGCGCGACCGGATCGTCGCCGAGATCGAGGCGGAGCGGATCGACCGCGAGGACTAGAGGGCGATGCGAGGGTCGTACCCCGCGTCGCGGAGCCGCTGGAGCACGGACGCCTGGTGGTCCGGGCCGCGCGTCTCCATGTGGATCTCGATCTCGACCTCGCTGATCTTGAGGTCGAGGTTCTGCCGCGAGTAGCGCACCTCGACGACGTTCGCGTTCGCCCTGGCGATGAGGTCCGAGATGCGGGCGAGCTGACCCGGCCGGTCCGGGAGCGGGATGGTCACCTTGAGGTAGCGCGCCGAGGCCGCGAGGCCGCGGCTGATGACGCGCTCCATGAGCAGCGGGTCGATGTTCCCGCCGGAGAGCACGACCGCCGTCCTGCCGGTCGCCTCGACGACGCCCGCGAGGATGGCGGCCGCGCCGACCGCGCCGGCGGGCTCGACGACGAGCTTCGCCCGCTCGAGCAGCACGACGAGCGCCCGCGCGATCTCGTCGTCCGTCACCGTGACGACCTCGTCGACGTGCTCCCGGATGATGGAGAACGTCAGGTCGCCCGGCTTCGCGACCGCGATCCCGTCGGCGATGGTCGGGTGGATCTCCGCGGCGACGACCTCGCCCGCCTCGAGCGAGGGCAGATAGCCGGCCGCGTTCGCCGCCTGGACGCCGATGACGCGCACCTGACGGCCGTCCGCGGCGGCGCGCTGCTTGACGGCGGAGGCGACGCCCGCGGCGAGCCCGCCGCCGCCGATCGGCACGATGATCGTGTCCGGCGCCGAGGCCTCGTCCCAGATCTCGAGCCCGAGCGTGGCCTGCCCGGTGACGATGTCGATGTGGTCGAACGGCGGGATGTACACCGCGCCGGTCTGCTCGGCGAACTCGAGGGCGGCCGCCTGCGTCTCGTCGAAGATCGCCCCGACCAGCTGGACATCCGCCCCGTACGAGCGGGTCGCCGTGAGCTTGGGGATCGGCACGCCGACCGGCATGAAGATGGTCGCGCGGATGCCGAGCTCGCGGGCGGCGAAGGCGACGCCCTGCGCGTGGTTGCCGGCGGAGGCCGCGACCACGCCGCGCGCCTGCTCCTCGGCGGTGAGCCGGGAGATGCGGTTGTACGCGCCGCGGATCTTGTACGAGCCGGTGCGCTGCAGGTTCTCGCACTTGAGGTAGACGGGGCTACCGAGGACCTCGGCGAGGGAGCGCGAGGTCTGCATCGGCGTGCGGACGATCACCTCGGCGACGCGCGAGGCCGCGGCCTCGATCTCGGCGAGCGTCGGGGCGGCGAGCCCCGTGTCGGCGCCCTCCTGCGCGTGGCGAAGGATCATCGCGCCGCTCCCTCCTGCGTCTGACCGTCTCCATCTTCCTGCACGCCGGCTGGGAGTCCGTTCACGGCGTCCTCGGCGTCCTCGGCGTCCTCGGCGTCCTCCTCGTCGGCGCCGCCGGGCACCAGCCGGCGGACCACGACGTTCGCGACGGCGACGAGCGGCACGGCGAACAGCGCCCCCGGGATGCCGCCGATGAGCGAGCCGGCGGCGACGGCGAAGACGACCGCGAGCGGGTGGACCTTGACCGCGGTGCCCATGACGAGCGGCTGCAGCACGTGCCCCTCGACCTGCTGCACGAGCAGCACGATCGCGAGCATGATGATCGCCGGGATCGGGCCGAGGTAGACGAGCGCGACGAAGACGGCGAGCGCGCCGGAGAACAGCGCGCCGACGATCGGGATGAAGCTCGCCAGGAACACGACGACCGCGATCGGGATGACGAGCGGGAAGCCGCCGGTGAAGAGTCCGAGGATCCACGCGCCGAGGCCGATGCCGACGGCGTCGACCGCCGCGACGAAGATCTGGATCCGGGCGAAGGTGCTGAGCGTGGTCCAGCCGGCGTTCGCCGCGGCGTCGATCCGCGACCGGCCGCCCTTGGGGAAGAGCCGCAGGAACCAGCGCCAGATCCGCGGTCCGTCGATGAGCAGGAAGAGCGTCGCGAAGAGCGTGAGCAGCAGGCCGGCGAGGACGTGCCCGGCGGTCGAGCCGACGCTCAGCGCGCCCGACCAGAGCGTCGCGGTGTCGTGGCTGAACGCGTCCCACCAGTCGAGGATGGTCTGCTCGAGGTCGGTGACGTCGACGAAGAACGGCGGACCGGCGAGCCATCCGCTGATGTCCTCGACGGCCTCGAGCGTCGCCTCGACGAGCCCGCTCCAGCCGCCGCGGATCTGGAACACGACGAGCGTGACGAGCCCGCCGACGAGGGCGAGCGCCCCCACCATGCTCGCGGTGACGGCGGCCCACTTCGGCCAGCGGTGGCGCTGCAGGAAGCTCGAGAACGGCACGAGCAGCGCCGCGAGCAGGATCGAGATGAGCAGCGGGATGACGACGAGCTTGAACTGGATGACGAGCCAGATGATCACCGCCGCGACGGCGACGATGACGAGCAGCCGCCACGACCACGCCGCCGCCGTCCGCACGCCCTGCGGCACCCGGTCCTCGTTCGTCCCGTTCACGCCCCGAGCCTATTGCCTCTCTTTTCAGGAGTTCCGGCCGTTATTCAGGTACGAGCCGGCCCGCGCTCCGCGGGCTTCGGAGCGGGACGCCTGAACACGGCGCGGAACGCCTGAAAAGGGAGGTCGGTGGTCGGGGATAGGTTGAGGGCGTGGCAGGACGCGACCCGGAGCGGGTGACGCCGGGGCAGGCGCGGCGCGTGCTGCTCGCGGCCCAGGGCTTCGGCTCGGCCCCGCCCGCGACGGTGGGCCGGCGACGGCTCGAGGCGGCCGCACGGCGCCTCGGGCTGCTCCAGCTCGACTCGGTCAACGTGTTCGAGCGCAGCCACTACCTGCCGCTCCACGCCCGCCTCGGGGCCTACGAGAAGGCGCAGCTCGACCGCGTGACCTTCGCCGACCCCGCCCGCTGGACCGAGTGGTGGGCGCACGAGGCGGCGCTGTTCCCCGTCGAGGACCTGCCCCTCTGGTCCTGGCGGAAGGCCGAGTACCGCGCCCGCGACCCCTGGTTCCCCGACTTCGCGGGCGACCACGAGGCGCTCATGCGGGAGCTGCTCGACGTGCTGCGCGGCGAGGGCCCCCTGGCCGCGAGCGACATCGAGCACGAGGAGAACCGCCGTCACGGGCCGTGGTGGGGCTGGTCGGCGGTCAAGCGCGGGCTGGAGATCCTCTTCCGCCGCGGCGACGTGGTCTCGGCCGGCAGGACGCGGTTCGAGCGGCGGTACGCGCTGCCGGAGCAGGTGCTCCCCGACTCGGTGCTCGGCGTCGAGGTGCCGCGAGCGGACGCGATCCGCGAGCTGGTGCGGCGATCGGCCGTCGCGCTCGGCATCGGGACCGCGGCCGACCTCGCCGACTACTACCGGCTGCGGACCGACGACACTCGCGCCGCCGTCCGGGATCTCGAGGAGGCGGGTGAGCTCGTGCCGGTCCGGGTCGACGGCTGGCGGCAGCGCGCCTGGATCCACCGTGACGCGAAGCGGCCGTCCCGCCTGCGGGCCTCGGCGCTGCTCAGCCCCTTCGATCCCGTCGTCTGGGACCGCGGGCGGGCGGAGCGGATGTTCGGCTTCCGCTACCGGATCGAGATCTACACGCCCGCGCCGAAGCGGGTCTTCGGCTACTACTCGCTGCCGATCCTGCTCGACGACCGCCTGGTCGGGCGGATCGACCTGAAGTCCGACCGGAAGGCGGGCGTGCTCCGCGTCCAGTCCGCCTGGCACGAGGAGGGCGCGGACGCGGCGCCGGCCGATCCGGGGCGGGTCGCGGCGCTCGTGCGCGCGGCGGGGGCGTGGCAGGGGCTCGACGAGGTGACGGTCGCGGACCGCGGCACCCTCAGCGCGGCGCTGCGGAGCGCGCTCCGCGAGTCGAGTGAGTGATTGCAATTTCAATCATTAGAGCTAGAATTCCACTCAATGACTGATATTCCAATCACCACCGACGAGCTGGAGGCGCGGATCGGCGCGGCCATCCGGCAGTGGCGGATCGACGCCGGCCTCTCCCAGGACGAGCTCGCCGAACGGGCGAGCCTGTCCCGCTCCGCGATCCAGCAGCTCGAGGGCGGCGGCGGCTCGCGGCTCGAGACGCTCGTCCGGGTGCTGCGCTCGCTCGGGCGCACCGACGCCCTCGACGCGCTCGCACCGCGCGTCGGACCCTCGCCGATCGAGCAGCTCGCCGCGCAGCGCCGGGCCGACCGCCGGACCACCCGGGCGCCGCGGGTCGGCCGGAAGGGGTGAGCGGTGGCCTTCGAGCACACCCGGCTGATCGAGGTCCGCTACGCGGGCCGGACGGTCGGCGCCGCCGTGCCGGGGACCGGGAGCACGGCCTTCCAGTACGACCCGGCCTGGCTGCGCTCCGGGATCGAGCTCGCGCCGTTCCTGATGCCGCTCTCCGGCGGGCCACGCGTCTACGAGTTCCGCGGGCTGCGGCCGGAGACCTTCTTCACCCTCCCGCCGACGATCGCCGACTCGCTCCCCGACCGCTTCGGCAACGCGCTCATCGACGCCTGGATGGAGCGCCAGGGCATCGCGTCCTCCGACGTCACGCCGCTCGACCGCCTCGCCTACGTCGACGGCCGCGCGATGGGCGCGCTCGAGTTCGAGCCGTCGAACGGCCCCGACGCCGAGCCGCCGACCATCGTCGACCTCGCGGCGCTCACGGTCGCCGCGCGGGAGGCCGTCGCGGGGCGGCTCGGCGACGACGACGGCCGGACGACCGCGGCGCTGCAGACCCTCCTCCAGGTCGGCACCTCCGCCGGCGGCGCGCGGCCCAAGGCCGTGCTCAACCTCGTCGAGGAGACCGGCGAGTTCCGCTCCGGGGTGTTCCCGCCGCGACCCGGCGAGTCGGCGTGGCTGCTCAAGTTCGACGGCGCGACCGATGCGCGGACCCTCGCGGAGTCGCAGCAGTACACGCGCGTCGAGTACGCCTACTCGCGCATGGCGCACGCGGCCGGCATCGCGATGTCCGAGACGCGGCTCCTGCCCGAGGGCGGCCGCGCTCACTTCATGACGCGGCGCTTCGACCGGCCGGCGCCCGGCGTCCGCATCCACATGACGACGCTCTGCGGCCTGCGCGCGCTCGACAACGACCTCGTCGGCGTGCACGACTACGCGCAGCTGCTGCAGACCGTCATCGAGCTCGGCCTCGGCGAGGACGCGCTCGTCGAGGCCTTCCGGCGGATGGCGTTCAACGTGATGGCGGTCAACCACGACGACCACACGAAGAACCACGCCTTCCTGATGGACGCCGAGGGCCGCTGGTCGCTCGCCCCCGCCTACGACCTCACCTACGCGAACGTCCCCGGCCACCCCTACATGGGCCAGCACTGCCTCGGCGTGGACGGCGAGTTCCGGCTCATCGACCGGGACCGGCTGCTCGGCGTCGCCGAGCGCTTCGCCGTGCCGTACGCGAAGCGGGAGCTCGAGCGAGTGCGCGAGGCGGTCGAGCGCTGGCCCGAGTTCGCCGCGGAGGCGGGCGTGCCGGAGGACCAGGCGGCGGCGATCGGCGCCGCGCACCGCACGCTCGGGCGAGGGCTCGCGCCGTGAGGTGCGGCTACTTCGATCGGGGCGAGTGCCGTTCGTGCACGCTCATGGGCATCCCGCGGGCACGACAGCTCGCGGACAAGGAGGCGCGCGCCCGGCGGGCGGTGCCCGGCGAGACGCGCTGGCTGCCGACCTTCGCGGGCCCTGAGGCCGCCTTCCGGAACAAGGCGAAGATGGTCATCGGCGGCACCGCCGAGGCGCCGACGCTCGGCATCCTCGACGCGGAGCGGCGCGGCGTGGACCTGAGCGGCTGCGGCATCACGGCCGAGGGGCTGCGCGCCGCGTTCCCCGCGATCAAGGCGTTCATCGGCTCGGCCGGGCTCGCGCCCTACGACGTCGCGAGCCGCCGCGGCGAGCTGAAACACGTGCTGCTCACCGAGGCGCCGGACGGCTCGCTGATGGCGCGGTTCGTGCTCCGCTCGACGGAGGCGCTGCCCCGGATCCGGAAGCGGCTGCCCGAGCTGCGCGCGGCGCTCCCGCGGCTGACGGTCGCGACGGCGAACATCCTGCCGGCGCACGTGGCGCTGCTCGAGGGCGACGAGGAGCACGTGCTCACGACGAACGACGCGCTCACCATGCGCGTCGGGGCGCTCGACCTGGGCCTGCCGCCGCGCAGCTTCTTCCAGACGAACACCGCGGTCGCGGCGGCGCTCTACCGGCAGGCGCGGGCGTGGGCGGACCAGCTGCGACCTCCGCCGGCGACGGTCTGGGATCTGTACTGCGGCATCGGCGGCTTCGCGCTCTCCCTCGCCGGCGAGGGCCGGGTGGTGACGGGCGTCGAGACCAGCGCGGAGGCGGTCGCGGCGGCGAACGGGGTCGGCGCGCCCGGCGCGCGGTTCGTCGCCGCCGACGCGACCGGCTGGGCGCGCGAGCAGGGCGCCGTCCCCGAGCTCGTCGTGGTGAACCCGCCCCGCCGCGGCCTCGGCCCGGAGCTCGCGGACTGGCTCGAGTCCTCGGGCGTGCCGACGGCGATCTACTCGAGCTGCAATCCGGACACGCTCGCGCGCGACCTCGAGCGGATGCCCTCGCTGCGCGCGCGGGAGGCGCGGGTGTTCGACATGTTCCCGCAGACGGAGCACCTGGAGGTCATGGTGCTGCTCGAACGCATGTAAATCATTCTTGACATGGTGTCGCGTCTGCTTTACCTTCGGAATGTCCATAATTCTTGACATTCGGAGACTCCCTCATGGCATTCCAGACCGCGCCCGAGGAGCGCAGCGCGTGGATCATGCTCGTGCTCGCCGTCGTCGGCTATCCCGTCTACGTGGTCCAGCTCCTCGCGGGCGCCGGTGACCGGCCGCTGCCCGAGGCGCCGTTCGCGTGGCCGATGATCTGGACGATCGTCGGCTCGATCGCCGCGTCCTTCGTCCTGCACGCCCTCTTCCGGGTGTTCACCGACCTCGAGAGCAATCGGCGCGACGAGCGCGACCGGCAGATCGGGCGGTTCGCCGATCGCACCGGACAGGCCTTCGTCGTCGCGGGCGCCCTCGGCAGCCTCGTCCTCGCGATGCTCGAGCTGCCCGCCTTCTGGATCGCGAACGCCATCTTCCTCGGCTTCTTCCTGTCCGCGATCCTCGGATCGATCGCGAAGATCGCGGCCTACCGGGGAGGGCTCAGCCCGACATGGTGAAGCCCACCCAGGTCACGAACGCCATCCGGCGGCTGCGCTTCGAGGCCGGCGAGATGACCCAGGCGGAGCTCGCCGAGCGCATCGGCGTCACCCGCCAGACCCTCATCGCCATCGAGCAGGGCAGGTACTCCCCGTCCCTCGAGACCGCCTTCCGCATCGCGCGGGCGCTCGGCGCCGCGCTCGACGAGGTGTTCCAGTTCCCCAAGGAGGCGCCGTGAGGTCCGTCGTCCAGGGCCGACTCGCTTGGCTCGCTCAGGGACCGAAGTGAAGGGAGCACCGGCCGCCCTTCAGCCAGGGGCCGGCTAGAAGCCGCCGCCGATGGTGCGCAGGCGCTGGATGCGATCCGGCAGCGGCGGGTGCGTCGCGAACAGCCGCGCCATGAACCCCGGCCGGTTCGGGTCCGAGATCCACATGTGCGCCATCGACGAGTTCTGCCGGGCCATCGGCTGCCCGTAGGTCTGCAGCTTCTCGAGCGCCCGCGCGAGGCCCTCGGGGTAGCGGGTGGTGAGCGCGCCCGTCGCGTCGGCCAGGTACTCGCGCTGCCGCGAGATCGCGGCCTGCACGACGGCGGCGAGGAGCGGCGCGACGATCATCGCGACGAGGCCGAAGATGAGCAGGATCGGGCCGCCGTTGCTGTTCCGCGAGCCGCGGCCGCCGAAGATCGCCATCCGCAGCAGCAGGTCGGCGATCATGCCGATCGCGACGACGAGGCCGAAGACGATCATCGAGACCCGGATGTCGTAGTTGCGGACGTGGCCGAGCTCGTGCGCCATCACGCCCTCGAGCTCCGAGTCGTCCATCAGCTCGAGGAGCCCGGTCGTCGCCGCGACCGCCGCGTGCTTCGGATCGCGCCCCGTCGCGAAGGCGTTCGGCGCGGGGTCGTGGATGACGAACACCCGCGGCATCGGCGTCCCGGTCGTGATCGAGAGGTTCTCGACGATCCGCCAGAGCCGCGGGTCGTCCGACTTCTGGATCTCCCGCGCGCCCGAGATCGCGAGCGCCTCGGCGCTCGCCGCGAAGTACTGGATGAGCGCGTAGACCGCCGCGATCGCGACGACGACGACGGCGATCACCCAGCTCTGATAGATCCACGCCGCGAGCGTCCCGAGCCCGCCGATGATGAGGACGAAGAACAGCAGGATGAGGACGGTGTTGACCTTGTTCTTCCGTACCGCGGAATACAACTAGGAACGCACTCCCCCGCGCCGACTCAGAACTGCACGCGCGGCGGCTCGGCGATCGCCGCGGCATCGGCGACCTCGAAGAACTCGCGCTCCCCGAAGCCGAGGCGGCGGGCGATCAGGTTGTTCGGGAACACCTGGATCTTCGTGTTGAGCTCCCGCACCCCGCCGTTGTAGAAGCGGCGCGACGCCTGGATCTTGTCCTCCGTGTCGACGAGCTCGGCCTGGAGCTGGAGGAAGTTCTGGCTCGCCTGCAGCTGCGGATACGCCTCGGCGACCGCGAACAGGCTCTTCAGCGCGCCCTGCAGCATGCCCTCGGCCTCGGCCGCCTCGTGCGGGGAGAGGCCCGGCTCGATGGTCGCGGCCCGCGCCGCCGTGACGTTCTCGAACACCTGGCGCTCGTGCGCCGCGTAGCCCTTGACCGCCTCGATGAGGTTCGGGATCAGGTCGGCACGACGCTTGAGCTGGACGGTGATGTCGCTCCACGCCTCGTCGACGCGCAGCTTGAGGGTGACCAGGCCGTTGTACGTCGCCCAGTAGAAGATGCCGACGATGAGACCGGCGACGACGATGACGCCGATCACGATCCACAGCCAGAGAAGGTCCATGGCGGCATCCTAGAGCCAGCGGGTGGGGTTTCCCCTGGACATGGGCCGGACGCCGGCTGTTCACGCCCGCTTCCCCGTCACGTCGCCCCCGGCCCATAGCTTGCGGACGATGCGGGTGGCACCGCAGCCCGGACACAGCACGGGCGGCCGCTCGCGACGGAGGAAATGTGAAGACCACTCCCGCCATCGCGGGCCTCGCCCTCGCCGCCGCCCTCGGCCTCACGGCCTGCAGCGCCGGCGAGCCGGCGGCACCCGGCGCGTCCGGCGTCGACGCGGCCGCCGCCACGAGCCTCGCCGACTTCGGGGACCTCGCCGCGCTCGAGGCCGCCGCCAAGGCCGAGGGCCGGCTCAACGTCATCGCGCTGCCGCGCGACTGGGCGAACTACGGCGCCGTCCTCGACGCCTTCATGGCGAAGTACCCGGAGATCACGATCGACGAGGCGCAGCCCGACATCTCGAGCGCCGAGGAGATCAAGGCCGCCGAGGACCTCGCCGGTCAGGACACCGCCCCCGACGTCTTCGACCTCGGCCTCGCCGTCGCCGCATCGAGCACGGCCCAGTTCGCCGAGTACCGGGTCGCCGCCTGGGACGACATCCCCGACGAGCTGAAGAGCGCCGACGCCCGCTACTGGGCCGACTACGGCGGGTTCATGGCGATCGGCTACGACCCCGACGCGGTCCCCGAGCCGAGCTCGCTCGACGACCTCCTCGGGCCGGCGTACCGCGGCAAGGTCGCGCTCAACGGCGACCCGACGCAGGCGGGCGCGGCGTTCGCCGGCGTCGGCCTCGCGGCCGTGCAGAACGGCGGGTCGGCCGACGACTTCCAGCCCGGCATCGACTTCTTCCAGGAGCTGAACGCGGCCGGCAACTTCCTCAAGGTCGACGCGACGCCCTCGACCATCGCCTCGGGCGAGATCGCGGTGACCTTCGACTGGGACTACCTGCAGGCGGGGTACGCCACCGCGCTCGAGGGCACCCGCAACTGGGAGGTCGTCATCCCCGCGGGCACCGGCTACGCGGGCTACTACTACCAGGCGATCAACAAGGACGCCCCGCACCCGGCCGCCGCGCGGCTCTGGCAGGAGTTCCTCTACAGCGCCGAGGCGCAGAACCTCTGGCTCGCCGGCGGCGCCCGCCCGGTGCTCGGCCCGGCGCTCGAGGCCTCCGGCGAGATCGACGCCGAGCTCTGGGGCGCGCTGCCCGAGGCGCCGACCGAGTTCGTCAACCCGAGCCCGGCGCAGTCCGAGGCCGCGGGCGCGCTGCTCGGCGAGAAGTGGGCGAGCGCTGTCCAGTAGGCGGATCCGATCCCGGATGGGGGCGGCCCTCGGGCTGCTCCCGTTCGGGGTCTACGTCGTCCTCTTCCTCGCCCTGCCGACGCTCATCGCCGTCGGCACCGGCTTCCTCGACGGCGACGGGGCGTTCACCCTCGACAACGTCGCCGCGCTCGGCGAGGGCTTCGTGCTGCAGGGCTTCTGGAACACGATCTGGCTCTCCGCGCTGAGCGCGGTCGTCGGCGCCGCGATCGGCCTGCTCGTCTGCGCGGCGCTGAGCCGCTCGCCGGGCACCGGCCCGTTGCGCACCGTCGTCGACGCGCTCTCCAGCGTGCTCGCCCAGTTCGGCGGCGTCATGCTCGCCTTCGCGTTCATCGCGACGATGGGCGCCCAGGGCCTCGTCACGATCATCCTGCGCGGCTGGGACGTCGACATCTACGCCGACGGCGTCTGGCTCTACGAGATGCCCGGGCTCGTGCTGCCGTACATCTACTTCCAGGTGCCGCTCATGGTCATCGTGTTCATGCCGGCGATGGAGGCACTGCGCCCGCAGTGGGCCGAGGCGAACGCGACGCTCGGCGGCACCCGGCTCGCGTTCTGGCGGCACATCGGGCTGCCCGTCCTCGCGCCGAGCCTCCTCGGCTCGCTGCTGCTGCTCTTCGCCAACGCGTTCTCCTCCTTCGCGACCGCGGCCGCGCTCATCAGCCAGGGCGCCCAGATCACGCCGCTGCAGATCCGCGCCTCGCTGACGAGCGAGACGGTGCTCGGCCGGGAGCACCTCGCCGGCGCGCTCGCGCTCGGCATGATCGTCGTGATGGTCGTCGTCATGGTCGGCTACGCGCTGCTCGATCGGCGGGCGTCGAGGTGGCAGCGATGACCCGACGCGGCCCCGCCGACATCCGGCCGAGCCGGACGACCCAGATCGTCGTGCTCGTCGTCGTCGGGCTCGTGTTCGCGATCCCCATCGTCGCGATGGTCGAGTTCTCGCTGCGCGCCGGGCTCACCGGGGGCCTCACCCTCGACCACTGGGCGACCGTGCTCGGGGGACGGATGCCCGCGTCGTACCAGCGTCCGCTGGTCGGCGGCATCCTCAACTCGCTGCTCATCGCCGCCCTCACCGCCGCGATCGTGCTCGTCCTCCTGGTGCCGACGCAGGTGCTCGTGCACCTGCGCTTCCCGAGGCTGCGGCGGGTGCTCGAGTTCGTCTGCCTGCTGCCCATCACGATCCCGGCGATCGTGCTCGTGGTCGGGCTCGCGCCCATCTACTCGGTGCTCGCCCGGATGTTCGGCAGCGGCGCGTGGACGCTCTGCTTCGCCTACGGGATCCTCGTGCTCCCGTACGCGTACCGCGCGATCCAGTCGAACCTCACCGCCGTCGACCTGCACACCCTCACCGAGGCCTCGCGGACGCTCGGCGCGAACTGGCTGACGACGCTCTGGACCGTCGTGCTGCCGAACATCCGGCGCGGCCTCGTCGCCGCGTCGTTCATCACCGTCGCCGTCGTGCTCGGCGAGTACACCATCGCCCTGCTGCTGAACCGGCAGAACCTCCAGACCTCGATCGTCCAGATCTCCAAGTTCGACCCGTTCGCCCCCGTCATCGTCGCCCTCCTCGCGCTCGCGTTCGGCTTCGTGCTGCTGCTCGTGCTCGGCCGGGTGTCCGCTCCGAGGAGGAGGAAGTGATGCCCGCATTCGCCGTGGAGCTCCGCCGCGTCGTCAAGGACTACCCCGGTCTGCGCGCGCTCGACGACCTCGACCTGCGCCTCGCGCCCGGCGAGCTCATCGCCCTGCTCGGGCCCTCCGGCTGCGGCAAGACCACCGCCCTCCGCGCGCTCGCCGGCCTCGAGACGATCACGAGCGGCGAGATCCTCGTCGACGGCGAGGACGTCACGGGCCTGCCGACGAACCGGCGCGACATGGGCATGGTCTTCCAGGCCTACTCGCTCTTCCCGCACATGACCGCGATCGAGAACGTCGAGTACGGCCTGCGGATGCGGCGGGTCGCCAGAGCGCAGCGGCACGAGCGCGCGCTCGAGTCGCTCGCCCTGGTCGGGCTCGAGGGCCGCGAGGGCCGCTACGCGCACCAGCTCTCCGGCGGGCAGCAGCAGCGCGTCGCGCTCGCCCGGGCGCTGGTGACCCGGCCGAAGGTGCTCCTCCTCGACGAGCCGCTGTCGGCGCTCGACGCGAAGGTGCGCGTGCAGCTGCGCGAGCAGATCCGGCGGATCCAGACCGAGCTCGCCATCACCACCGTCTTCGTGACCCACGATCAGGAGGAGGCGCTCGCCGTCGCCGACCGGATCGCCGTCATGCACGCCGGCCGGATCGAGCAGATCGGGACGCCCGAGGAGCTCTACGGGACGCCCCGCAGCGCGTTCGTCGCCGACTTCGTCGGGCTCTCCAACCGCATCCCGGGCGAGCTGCGCGGCGGCGTCGTCACGGCCTATGGCACGCGGTTCCCGCTGCTCGGCGACGGCCTCGCCGATGGGCCGGTCCTCGCCTACGTCCGTCCGGAGGACGTCCGCTTCGGCGCGGCGGGCCTCGGCGTCCCCGCGACGGTCGTCACCTCGAGCTTCCTCGGCTCGCTCCGGCGCACCGTGGTGCGGCTCGCCGACGAGACGCTGGTGCACATCCAGCACGACGCGGCCGACGCGCGCACGCCGGGCGAGGAGGTGCGGATCGCGTTCGCCGGGCGCCCGGTGAGCGCGAGCGCGCGGGACTGAGTCCGACGGCGTGGCGCGCGGTGCCCGGCCGCTCAGCCGGACGATCGCAGCGCCGCGTCCAGGGACGCCATGAGCCGCGCGGTGCGGCTGACGCCGGCCGGCGCGGCGGGGTAGCGGCGGAGGACGTCGATCAGGACCGGCGTCGCGCGCTCGCGGGCGGACCGGATCGCCGCCGCGGCCGCGGCCGGGTCCCCGTCCGCCCGGATCTCGGCGATCCGCGCGGCGTTCGCCGCCGCTCGGAGGAGGTGCCCGAGCTGGCTCGCCCGGGCGATCGGGTGGAGATAGGCGGCGGACGCGGCGTCCCCCGCGGCCTGAGCCGCGAGCCGCGCCGCCTCGCCCGGCGCGTCCCGCGCCGCGCGGTGCGCGTCCATCGAGGCGACGCGCTGCCGTCGCGTCCTGGGCTCGCCGTTCGCGAACGCCCAGGCGGCACCGATCGCCGCGCGGGGGCGTCCGTCGCCCGGCACCGCCTCCTCGAAGATCGGCAGCACCGGCTCCGCGCACTGCGCGACGAAGCGGGCGACGCAGCGCAGCTCCTCGAGCGTCAGCTCGAAGTCCCCCGCGGCGTCCGGCATCCCGACATCCTCGCGGGCCCGACGGCGGGCCGCACCCGACCACCGCCGAATAGGGTGGGCGGATGGGCCGAACCGATCGCGCCAGCCTGCTCCTGCACGTCGACAGGCCTCGGGTGTTCGCGGCCCTGACGAGTCGTGAGGCGCTCCTGACCTGGCTCCCGCCGCAGGGCATGCGCGCCCGCTTCGAGCGCTTCGACCTGCGCGAGGGCGGCTCGTACCGGCTCGTGCTGACCTACCCGGACGCCGCCGGCGTGCCGGGCAAGACCTCGGCGGTCGGGCGATCCGACGCCCATCGCCGCGATGCTAGACCGGCCGCACGAACTCCGGCTGGTCGAGCACGCGCAACCAGCTCCCGTCGGCCTGCCGCCGAACGACCTGGGCCCGCGCGCCCGCGCCGTCCCGCGGGGGCGTCGACGTCAGCGCGAGATCCCCGCTGACGAGCGTCGGCAGCGGCGGCTCGGGCTCGAACCGGGCGCCCGAGGCGAGCACCTGCGCCCAGAGCGCCTGGATCGCCGCACGCCCGGTCGTCGTGCGCCCGGGCGGGAACGCCAGCACGGCGTCCTCCTCGTAGAGCGCGGCGACGCCCTCGGCGTCGCCGGCGTTGGATCGCTCGACGAACAGCCGAGTGATGTCCTCCGGCGTCCACGCCTTCGCTCGTTCGGTCATGCTGGCCCTCCTCGGCGGTGATTCCTTCACTCCAGGTTCGGCGCTCGCACTCAAGAAGTCCAACAGATGGTTCTACTGATCATGAGAAGCTTTGCTCATGGAACTTCGGCAATTGGAGTACTTCGTCGCGGTAGTGGAGGAGGCCGGCTTCACCCGGGCGGCGGAACGCGTGCGCATCAGTCAGTCCGGCGTCAGCGCGCAGATCCGCAGCCTCGAGCGCGAGCTCGGCGCGGTGCTGATCGACCGGTCATCCCGGCTGGCGACCGCCACCGTGGCCGGCGAGGCGGCGCTCGTGCACGCCCGCGCGGCGCTCGCGGCGGCCCGCGCGATGCGGGAGGCGGTGCAGGAGATCACGGCGGCGATCCGCGGGCGCCTGCGGGTCGGCATGGTCTCCGGCTGCACCGTGACGCCCCTGTTCGAGGCGCTCGCGGAGTTCCATCGCGCCCAGCCGGGCGTCGACCTGCTCGTGAGCGAGGCGAGCTCCGACGAGCTGGTCGCGCGCGTCCGCGCGGGACGGCTCGACCTCGCCCTCGTGGGCGTGCCCGCCGCCGCGCCCTCGGATCTCGAATCGCTCAGCGTGATCAGCGAGGGCATCGCCGCGCTCGTGCCGGGCGGGCACCCCCTCGCCCGGAGGACGTCGATCGGCGTCGCAGACCTCGCGGGCCAGCAGTTGATCTGCATGCCGAACGGCACCGGGGTGCGCGCCGTCCTCGACCTGGCGCTCGCCGGAGCGCCGCGACCCGCGTCGATCCGGATCGAGGCCAGCGCGCCCGCCGCCATCGTCGATCTCGCCCGGCGGGGCCTGGGGATCGCCGTCCTGAGCGAATCGATGGCAGCGATCGCGCCCGACCTGGTCGCGCTCCCGATCACCGACGCGAGCGTGCCGGCCGCGCTCGCGCTGATCTGGACGCCCCAACCGGGCCCGGCGCTGCGCCGGCTCGTCGCGGAGTGCGTGCGGCGATTCGACGTCGAGGCGGCGGCGCCGCTGCCCGGCGGCGATCCGATCGAACGGGGGTCGGCGGACCGCGGCCTCGGGTCTCGCGTGCCCCGGGCGGGACTCGAACCCGCACTGAGACGGGTTTAAACCGCCTGCCTCTGCCATTGGGCTACCGGGGCGGACCCAGCGTAGCGGGGAGCGGCCGCTCAGGCGCCGACGCGCTTCTCGTAGCGCAGGCAGGGCACGCGCACGACGCCGGTCGCGACCTCCGCCTCGTAGTCGAAGGCGCCGGCGTCCGCCCAGCCGTGCCGCTCGTAGAACGCGCGGGCGCGCGCGTTGCCGGGCACGACGGCGAGCCAGGCCAGGTCGTGACCGCCCGCCGCGACCAGCTCCTCCGCCCGGGCGAGCAGCGCGCCGGCGACGCCGGTGCCGCGCGCGGCGGCGTCGACGTAGACCTGCTCGAGCTCGTCGCCGACCACCACGACGAAGCCGAGCACCTCGCCGCCCGACTCCGCCACCCAGGCGTCGCCGAGTCGCGCGGCGACCCGCGGCGGATACGAGGCCGCGGTCCGATGGCGCACCAGCTCGTCCGGGACACGGCCCGCGTGGCCGTCCGCCCAGCCCTCGTGCCAGATCCGCGCGATCCGCTCGCGATCCCCCTCGACGGCGGCTCGGATCCGCGGACCGGCGCTCATCCGGCATCCTCGGGCTAGGAGGACTTCCTCGCGCGCGGCTTCGGCTCGGCGGCCGGCTCGGCCGTCGCACGGGCGCGGGTCGGGGGTCGCAGCGCGTACTCCTGGAACACGGCGCGCGGGCGGCCGAGCGCGAGCGAGGCGAGCTCCCGGCCCAGGAAGAAATTGCCGGCCCAGTCGCCGACGACCCGGAGCTTGCGCTCCCACGTCGGCATCGCGAAGCCGTGGTAGGTGCGGTGCGCGACCCAGGCCGGGAAGCCGCGGAGCGAGAACCGCCCGGACTGCATGACGCCGTTGTAGAGGCCGAGGCCGGCGACCGCGCCGGCGTTCCGGTGGAAGTAGTCGATGACGCCCTCGCCGCGCAGCACCGCGACGAGGTTCTTCGCCAGCCGCTTCGCCTGGCGCACCGCGTGCTGCGCGTTCGGCACGCAACTGCCGTCGGGCAGCGGGCTGTTGCCGGAGAGGTCCGGCACCGCCGCCACGTCGCCGGCGGACCAGACGTCCGGCACCACCTCGCCGGTCTCCGTGACGACCTGCAGCGCCGCATTCGCCCGGATGCGGCCCCGCTCGTCCTGCGGGAGGCCGAAGGCCTTGACGGACGGGTGCGCCATGACGCCGGCCGTCCAGATCAGCAGGTCCGTCTCGTACCGCTCGCCGGTCGAGAGCTCGATGACGCCGTTCTCCGCGCTCGTCATCTGGGTGTTCAGGTGCACGGTGACGCCGCGCCGCTCGAGATCGCCGACCACCCACTGCGCGTTGCGCTCCGAGACCTCCGGCATGATCCGGCCGAGCGCCTCGACCAGGTGGAAGCTGGTCTCCTCGAACGCGATCGTCGGGTACTTGCCGACCAGGTACGAGGACAGGTTGCGCAGCTCGGCGATCGCCTCGACGCCGGCGAAGCCGCCGCCGACCACCGTGACGTTGAGCAGGCGGCGCTTGAGCGGCGAGTCGTGGAGGTTCGACGCGCGGTTGAAGTTGCCCATCAGCCGGTCGCGGATGCCCACGGCCTCCTCGATGTTCTTCATGCCGAACGCCGAGTCGGCGACGCCGGGGATGGGGAACGTCCGCGTGATCGAGCCGGCGGTCACCACCAGCACGTCGTACTCCTCCTGCCAGGAGTCGCCGTCCTGCGGCGTGAACGTCGCGAGCCGGCGCTCCGGGTCGATCGCCGTGATGCGCGCGCTCACGATGCGCGTGCGCTTCAGGTGCCGGCGGAACGGCACGACGACGTGGCGCGGCTGGATCGAGCCCGCCGCGACCTCGGGAAGGAACGGCTGGTACGTCATGTACGACAGCGGGTCGACGAGCGTGACGGACGCCTCGCGACGACGCAGGCGCTTCTCGAGCTTCCACGCGGTGTAGAAGCCGGCGTAGCCTCCGCCGACGATCAGGATCTTGGGCACCTGGTGATTCCCCTTATGTCCTCGGTGGGCGCGGCCGCCCTTCGCCGGATCGAGTCTATCGGCTGCGCCGCGCGCCATCGGCCCGGCGGATCGCCCACACCGCGAGGCCCGCGGCGACCGCGGCGGCGGCACCCACGGCGAGCAGCCCCGGCCCGACGGTGCGCAGCAGCGGGATCGGGGCGAGGATCGTGCCGAACGGCCCGCCGGCCTGCGGACCGGCGAGCGGATCCGGCTCCGGCACCACGACGACGGGCGTCGGGATGTCGACCGGGTCGAGCGCCGCCGGACGGTAGAGGGCGATCCATTCGGCGAGACTGCCCATCGGGTTGCCGGGGACGAGCGGGACGTCCGCCGTCACCGCCGCCCGCGCGTCGATCAGCCCGTAGCCGTAGAACGGGTCGTAGCCGGCGTCGCCGCGATCATGCGCCGTCGCGACGATCCGGTTGATGACGTTCGCCGCGTCGAGCTCGGGATGCGCGGCGCGGACCAGCGCGACGATGCCCGAGACGATCGGCGCGGCGCCGCTCGTCCCGCTCCAGGCGAGGTAGCGGCCGCCGGGCGCGACGCCGACCAGGTCCTCGCTCGGCGCGGCGATCGCGATCGTGATGCCCTGCGAGGAGGCGTCGAAGCTCGCCTGGCCGAAGCGGTCGACGCCCGCGACCGTGAGCACGCCGGGCATCGTCGCCGGCGCGCCGACGACCGTCGTGCCCGAGCCGCGGTTGCCCGCCGCCGCGACGACGACCACGTCGTGCTCCGCCGCGTAGGAGAAGGCGTCGTCCCACGAGGTCGGCCACTCGAGCGTGTTCCGGGTGAGCGACATGTTGATGATGTCGGCGCCGTGGTCGACGGCGTAGCGCACCGCCTCCGCGATCTGGGTGTCGGAGTCGACCGCCGATCCCTCGAGCGCGATCGACAGCGGCAGGATCATCGCGCCGGGCGCCGCGCCGATGAGCCCCGTGTCGGGGCCCGTGCCGCGGCCGGCCGCCATCGAGGCGACGAGGGTGCCGTGCTCCGCGTCGTGCGCGCCGACCGGCGCCCAGCCGCGGGCATCGCCCATGCCGGAGAAGTCGGCCCCGGCGAGGACCGCGCCTCGGAGGTCCGGCACGTTCGGGTCGACGCCGGTGTCGATGACCGCGATCGTGACGCCCTGGCCCTGCGTGACCGACCAGGCGTCGCGGATGCCGTACTCGCTCAGCCAGTACTCGGCGTTCCGGATCGGGTCGGACGTGGGCGTCGCCGCCATCGCGGGAGCGGCGACGACGCCGGTGCCGAGCAGGCCGAGCACCGGGAGGGCGAGGGCGGCCACGAGCCGCCGGCGCCTCATGCCTCGGCCTCGCATTCGCAGACCGCGGCCGACCAGCCGCCCTCCGCCGCCGCGAGCTCCGCGAGGGCGAGGTCCCCGATCGGGTTGACGCCGGGGCCGGCCGCGAGCGCGTGGGCGACGAGGGCGTGCAGGCACTTGACGCGGTCCGGCATCCCGCCCGCCGAGATCCCCGCGATCTCCGGGACCTCGCCGTGCGCGGCGCGGTCCGCGAGGTAGGCGGCGTGCGCGGCCCGGTACGCCTCCGCGGTGTCGCCGACGAGCCGCGCCTGGTAGTCGGCCATCCGGCCCGCGGCCTCGAGACGAGAGACGGCGGCGGTCGCGGCGGGGTGGCTCAGGTAGTAGAACGTCGGGAACGGGGTGCCGTCGGACAGCCGCGGGCGGGTCATCACGACGGTCGGCGCGCCGCAGGCGCAGCGTGCCGCGATGCCGACGACGTCCCGGGCGGGGCGCCCGAGCTGCCGGCTCACGGCCGCGACATCCGCCTCGGCGACGGCGCCCTGGATCGCGTTCATCCCGCGACCTCCGGCGCCGGGTCGCCGACGACCGCGAGCTCGTCGGCGGGCGCCGTCGTCAGCCCCGCGCCGTAGCTCGAGGCCAGCAGCGCGCCGAGCCAGTCGACCTGGGTGGTCTGCAGCTCGGAGGAGACCGGCTGCTCGTCCTCGACCGGCGCCTCGCCCTCGGCGGCGCCGGTGACCAGGTAGCTGTACTCGCCGGGGTAGACGAAGAGGAGCCGCTGGCGCGCCTGCGACTCGATGTAGGCGGGGTCGCTCCACCGGTTCAGCTCGGACTGGAACTCGTCCACCTCGGCGCGCTGCTCGGCGACGCCGCGCTCGAGCGCCGCGATCTGCTGCTGCTGCTCGACGAGGAGGCGGAGGCTCGGGGCGAGGACGACGACCGCGAGCGCGAGGAGGCCGAGCGCGATGACGCTGAAGCCGGAGACGCGCAGCGTGCGCAGCCAGCGCTCCGGCGCGGACTCGTTCTGCATGCGCACGGGGACGCGACGGGGCTCCCGCTCCCCCGAGTCCCCTGTGCGACGCGCCATGGATCCAGGCTAGGGCCGACCGCTGACGGCGGGCTGGAGCCGATCAGCCGCCGACCGCGAGGAATTCCCGCGGGTTGTACCGGGTGCCGCCCACGTACACCTCGAAGTGCACGTGCGTCGTCGTCGCCTCGCCGGTGTCGCCGACCTCGCCGAGGTAGTCGCCGGCGTTCACCGACTGGCCCACGCCGACCGCGAGACCGTACATGTGCCCGTAGAGCGTCGCGACGCCCGAGCCGTGGTCGATCTTCACGTGGTTGCCCCAGCCGCCGCACCAGCCGACGCAGGTCTCGATGACGACGCCCGGCCCCGCGGCGAGGACCGGCGAGCCGCCCGGGTTGCCGATGTCCATGCCCTGATGCCCGCCGTAGCAGCCGAACTCGCAGATGACCGTGCCGCCGGGGGTCGGCCAGACGCCGAACATGCCGGCGAACTCGCCGGAGTACGAGCCGGCGTAGCTGGCGGAGGAGGCCGCGACGACCGGCTCGGGCTTCTTCTCCGCCGCGTAGCCGTCCCGGTCGGCGAGCGCCGCGGCCGCGACGACGACGCTCACGCCCTGCTCGTTGTCGGCCGCGAGCCCCGGCGCGGACTGCGCGACGGCGGACGGATCCTGCTTCGTGATGGCGGCGGCCGGCACACTCACCCCGATGACGAGGGCGATGGCGGCGGCGATCGTGAATAGGCGCTTCATGCTTCAGTTGCCCGAGATCGGCTCCGGGGCCGACGTATCGAGCAACCGGAAGGGCGCGAGCCAGGCTACCAGCCGGTTCCTGAACGACCCAAGCGACGCGCTTCGAGTCGTGGTCGAAGGTTCGGGGCGGCGCGCCTCAGCCGCGGAACCGCGGGAACGCGCTCGCGCCCGCGTAGACCGCCGCCTCGCCGAGCTCCTCCTCGATCCGGAGCAGCTGGTTGTACTTCGCGACCCGGTCGCTGCGCGCCGGGGCGCCGGTCTTGATCTGGCCGCCGTTGACCGCGACGGCGAGGTCCGCGATCGTGGTGTCCTCGGTCTCGCCGGAGCGGTGCGACAGGATCGCGGTGTACCCGGAGCGCTGCGCGAGCTCGACCGCGTCGAGGGTCTCGGTCAGCGTCCCGATCTGGTTCACCTTGACGAGGATCGAGTTCGCGGCGCCGCGATCGATGCCCTCGCGCAGCCGCTTCGGGTTGGTCACGAAGAGGTCGTCCCCGACGATCTGGATGCTCGAGCCGAGCTCGGCGGTGAGCGCTTCGTAGCCCGCCCAGTCGTCCTCGGCGAGCGGGTCCTCGATCGTCAGCAGCGGGTAGTTCGCGACCAGGTCGGCGTAGTACGCGGTGAGCTCGGCGGCCGAGAGATGCTTGCCCTCGAAGGCGTACGAGCCCTCGTGGTAGAACTCCGTCGAGGCGACGTCGAGGCCGAGGCCGATCTCGGCGCCCGGCGTGAAGCCGGCGGCCTCGATCGCCTCGAGCAGGAAGTCGAGCGCGGCACGGTTGCTCGGCAGCTCCGGCGCGAAGCCGCCCTCGTCGCCGAGGCCGGTCGCGAGGCCGGCCGCCTTGAGCTTGCCCTTGAGGGCGTGATACGTCTCGACGCCCCAGCGCAGGCCCTCCGAGAAGCTCTCGGCGCCGAGCGGCACGAGGAAGAACTCCTGGATGTCGACGTTCGTGTCCGCGTGGGCGCCGCCGTTGATGACGTTGAGCAGCGGGACGGGCAGCACGTGGGCGTTCGGTCCGCCGAGGTAGCGGAAGAGCGGCAGGTCGGCCGCGTCGGCGGCCGCCTTGGCGACGGCGAGGCTCACGCCGAGGATGGCGTTCGCGCCGAGCCTCGACTTGTTGTCCGTGCCGTCCGCGTCGATGAGCGCCGCGTCGACGAGGCGCTGATCGGCCGCGTCGAGCTCCTCGATCGCCGGGCCGAGGACGTCGAGGACGTGCTCGACGGCCTGCAGCACGCCCTTGCCGCCGAAGCGGTCCGCGTCCCCGTCGCGCAGCTCGTAGGCCTCGAACGCGCCGGTGCTCGCGCCGCTCGGGACCGCCGCGCGGGCGACCGTGCCGTCCTCGAGCAGCACCTCCACCTCGACCGTCGGGTTCCCCCGGGAGTCGAGGATCTCGCGGGCTCCGACGGCGTCGATCGCGGTCATGCTGGTGCTCCTTGCGGTCTGGGCGGCTGGCGACGTGCGCCGCCGGATGCCCCTCCAGCCTAGGGGCTCCCCCCACGCCGTTCTCAGGCCTCGCGAGGCGTATTCAGGCCTGGGGGCGCACGCGGCGCGTCCCCGCCTGAACAGCACGCGAACGGCCTGAAAAGGGCGAGGGTCAGCGGGTCTCGAGGGGCCGGGGCTCGAGGCGGGCGGGATCGATGCCCGGCTCGAGGAGGACGAACTCGTGGACGCCGTCGGCGGCGAGCCGATCGAGCGTCCTCGCGAGGTTCCTCGGTCGGCGCACCAGCCGAACGGGGCGGTCCTCGGCGACGAAGCGGTCGCGCGCCGCGACGACGAGCGCGGGGGCCGCGTCCCGGTCGTAGACGATCGCGATCGCGCGCTCCCGCGTCTCGTCGGCGAGCGGGACGAGGTCGACGAGCCGCTCGAAGCCGAGCGAGACGCCCGCAGCCGGCACGTCCTCGCCGAGGAAGCGGCCGATCATGCCGTCGTAGCGGCCGCCGCCGCCGAAGCTGTAGCCGAGGTCCGGGTGGACGACCTCGAAGATCGGGCCCGTGTAGTAGCCCATCCCGCGGACGAGCCACGGGTCGTAGCGGACCAGGCCGTCGAATAGGTCGGCACCCGACGCCGCCTGCACCGCCTCGCCGATCGCGGCGAGCTCCGCGATCGCCGGGTGATCGAGCTCGCGCGGCAGCTCCTTGCGGATCTGCGCCTCGCCGAAGGGGAGGAACTCGCGCGTCTGCGGCCGCACCAGGAAGGCGCGCAGCGCCTCGACCGCGCTCAGGGTCGCGCCGCGCTGCTCGAGCTCCACGACGACGCCGTCGACGCCGACCTTGTCGAGCTTGTCCATGGTGATCAGGACGCCGTCGCGCTCCTCCGGCGCGAAGCCGAGCACGTCGAGCATGGCGACGAGCAGCCGCCGGTCGTTGACGCGGATCGTGAAGCCGCCGATGCCGAGCGTCCGCAGCGTCGCCGCCGTCGCGGTGAGCAGCTCGACCTCGGCGAGCGGGCCGGCCTCGCCGATCATGTCGATGTCGCACTGGACGAACTGCCGGTAGCGGCCCTTCTGGGGGCGCTCGGCGCGCCAGACGGGCGCGATCTGGATCGCACGGAACGGACTCGGCAGCTCGGCGCGGTGCGTCGCGTAGAACCGCGCGAGCGGGACGGTGAGGTCGTAGCGCAGCCCGAGGTCGGCGAGATCGAGCGGGGACTTCGCGCCGGGCAGCGCCCGCTCGAAGTCCTCGCCGCGCTTGAGGATCCCGAACGCGAGCTGCTCGTTGTCGCCGCCGAGCCCCGCATGCAGCCGGTCGGAGTCCTCCGCGACGGGCGTCTCGATCTCCTCGAAGCCATGCGCGCGGTAGGAGCGCCGGATGGCCGAGAGGATCGCCTCGCGCCGCGCCTTCTCCGCCGGGAGGAAGTCCCGCATCCCGCGGGGCGGGTTCACCTGCGATGCCACCCCACGATTCTGCCAGTCAGCCGAGAGCCTTGACCGCGGCCTCGGTCCGCGAGCCGACGCCGAGCTTGCGGAGCACCGCCGAGACGTGGATCGACACGGTCTTCTGGCTGATGAACAGCCGCTGCGCGATCTGCGCGTTCGTGAGCCCCTCCGCGATGAGGTCGAGCACCTGCCGCTCACGAGGGCTCAGCGCATCGGGGGCGGCGGAGCGGGCGGGAACGGCGCCCGGCCCGGCGGCGGCGAGCAGCTCGCGCGCCCGCGTCGCGGTGCCGGCGGCGCCGAGCCGCTCGGCGCGCTCCAGCGCCTCCGTCAGCCGTCGCCGCGCCGCGACGCGGTCGCCGGCCGCGAGAAGACGCTCGCCATCCCGCAGCGCGGCATGCGGCCCGAGCCAGGCGGGCCCGTCGAGCCGCTCGACCTCCGACCACGAGCGCTCGCCGAGCTCGGCCGCGAAGGCGGCGGACCAGAGCGGCGTGAGGGGCGAGACGGGCGTGCGGCCGAAGGCCGTCCGATAGGGCGTCGGATCGGCGCCGTGGTGCGCGAGCACGCGCGCGGCCACGAGGAACGCCGGCGGGTCGTAGATCGGATTGGGCTCGATCGCCGGGTCGAGGAGGGAGGAGAGCACCTCGAGGGCCTCCTCGTCGCGCCCCTCCAGATGCCGGAGCAGCGCGAGGTTCGTGCGGTACGGCCCGCGCGACTGCACCTCGACGGAGGCCTGCCGCTCGAAGAGCGAGCGATTGGCGCGGTGGTGCGCCTCGGCCTCCTCGACCCGCCCCTGATGCAGCAGGAGCGCGAAGCGGTGCATCCAGATCCAGGCGGCGTGGATGGAGGGCTCCAGGACGCGATCGAGCTCCGCCATCCAGTCCTCGGCGCGCCGCCACTCCCCGAGCCAGAGCAGCGCCTCGATCGCGTTCGCGGAGGACGCCGCGAAGTAGCTCATGCCCGCCCAGCCGTTCCGCGCGATCCGGGCGCCCTCCTCGGCGATGCGCAGCCCGGTCCGGACCTCGCCCCGGGCGATGTACGCGTCGGAGGCGTTCAGGTGATAGCGGACGAGCACCCGCTCGTCGTCCCCCGCGAGGACGCGCGCCCGCTCCAGGTCCTCGAAGCCGCCGGCATCGCCGCTGTGGACCCGCGCCGAGCCCCGGAGATTGATCGCGATCGACGCCAGACTCGTCGAGCCGGCGGACGTCGCCGCCTCGTAGGCCCGCGTCGCCGCCTCGATCGCGGCCGCGGCGCCGCCGCCCGCGAGGTTCGCCGCGCGGGAGATCTCGATGAGGATCTCCGCGCGGACGTCGTCGTGGCCGGCGGGGCCGAGGAGCGCGAGCGCGCGCTCGAGCAGCTCGTCGCCGCCCGCGTCCCCGACCTCGGGCAGCATGCCCCGCGCGACGACGAGCGTCCTGGCCTGACCCACCGGATCGTCCGCCGGCCACTCGGCGAGCGCCTCGCGGAGCAGCTCGAGGGCCCGCGTCGGGCTGCCGTCGACGTGGATGGCGCGCGCCGTGAGCACCAGCACCTCGTGCCGTCCCGCTCCCGCGGCGGCCACCGGGTCGGCGACGCGATCCCACAGCTCGAGCGCCCGCTCGCCCATCCGGGAGCCGGTCGACCCTGTGGGGATGGAGCGGCCGGCCCGGAGCACGTCGAGCGCCGCGGCGAACGCGAGGTCGAGGTCGCGCGCCATCCAGGCGTGATCGGCGACCGCCGCGAGGTTCGCGACGGAGCGGCCGCGCCGGGCGAGCGCGGCCGCGTAGGCGGTGTGGACGCGGATGCGCTCGCCCGGCAGCAGCTCGCCGCCGACCGCCTCGCGCATGAGCGCGTGACGGAACCGGTACGCCTCGTCGTCGACCACGACGAGCACGTTCGCGTCGATCGCCTCGCGCAGCGCGACCTCGAGGGCGCCGTTGTCGATGCCCGCCACGTCGCGCAGCAGCTCGTGCCGCACCGTCCCGCCGCCGGCGGCGACCACCCGCAGCAGCGCCTGAGCCGGCGCCGAGAGCGACAGGTAGCGGGCGAGCATGAGGTCGCCGAGCGCGCCGGGCTCGCCGCCGTCGAGGGCGTCCACGATCTCCTCGATGTAGAACGGCACGCCGTCGCCGCGCTCGAGGATGGTCGCGAGCGCCGCGCGCGGCACCTCGCCCCCCGCGAGCTCGGCCGCCAGGCGCGCCGCGTCGCCCTCGTCGAGCCTCGCGAGCGGCAGCCGGTCCGCCAGTCGCGCGCGCTCCAGCTCGGCGAGCCACGGACGCAGGGCGTGACGTCGCCCGACGTCGTCGCTCCGATAGGTCAGCAGGGTGAGCGCCGGGACATCGCGGTTCCGGGCGAGCATGAACCGGACCGCGTCGAGCGTGCCGCCGTCGGCCCAGTGCAGGTCCTCGACGACGATGACGGTCGGTCGCACGCCGGCGACCGAGGCGAACAGGTCGGCGACGGCGGCGAGCCAGCGATCCTGCGCGCCGTCGAACTGTCCCGAGGCGATCTCGCCCGCGAGCTCGCCGACGCCGGCCGCCGCGAAGACGGGGTCCCGGTCGGCGAGCCGGCGGATGCCCGCGAGCAGGCCCTGAGCGGCGGCGAACGGGATCGGACCCGATCCCGAGTCGACGCACTCGCCGGTGAGGACGACGGCGCGATCGCCGAGCCCGTCGAGGAACTCGCGCACCAGGCGCGACTTGCCGATGCCCGCCTCGCCGGAGACGACGAACGCGCGGGAGGCGCCGTGCTCGACGTCGGCGAACGCCTGCCGCAGCGCCTCGAGCTCGCGGTCGCGCCCCACCATGAGCGCGTGTCCGGGGAGCATGCCGACATCCTCCCGCCCCCGAGGGGATTCCGCGCCCCGGAGCCGGACCGTCCCGGCCGGGCGGGTGGCTCGACGGGACGGAGGCACAGGCGGCTCCGGGACGCGGAGGTGGTGCGCGGCGCTCGTCACGCCGTGCGCTCGACGAGCGCCTCGGCGGGGCGGCCCCGGCGCGCGGCCTTGGCCGCTCGGCGCTCGGCGATCCGCTCGGCCCGGCGCTCCATCGCGACCCGGCGGCGCTCGAGCTGCTGCGCGATGCGCGCCTCGTCGGCGGCGTGCTGCCGAAGAGCGATGTAGCTGTCCATGAGGTCCTCGATTCGTCGGAGTCCGCTCGGCCGCCCGATCCGGCGCCGGTGCATCGATCGTCCTGCCGGGGTCCGCGATCGCGGATCGGCAGGACTCCCTATCTCTCGGGCGCGCCCATCCCTATTCCTGGACCGCCGCGGTCCTGACCGAGCCGCCGGCATCCCTATTCGCACGACGATGATCGCGCCGACCACCGACATCGGCGGCCGGGCGACGGACGCTGCGCTACGCCGGCGACTCCGCCGCGCGCACGTCGGCCTCGAGCCGCCGGATCGCGTCGCGCAGCGCGCGCTCGGGATCGAGGCCCGTCGCCCTGGCGCCCGCGACGATGGACAGCAGGGCGTCGCCGAGGGCGTCCTCCCCGACGGGTCCGACCGCATCGCTCAGGGCGCGAAACGCCGCGGGATCGCGCCCCACCCCCACCTGCGCCGCCTTGCCGAGCAGCTTGTCGGCGAGCGCGAGCGCCGGCATCGCCCGCGGCACCCCGTCGAGCACCGACTCGCGGTGCGGCTTCTCGGTGCGCTTGAGCTCGTCCCACTTCGCGACGACGGCGTCGGCCGTGTCCGCGATCGCGTCGCCGAAGACGTGCGGGTGGCGGCGGACCATCTTCTCGCGCATGTGCCGCGCGACGTCCTCGAGCGTGAAGCGCCCCTCCTCGGCCGCGATGTCCGCGTGGAAGACGACCTGGTAGAGCACGTCGCCGAGCTCCTCGACGAGCTCCGCGTCGTCGCCCGCCTCGATCGCGTCCACCAGCTCGTACGACTCCTCGACGAGGTAGCGCACGAGCGAGGCGTGGGTCTGCTCGCGGTCCCAGGCGCAGCCGCCCGGGGCGCGCAGGTGCTCGAGGACGGCGATGAGCTGCTCGAGCTCGGGATGCGGCTGCGGGGCGGGGAGGTCCATGACCCTCAGTCTCGCCTCGCCTCGTCCTCGACGTCGATCCCGAGGATCGACTCCTCGAGGCTCTGCCGCTCCGCCACCGGGTCGACGACGGCGCTGAGCGCGCGATTCCGGGGCATCAGGAACGCGAGCAGGAACTGGACGGCGAGGACGATCGCGATGGCGAGGAACACCACCTCGCTCGCCGCGACGATCGTCGCGGGATCGGTGGCGTCGCCGCCGTGCTGCGCGATCACGCCGTTCGCGACCGCGCCGAGGATGGCGGCGCCGACCGCCTGGCCGAGGTTGCGGGAGAACATGATCGTCCCCGTCGCGACGCCGCGCTCCTGCCAGGGGACCGTCATCTGGGCGGCGACGATGACGGGCACCGCCGTCCAGCCGAAGCCGAAGCCGATCACGAGGCTGCACGCGGCGACGATCCACGGCGAGGGATACGGCGAGGTGATCGCGAGCGCGACCCCGCCGACGAGCGCGAGCACGCCGCCCATGATGACGTTGAAGCGGAACCCGCGCCGCAGGTACACCCATCCGGCGATCGCCGAGGAGACCGGCCAGCCGAGCAGCATCGCCGCGAGCGCCGCGCCGCCGATGAGCGCGGAGGTGCCCGCGCCGACCTGCAGATAGGTGGGGGTGTACTCGGTGAGGCCGATGAGCGCGACCCCGAGCGCGAGCCCGAGCCCGACCGACACCGCGATGACCGGGCGCCGGAAGACCCCGGGCGGGAGCACGGGCTCGGCGGCGCGGCGCTCGACGAGGACGAAGGCGACGAGCACGGCGGCGCCGCCGGCGTAGAGCGAGATGCTCGTCGGCGAGTCCCACGCCCAGCCGTGCCCGCCTTCGAGCGTCGCGAGGATGATCGCGCCCAGGCCGACGGTGATGAGCACGGCGCCCGCGTAGTCGATGCGGTGCCGCCGCTTCGCGACGGTCTCCCTGAGGCCGCGCAGCACGAGCCAGCCGGCGAGCAGGCAGAGCGGGATGTTGATGTAGAACACCCACCGCCAGGCGTGCAGCTCGGAGAACACCGCGCCGAGCGCCGGGCCGATGATCGAGGCGATCGCCCACACGCTCGACATGTAGCCCTGCACCCGGGCGCGCTCCTCGAGCGTGTAGATGTCGCCGACGACGGTGATCGCGAGCGGCTGGATTGCCCCCGCGCCGACGCCCTGGATCGCGCGGAACACGATGAGCGAGGGCATGTCCCATGCGACGCCGCAGAGGATCGAGCCGAGCAGGAACACCGCGATGCCGAACAGCAGGATCGGCTTGCGCCCGAGCGTGTCGGCGAGCTTCGAGTACACCGGCACCAGGACCGACATGGTGAGCAGGTAGATCGAGAACAGCCACGGGAAGGACTCGAAGCCCCCGATGTCGGCGACGACGGACGGGACGGCCGTCGCGAGCACCGTCGAGTCGATCGCGATGAGCCCCATCGAGAGCATCATCGCGAGCAGGATCGGTCCTCGCTTCGATCGGAGTCCGATGCCGTCGCTCACCGGACAATCCAAGCACCGTCGGCCGCCCCGCATTCCCGCGCGCCGCTCCGGCGGCCGCTCAGAGCTGGGACTCGAACATCCGGTGGAACTCGCCGCGCCGGGCGATGAGCTCGGCCGCCGTGCCGGATTCGACGATGCGGCCGTGCTGCAGCATGAGGATGACGTCCGCGCGCTGGATCGTCGTCAGCCGGTGGCTGATGATGATGAGCGTCTGGCCGGCGTCGGCGAAGAGGTGGTTGAAGATCCGCGACTCGGCGAGCGCGTCGATCGCCGAGGTCGGCTCGTCGAGGATGACCACGGGCGCGTTCCGGTAGAAGTTGCGCGCGAGCGCGAGCCGCTGCCACTGGCCGCCGGAGAGGTCGACGCCGCGCGTCCCGTCGGCGTGCGCCATCCACGGATGGACGAAGGTGTCCGCGCCCTTCGGCAGGCCGTCGACGAACTCCGCCGCCTCGGCCTTGTCGAGCGCCGCGCGGAACGCGGCCTCGTCGTACTCGCGGTCGACGTCGCCGAACCGCACGTTGTCGCGCGCCGTCGCGAAGGTGTAGGCGAGGTAGTCCTGCTGCAGCACCGCGAGCTGCTCGTGCCAGGACTCCGTCGCGACCTCGGCGAGGTCGACCCCGTCGAGCAGGATGCGGCCCGAGGTCGGCCGGTAGAGGCCGCTGATCAGCTTGATGAGCGTCGACTTCCCGGCGCCGTTCTCGCCGACGATCGCCACCCGCTGCCCGCGCTCGATCCGCAGGCTCACGTGCTGCAGCACCTCGCGCTCGTTGTTCGGGTAGTGGAAGGACACATCCTCGGCCTCGATCACCTCGGGCGGGCCGGCGAGCGTCCGGGTGCCGCCGTGCCGGGTGGGGTAGTCCATGAACACCTGGTAGTCGGCGAGGTTCGCGAGCTGCTCGTCGAGCGCCGAGATCTCGGTGACGAACGAGTTCATCGCGGTGAGCGCGCGGCTGACGATCTGCTGGACGTAGAGGAACTGCCCGACCGGCTGCTGGTGGGCGATGATCTGCAGCGTCACCCAGATCAGCGAGCCGACCTCCGCGAGCAGCTCGATGAAGTCGGCGAGCAGCCGCAGCGGGATGTAGCGCCGCTCGAAGACGAGGCGCTGGCGCTCGTCGAGGTCGCGCAGGTTCTGCCGGAGGTCGAGCAGGTGGCGGACGATGCCGTAGAGCCGCAGCTCCGCGATGTGCTCGGGCTGGAACATCGCCCGCTCGATGGTCGCCTTCGAGCGCCGCAGCTCGACGGTCGAGTTCCAGTGCCGGATCTGCGCCCGGGAGAGCCGGAACTGGATCCAGATGCCGGGGATGATCGCCGCGACGAGGATGAGCGCGATCCACCAGCTCACCAGGACGAGGGCGATGACGCTGGTGACGAGCGTGATGACCTGGCTGACCATCCGGGAGAGCGTCTGGAACGCCTGCGCGTAGAACAGCGAGAACCGCTGGGCGCGCTCGTAGACGTCGATCGTCTCCTTGTCGTCGTAGCGCCAGAAGTCGAGGCTCAGGAAGCGCTCGTACATGATGTCGCTCACCTTGGCCTCGAGCGTGTAGCGGCTGAGGCGCTGGACGTACTGCTCGAGGGAGCGCCAGCCGGTCAGCAGCAGACCGAGGCCCGCCGTGATGATGACGTACCAGATCGCGCGCTGGCCGGCGCTCGGGTCGCCCGCGAAGGCGTCGGCGAGCGCGGTCGTGGTGAGGGCCGCGAACCAGGTGGTGAGGATCGGCAGCACCGCGGTGACGATCGCGCCGGCGAGCTGCAGCACGATCGTGCCGGGCGTCGCCTGCCAGGTCAGCTTCGCGATGTCCTTCGCGGCCCGCAGGTAGGCGCGCAGCCCGAGCCCGGACTCGCCGATGACGCGGCCGCCGCGCATGCGACCGCTGCCGCCGCCGGAGCCGCCGGGTACCGCCACCCGCCCAGTCTCGCACCTTCCGTTTTCAGGATCTCCGGGCTTCCAGGGCCTATCAGGACGCTGGCTCCGCCGTGGTCCTGAAAACGGCGGGAGGGGGCTGGATGTCGAAGGTCGCGAGGACGAGGGTGGTCATCTGGTACCAGCCGACGAGGACGACGAGCTCGAAGACCACCGCGTGCCCGAGCGCGGCGACCGCGCGGCCGAAAGTCTCCTCGGAGAGAGTGCGATCGCGGATCAGCTCGAGGGCGATCCCGTGCGCGATGCGCAGCTCCTCGTCGGCGCCCGCGGGCGTGCGGCCCGCCCGGAGGTCCGCGAGATCCTCCTCGGTGAGCCCCTCGGCGCGGCCCGCCGCCTCGTGCGCGTAGAGCTCGAACGGGCTCGCCTCCGCGTAGCCGACCGCGAGGATCACCGCCTCGCGAGCGCGACCCGAGACGTGGATGCCCCAGCGCATCTGCGCCCCGACCGGCTCGAGCGCGAGCCCCAGCTCGGGCGCGAGCACCCAGGCGCGCAGCGGGCCGATCAGCTGCCCGGTCTCGTCGGTGAGTCGGAAGGCGTTCGCCGGATCCGCGCGCGGACCGGTCGTGAACCTCTCGACCAGCGCCCGCTGCTCGGGCGTCATCGTCTCGGGCGCGACCCTCGGCGCGCGGGGCTCCTGCATGGCGTCCTCCGCTCTCGGCGTTCGACGGACGCCGACCATCACCCTGCCACCGATCGCCCCGTTCCGCCGCGCGGGTGCCGACGGCG
>Ga0182737_1000329_pt1 | contig 73527 bp, 59 predicted proteins | sample eDN5th30CBELigOP_FD_128878 | JGI IMG/M metagenome (GOLD analysis project Ga0182737, IMG submission 128878) | Enriched Organic Plus compost microbial communities from Emeryville, California, USA - eDNA 5th pass 30_C BE-Lig OP (version 2) (version 2) ...
GGTCGGCGGCGGCGGCGCCGTACTGGCGGCCACGCTCACGCGGGTCGCCGGCGATCTCGATCAGGGGGAAGGGGGCTGGGGCGGTCATGGCCGGATCATTGGCCGGAAGGTGCCCATTGTCACCCCGATTACGCACGGCCGCGGCCCGATGCGGGGCAGTATGCGCCGCGGACCCGGACAGGAGACATCCGATGCGCGTCAATCCGTATCTGTTCTTCGGTGGTGATTGCGCCGAAGCCTTCCGCCACTATGAGCGTGTGCTCGGCGGCAAGATCATCTTCTCGATGACCTATCGCGAGGCGCCGTCCCAGGAAGGATGCCCGGCCGGCTTCGAGGACAAGATCATGCACACGTCGATGGAGTACGGCGGTGCGACCCTGATGGGATCGGATGCGCCGCCTCCGCATGGCGATCCGGCGCAGTTCGTTCCGATCGCGGTTTCGGTGACCGTCGATGCGCCGGAGGAGGCGGACCGCATCTTCTCCGGCCTGTCCGAAGGCGGGAAGGTGACGATGGCGATGGCCGAGACATTCTGGGCCCGGCGTTTCGGCATGGCGACGGACCGTTTCGGCATCCAGTGGATGGTGAACTGCCCCAAGCCCATGACCTGAGGGATCTCCGCCGCGTGGAGAGCCGACGCGGCGCGCCATCCCCGCGCGGCCTGACGGCCAGCCGTGATTCCGGCCCCGGTTGACACGGCGCGGCCTCCGCAGAAGCCTTGCGCCGCGCAAGGGGAGGCTCGGCATGGCCAAAGGCAACGGGGCGGATAACGGCGGCAAGCGTCTGCGCAGCCGGCGCTGGTTCGACGATCCGTCCGATCCCGGCATGACCGCGCTCTACATCGAGCGCTACATGAACTACGGCCTCACGCGGGACGAGCTGCAGTCGGGCAAGCCGATCATCGGCATCGCCCAGACTGGCTCCGACCTCGCCCCCTGCAATCGCGGCCATGTGGAACTGGCGTCCCGCGTGCGCGACGGCATCCGTGATGCGGGCGGCATCCCGATCGAGTTTCCCGTCCACCCGATCCAGGAAAGCGGCAAGCGGCCGACCGCCGCACTGGACCGCAACCTGCAATATCTCAGCCTGGTCGAGGTGCTGCACGGCTACCCGATCGACGGCGTGGTGCTGACCACGGGCTGCGACAAGACCACACCCGCCTGCCTGATGGGCGCGGCCACGGTGAACATCCCGGCGATCGTGCTCTCGGGCGGGCCGATGCTGGACGGGTGGTACAAGGGAAGGCTCGCGGGGTCCGGCACCGTGGTGTGGGAAGCGCGCAAGCTGCTGGCCGAAGGCAAGATCGACTATGCGGGCTTCATGGACATGGTCGCCTCCTCGGCGCCGTCCGTGGGCCACTGCAACACCATGGGCACCGCGCTGTCCATGAACTCGCTGGCCGAGGCGCTGGGCATGTCGCTGCCCGGCTGCGCGGCGATTCCCGCCCCGTATCGCGAACGCGGCTGGATGGCCTATGCCACCGGCAAGCGCATCGTGGAGATGGTGCACGAGAACCTGCGTCCCTCCGACGTCATGACCAAGGAGGCGTTCGAGAACGCGGTGGCCGCCGCCTCCGCGCTCGGCGCCTCGTCCAACTGCCCGCCGCACATGATCGCGATTGCCCGGCACATGGGCGTGGACCACACGATCGAGGACTGGCAGCGCGTGGGTGCGGACATTCCGCTGCTGGTCGATTGCCAGCCCGCCGGTCGCTGGCTGGGCGAGAAGTTCCACCGGGCGGGCGGCGTGCAGGCGGTGCTGAAGGAACTGCTGGATGCTGGCCGGCTGCACGGCAACGCGATGACGGTCAGCGGCAGGACCGTGGCCGAGAACCTTGCCGCGGCGCCGGAGCCGGACCGCGACGTGATCCGCGCCTATGCCGCGCCGATGAAGGAGAAGGCGGGCTTCGTGGTGTTGTCCGGCAACCTGTTCGACAACGCGGTGATGAAGATCAGCGTGATCGATCCGGAATTCCGCGCCCGCTTCCTGTCCGATCCGAAGCAGCCCGACGTGTTCGAGGGCAAGGTCGTCGTCTTCGAAGGGCCGGAGGACTACCACGCCCGCATCGAGGACCCGGATCTCGGCGTGGACGAAAAGACCGTGCTGGTGATCCGCAACACCGGGCCCGTGGGCTATCCCGGCTCGGCAGAGGTGGTGAACATGCAGCCGCCCGCCGCGCTGCTGAAGAAGGGCGTCAGCGCGTTGCCCACGATGGGCGATGGCCGGCAGTCCGGAACGTCCGGCTCGCCCTCGATCCTCAACGTCTCGCCAGAGGCCGCGATCGGCGGCGGGCTCGCGCTGCTGCGCACGGGCGACCCGATCCGCATCGACCTGAACACGCGCAAGGTCGATGTGCTGATCCCCGAGGACGAGCTGGCCGAACGCCGTCGCGCCTGGGAACCGCCCGAGATCCACAGCCAGACACCGTGGGAGGAGATCTACCGCTCCATGGTCGGCCAGCTCGGCACCGGCGCCTGCCTGGAGCCCGCGACGCTGTATCTCGACATCGTCGCCACGCGCGGCGAATCGCGGCACTCGCACTAGGTGGAGCGGGGAATGGCCGGACGTCTCGCGGGCAAGCGCGCCTTCGTCACCGCGGCGGCGCAGGGGATCGGGCGCGCCACCGCGCTCGCCTTCGCGGCCGAGGGCGCGGAGGTGATCGCGACCGACCTCAACGACGCGAAGCTGGCGGAGATCGCCGGGCCGCGCCTGTCCGTGGCGAAGCTGGATGCGCTCGATCCCGCCGCTATCGCGGCGGCGGCGAAGGATGTTGGCGCGGTGGATATCCTGTTCAACTGCACGGGCTTCGTGCACCAGAACACGGTCCTGACCTGCACCGAGGATGAATGGGACTTCGCCTTCAACCTTAACGTGCGGGCGGCCTTCCGCGTGATCCGCGCCTTCCTGCCCGCCATGCTGGCGGCGGGGAAGGGCGGTGCCATCGTCAACATGGCCTCCGCCGCAGGCTCGATCAAAGGCGCGCCGAACCGCTTCGTCTATGGCGCGACCAAGGCGGCGATGATCGGGCTGACCAAGTCGGTCGCGGCGGATTTCGTGAAGGACGGTATCCGCTGCAACGCGATCTGCCCCGGCACCGTGGACACGCCGAGCCTGGGCGACCGCATCGCCGCCAATGCCGCCGAGGCGGGGTCGGTCGCGGCCGCGCGCACCGCCTTCGTCGCGCGCCAGGCCATGGGCCGCCTGGGTACCGCCGAGGAGATCGCCGCACTTGCCGTCTACCTCGCGAGCCAGGAAAGCCAGTTCGTGACCGGCCAGGCCATCGTCATCGATGGCGGCTGGACGTTGTAGTTCGAGGCGGCACCGGCCCTCGCCCCCACCCGGCCACCCATCCAGCATACTGTCGTGGGTGGCCGGGTGGGGGCGAGGGCCGGTGCCGGATTTGTAGCAAAGGAAACGCACCATGAAGCTGCTGCGCTGGGGCCCGCCGGGCGCCGAGAAGCCTGGGATCCTCGACGCCAAGGGCGTGATCCGCGACCTGTCGGGCGTGGTGCCGGATATCGCGGGGGACACGCTGTCGCCTGCGGGCCTCGCGAAGCTCGCCGGCTTCGATGCGACCAGCCTGCCCGCGGTGCCCGCAGGCGTGCGGCTCGGCCCCTGCGTGGCCGGGATGAAGAACTTCGTCTGCATCGGCCTGAACTACGCCGACCACGCGGCGGAGACCGGGGCACCGATCCCGAAGGAGCCGATCATCTTCATGAAGTCGCTCGGCGCCGTGGTCGGCCCGAACGATGACGTGAAGATCCCGCGCGGGTCGAAGAAGACCGACTGGGAAGTCGAACTCGGCGTCGTGATCGGCACCAAGGCGAGCTATGTCAGCGAGGCCGACGCGTTGAACCACGTCGCCGGCTATTGCGTGGTCAACGACGTGTCCGAGCGCGAGTACCAGATCGAGCGCGGCGGCACCTGGGACAAGGGCAAGGGCTGCGACACGTTCGGCCCGACCGGCCCGTGGATGGTCACCAAGGACGAGGTGGCCGATCCGCAGAACCTCGACATGTTCTGCGAGGTGGACGGCAAGCGCTACCAGGACGGCAACACGCGCACGATGATCTTCGGCGTGGTCAAGCTGGTCTCCTATGTCAGCCACTTCATCACCCTGCATCCGGGCGACGTCATCTCCACCGGCACGCCGCCGGGCGTGGGCATGGGCGTGAAGCCGGAGCCCGTGTTCCTGCGGGCCGGGCAGACGATCCGGCTCGGCGTCGCCGGGCTGGGCGAGCAGACCCAGCGCACCGTCGCCGCCTGAGCGGCCGTGCGGCGCGTGCGGGGTCCCGCATGCGCCGCCGCCCAGCCGCGCCGCGCCGGCGCTTCTGCCGCGCGGCCGGTTCGGGCTATCAGGGGGCTGCCAGCCGAAAGGGTCTGCCCATGCGCGCCGCCATCGTCGTTTTCCCCGGCACCAACCGTGAGCGCGACATGGCGCTCGCCCTGGAACGCGTCACCGGCCACAAGCCGCGCATGGTCTGGCATCGGGAAACCGACCTGTCGGGCCTGGATCTTGTGGTGCTGCCGGGCGGCTTCTCCTATGGCGACTACCTGCGCTGCGGCGCGATGGCGGCGCAGTCGCCGGTGATGGGACCGCTGCGCGACTTCGCCGCGAAAGGCGGCCATGTCCTGGGCGTCTGCAACGGGTTCCAGATCCTGATCGAGGCCGGGCTGCTGCCGGGCGCGCTGCTGCGCAACGCCTCGCTGCGCTTCCTGTCGATGGACTGCCACATGCGGGTGGAGCGCACCGACACGCCCTTCACCGGTCACTATCAGCGCGGGCAGGTGATCCGCGCCCCCATGGCCCACGGCGACGGCAACTGGTTCGCGGATGCCGAGACGGTGAACCGGATCGAGGGCGAGGGGCTGGTCGCTTTCCGCTACGTGGCGCCGGACGGGACGGAGACGGCGGAGGCCAACCTGAACGGCAGCACCAACGCCATCGCCGGGATCTACAGCCCGAACCTGCGCATCCTGGGCCTGATGCCGCACCCCGAGGACCTAGTCGATCCGCTGATGGGCGGCACGGACGGCCTGCCCCTGTTCGAGGGGCTGACGGAGATGCTGGAGAAAGCCTGATACGTCGCGTCTATCGCAGCCCGAGCCGTGCGAGGTAGCGGCGGATGCGCGCCTGGAGCGCGTGCTTGGACAGGCCGTTGCGCAGCCACAGATCGGCATGGCGGCGGCGGGCTGCGTCCGGCATCTGCCGCGCGCGGATCGCCGCCAGCCGCTCCCGCGTCATCCCCGGCCGGCGCAGCACGCGGGCTGCCTGCAACGCGGGCGGGACGGAGGTGATGACCACCTGATCCATGTCCCGCTGGCGCCCGGTCTCCAGCAGCAGCGGGATGTCGAGCAGCACGGCCCGCGTCCCGCGTCGCCGCGCCCGGGCCAGGAATGCCGCCTCCGCCCGGCGCACCAGCGGGTGGATGATGGCCTCCAGCCGGCGCAGTGCCGTGGGGTCGTTCAGCACGACCTTGCGCAGGGCCTCCCGGTCCAGCGCACCGTCGCGCACGGTGCCGGGGAAGGCGGCGCCGATGGGGCCGAGTGCCGCCCCGCCCGGCGCCTGGAGCGCGCGCACCGCGGCATCGGCGTCGAAAACCGGCATGCCGTGGCGGCGGAACACCGAAGCGGCGGTGGATTTGCCGGTGCCGATCCCGCCGGTGAGGCCGATGCGGATCACCGGCGCGGGATGTCGCCCGCGACGAAGTCGTGCAGCGCCGCGTCCACCACCGGGTCCACACCGAACCACGCGCGGAACCCGCCGCGCGCCTGATGCAGCAGCATGCCGAGCCCGCCCACGGCGCGCAGGCCGCGCGCATCCGCCGCCGCGAGCAGCGCGGTCCGCAGCGGCACATAGACGATATCCGCGACCGTCATCGCGGCGGGGGCGCAGGCGAGGTCGATCTCCAGCGCGCCCTGTCCGGCCATGCCGAGCGAGGTCGTGTTCACCAGCAGCGCATGGTCGGCCAGCGCCGCCGACCGCTCCTCCCACGCGATGACGCGGAGTCCCGGCAGGGCGCGGGAAAGCGCCTCGGCCCGGTCACGGGTGCGGTTGGCGAGCGTGACCGGCACCCCGGCCTCCCCGAGTGCGGCGGCGATGGCGCGCGCCGAGCCGCCCGCGCCCAGCAGCAGGGCAGGGCCCGCCGCCGGGTCGGCGCCCTGGGCGCGCAGGTTCTCCACGAAGCCCCAGCCATCGGTGTTGTCACCCAGGATCTTCCCGTCCGCGAAGACGAGCGTGTTGACGGCGCCGGCCCGGCGCGCCCGGTCCTCGACCCGGTCGCAGGCCGCGAAGGCGGCTTCCTTGTGCGGGATGGTCACGTTGGCGCCGCGGAAGCCCGCCGCCGCCAGCCCGCGCACCGCCACATCGAACGCGCCGGGCGCGACCGGCAGCGGCAGATAGGCGGCGTCCAGCCCGTGCCGCTCGATCCAGAACCCGTGCAGGCGGGGGGAGCGGGAATGCGCGACCGGCCAGCCGATCACCCCGGCCAGCCTTGCGGCTCCTGTGAGCATGAGGGTGGCTTGCGCGCTTCGCCTCGCCCTACAGCCCGATCAGCAGCGCGAGCCCGGCAAGCGCGGTGCCCGCGCCGGCCACCCGCGCGACCGTGATCCCGCGCAGCGACAGGCCGAGTGCGACGCCGATGCCGTGCAGGATCAGCGTCGCGGCGACGAAGCCCGCGGCATAGCCCGCCGGGTTCGCCGTCTCCGGCAGCTCGGTGCCGTGGGCATGGCCGTGCAGCAGCGCGAACATCGCGACCAGGGCTGCCGCCAGCGGCAGCGGCGGGGCCCAGGCGAAGGCGACGAACAGGCCCAGCAGCACCACGGTCAGCGCGATCCCGGTCTCGACCGACGGAAGCGGCACGCCCGCCATGCCGAGCGCACCGCCCACGATCATCGTGCCGGCGAAGGAAAGCGGCAGCAGCCACACCGCCCGGCCGCCGAGCCGCGCGGCCCAGGCACCGACCGCGACCATGGCCAGCAGGTGGTCGAGCCCGCCGAACGGATGCAGGAACCCCGAGGCGGCCCCGGCGCCATCCGCACCGAAGACATGCGCCTCGGCGGGCAGGGCGGCGGCGAGGACCAGGGCGGCGAGCAGGCGGATCATGCGGCGTGTCCTTGTGTGAGCATATTGCGGCCATGCTTCCAAGCGCCTCCGGCCCTGTCCAGCGCCCGGACGCATTTCATCATCACCGAAGGCAGGGCTTGCTCCGCGAGCGAGGCGGCGGGGCAAAGGAATCCCTCCGCGTCGATCCGCGGCACGCGGGCGGCGAAGACGCGAATCGAGAGCGTGAAGTGGGTGAAGCCGTGGCGGACCTCTCCGACCTCCTGCCAGGGGGCCGGCATGGGCGCATGCAGAAGCGCCTCGGCCTCGGTCCAGGCGGCGTCGCGCCAGGGCGTGCCGGGCAGTTCGGTCATGCCGCCGAGCAGGCCCTGCGGCGGGCGGCGGCGGAGCAGGATGTGGCGCTCCGCGTCCTCCAGCCAGAAATGCACGCCCCAGCGGTGCGGGCGCTCGGACCTGGGCAATTTCGCGGGCAGGCTGGCGGCAATGCCCAGCGCGTGGCCGCGGCAGGCCGGCCGCCAGACGCAGAGCGCGCAGGCGGGCCGCGCCGGAGTGCAGATCGTCGCGCCGAGGTCGAACAGCGCCTGCTGGAAATCACTGGCCCGCGCGTCCGCGTCCGCATCGCGCAGGCCGCGCGCGGCGGCGGCGATTTGGGGCTTGGCGGCGGGCAGCGGGGTCTCGATCGCGAACAGGCGGCTGACCACCCGCTCCACATTGCCATCGACCGCGACCGTGGGCCGGCCGAAGGCGATCGCGGCGATGGCGGCGGCCGTGTAGGGGCCGATCCCGGGCAGGGCGCGCAGCCCGTCCTCGGTATCCGGGAAGGCGCCGGACGCGGCGACCGCCTTGGCGCAGGCGTGCAGGTTGCGGGCGCGGGCGTAGTAGCCAAGTCCCGCCCAGGCGGCCATCACCTCCTCCTGCGGGGCGGCGGCGAGGGCGGCCACGGTGGGGAAGCGGGCCAGGAAGCGCGCGTAGTAGGGGCCGACCGCGGCGACGGTGGTCTGCTGCAGCATGATCTCGGATAGCCAGACGCGGTACGGGTCGGCGGTTTCGCCCGGCCGGGCGCGCCAGGGCAGGTCGCGCCGGTGGCGGTCGTACCAGGCGAGCAGATCGGAAGCTTGCGGAGGAGCGGGCGGCTGCGGCACGGATAGGACCATGGCCACCGCCCCGGAGCAGGACAAGCGCCACGTCGCCGGCCCGCGCGGGCTGGGCGCGGTGCTGCCTGCCGTGACGCGGCCGGCCTTCCGCAAGCGATCGCCCGCGGCGGCCGGCCTGATGACGGATTGGCCCGACATCGTGGGACCGGCCATCGCGGCCGTGGCGAGCCCGGTGCGCTTCACCTCGGGCACGCTGACGATCGCCGCATCCGGTCCGATGGCATTGGAATTGCAGCATATCGCACCCGAGTTGATCGCCCGGCTGAACGCATACGCGGGCAAGGTGCTGGTGGAGCGGCTGCGTTTCGCCGCCGCCAGCGCCGCGCCGGCCGCGCCCGTGAGAATGCCGCCCAAGGCGAAGCCGGTGGCGGCCTTGGCCGAGGACGAGGAGACGTTCGCGGACCTTCCGGACGGGCCGGTGCGGGAGGCGCTGCGAGGGCTGCGTCGCGCGCTGGGGCAGGCCGGGGGCCGGTAGCGCCCGCCCTCACGGGCATTCGGGGCACCTTGGGACGCGCTTTCATCCCGCGGACCGGTCGCGCAGGTAGGGAAGCAGCGCCTCCCATTCAGCATCGGAGAGCGGAGCCCCCAGGGACGCGGCGTTGTATAGTGCTGTGGCATGGGTGGCTCCGGTGTAAGGAATATGAGCCTATCTGTGCCTGGGCCTCCTGTCAAGGAAAATATTCCCCTTCGCGCCTCCCTCTCCCGCGCGCCGAAGAGGGAGTGCGGGTGTGCCCGTGAGGCAGTCGGGTGACAGGGGCCCCGCTGGCTTGATCCCGACGGCCTGTTTGGTGACTCGCGAGAGTTTCTTCTGTATTGGCAACGATGCGTCGCCGCGTCTGTTGCGCCGGTTCAGGGGATGGGCAGCGGATGCTTGTGAGCGCGCTACGAATTTTGGAGGGGGGGGACTCATGTCCAATTCCCGGGACTACGAGGCCGGCCGATACAATCGCCCCCCTCGCCCCGGCGGAGACTGGAACGCTTACAGGCAAGGCCAGGCGGATCAACAACGCTGGGCGGATAACGCCAAGCAGCACAGCGAGGCTGTCAAGAAGCTGGGGCAGGGTTCCGCTGCTCCGGATCCAGGGTTCCCGACGGGCCGCGGTGGTGACAGCGGGGGCGGCGGCATTAGCGGCCTCATCGCGCTGCCGGCGCTTCTGCTCGGCATCGTCCTCGCACCGGTGGCGGCCGTGATCGCGGCCGTGGCCACGCCGGTCCTCGTCGCGCTGGGGCGGCGGAGAGGCGAGGACCTGCGGCACCGGGACATGCTGTGGCCCGCGGCGGTCACGGCCTTCGTCATCGTCGCCATCAACGCGGCCCTGGCCTTCCTCCAGCGCGACGAGATCGGCCGCAGCCCGTTCGGTCCTATCCTCGTCATGGAGGTCGTGGCCGTGCTGGCAGCGGGATTCGTCCTGCAACGCATGGGCACCCATGACTCATACCTGCGGGCGGTGACCGACGCCGCGCTGGCCTTCATCGCGCCGGTCGTGCTGTGCATCGCCCTCGTCGCGTTCAGCAACCGCATCGGCGGCTTCTATGCCGATATCCCGCTGATCCTGTGGCTTCCGGCCCTGGGGCTCGTGGCCGCCATGATCTCGGCGCTTACAGGTATGGTCTATGGCGCGCTGGCCCGGTGGGTTTTCCGGCAGCCCTTCCGCGAGGCCTTCGTCACGGGAATGCTGGGCGCCTTCGTGTCGATCATCGTCACGGGACTGATCTTCTACTTCTTCCAGCCCGGCGAGCCGTTCGTCCGCGCCGTGCTGACCCGCGCGCGCGACGGCGGAAGCGTCCCCGGCGGACTTGCGGGCTTCGTGCTGCTGCTGATCCCCGGAGTCGTCCTTTGCGGCGCCGTGACGGTATGGAGGAACGCCGCGGCCGCGCCGCGCCGTGCGCGGCTGCTGGCGGGGGGCGCGGTCCTTGCCGTGGTCAGCAATCTCTGGGCGCTCCACGCGCTGGCCAACTCCTATGGCCTCCGCGCGTTGGCCGCGAGTGTCGCCGAATGGTAGGCGGGGCCGGCTGAAGCCCCGGCGGCGTCCAACACGTGAACGATGGCCGCCGGTCCGGCAGGTTGAGGATCAGGCCCCCGTTACCCGCCAGATCACATCGCCCACGTCATCCGCCATCAGCAACGACCCGTCCGGCCCCAGCGTCACGCCGACCGGCCGCCCGTAGGAGAACTTCTCGTCCGGTGCGAGGAAACCCGACAGGATGTCACGGGGCGGGCCGGAAGGGCGGCCGTTCTCGAATGGAATGAAAACAAGCTTGTAGCCGCTCAGCTTGCTGCGGTTCCAGGAGCCGTGCTGGCCGATCGCCATGCCTTCGGGGAACCCCGGCAGCGTGCCTTCCGGCACCCAGCACAGGCCGAGCGAGGCGGTGTGCCCGCCCAGCGCGTAGTCGGGCGTGATCGCCCTGGCCACCATCGCCGCATCCTGCGGCACGCGGTCGTCCACCACCCGGTCCCAGTAGCAGTAGGGCCAGCCGTAGAAGCCGCCATCGGCCACGGAGGTCAGGTAGTCGGGCGGCGTCTCGTCGCCCAGCCCGTCGCGTTCGTTGACCACGGTCCACAGCGCACCCGTCCGCGGCTCCCAGGCCATGCCCACCGCGTTGCGCAGGCCGCTCGCGAAGATGCGGTTGTGGCCCGTCTCCAGGTCCAGTTCCCAGATCGCGGCGCGGCCTTCCTCCTCCTCCATGCCGTTGTCGGCGATGTTGGTGGCGGAACCGACGCCCGCGTACAGCTTCCGCCCGTCCGGGCTCGGCAGCAGGCTGCGCGTCCAGTGCCCGCCGGGCTTGAAATCCACGATCTTGCGGCCTGGCGCTGTGATGCTGTCGGCCCCTTGCTCGTAGGGAAATACCACCACCCCGTCGGTGTTGCCGACGTAGAACTGGTCGCCGAGCAGCGCCATGCCGAAGGGCTGGTTCAGCCCCTCCATGAACACCTGCTGCACTTCGGCCACCCCATCCCCGTCACGGTCGCGCAGCAGGGTGATGCGGTTCGCGCTTTCGCCCGCCGCCTTGGCGCGGCGCATCGTGGCCACCATCGCGTAGTCGAACACATTGCGCATCACCGCGCGGGGAATGCTGGAGGATTCGGCCACAAGCACGTCGCCATTGGGCAGCACGTAGACCCAGCGCGGATGCTTCAGGCCGCGCGCGAAGGCGTTGACCTTGAGGCCGGGCGCGGCGATCGGGGTCTGCCCCTCGTCCCAGCCGCGTCCTGTCGGCATCTTGAGCGTGGGGATCGCGCCCTGCGGCTTCGCCTCGGGAATGGCGGGCGCCTGGCCCCAGGCCGGCGTCGGGTCGCCATACCGCATCCGCCGCAATCGCAGCGCGGTGCCGCCGACCAGCGCGACGCCGCGTGCGAACATGCTTGAAAAGCTCAAACTGTCTTCTCCGTGAGGAAGCGGGGGCAGGGCAGGGGGAAAGCCCGGCAAGACTACGCCATTCACCGGGCGGCGGAAGTTGGAACCTCATGGGATGCATGGCGCGCCGCACCCGCACACGCGCCCGTGACCGGCGCGGCATGCCCGCCCCATGGCAGACTCGACTCCAGCCCCCCCGAAGCGATACGGTCACCACTAGATATAGAGGTTGCGATGCGCGTTTTCCGCCGTTCCCTACTAGCCGTTGCGGCTGTGCCGTTCCTCCCGGCCATCGCCTCGGCGCAGACCGCCGCCGCCGATGACCCGCGTCTCGCCGACCGCTTCCTCGGCAGCGAGAGTGCGCCCGTCACGGTCGCGGAGCATTTCTCGCTCACGTGCAGCCACTGCGCCGAATTCCACCGCAACACCATGCCGCGGGTGAAGAAGGAGCTGATCGAACCCGGCAAGGTCCGCATGAAGTTCGTCGATTTCCCGCTCGACCAGCTCGCGCTGCGCGCGGCCATGATCGCCCGCTCCCTGCCGGCGGAGCGCTACGAGCCCTTCGTCGGCACGCTGCTGTCCACCCAGGACCGCTGGGCCTTCAACCGCGCCGCCGACCCGAAGGAGGAGCTGGCCAAGCTCGCGCTCCTCGCCGGCCTGTCGCGCGAGGCCTTCGACGCGGCCTGGGCCGACGAGGCTTTTGCCCGCGGCCTGCTGGAACGCCAGCTCGCGGCCGAGAAGCAGTTCAACGTCAATTCCACTCCCACCTTCGTCGTCAACGGCAAGGCCACGCCCGGCACGATCTCCTTCGATCGCTTCGCCGAGCTGGTCGCCGCCGCCACGCCGAGCTGAGCAGAACGGGGTCCCGCCCTTGACCGTCCGCTTCGCCCGCCTTCGCATCGCCGGCTTCAAGTCCTTCGCCGAAGCCGTCTCGGTGGACATCCTGCCGGGGCTGACCGGCATCGTCGGCCCCAACGGGTGCGGCAAGTCCAACGTGGTGGAGGCGCTGCGCTGGGCCATGGGCGAATCCAGCGCGAAAAGCCTGCGCGGCGGGGAGATGGACGACGTCATCTTCGCCGGCACCGCGCATCGCCCTTCGCGCAACCTGGCCGAGGTGACGCTGACGCTGGAGGACACGGCGGGCGCGGCCCCCGTGCCCTTCCACGCGGAGCCGGAGCTGGAGATCAGCCGCCGCATCGAACGCGGCTCGGGCTCCGCCTATCGCGTGAACGGGCGGGAGGTGCGCCAGCGCGATGTGCAGACCCTGTTCGCGGACCTCGCGACCGGGGCGCGGTCCTCGGCCATGGTCAGCCAGGGCCGCGTCGCGGCACTGGTCGGCGCGAAGCCGGAGGAGCGGCGCCAGCTTCTGGAGGAGGCGGCCGGCATCACCGGGCTGCGCGCCCGGCGGCACGAGGCGGAGCTGAAGCTGAAGGCGGCGGAGGCGAATCTCGCCCGCTCCGACGATCTTGTCGGCCAGTTGGAGGCCCAGCTCGCCAACCTGAAGAAGCAGGCGCGGCAGGCCAGCCGCTACCGGAACCTGTCCGGCCATATCCGCGACGCGGAGGCGGACCTGCTGGCCCTGCAGCGTGCCCGGGCCGAGACCCAGCGGGCGGCCGCCCGCGCGGCCGAGGCCGCCGCCCGCGACGCCGTCTCCGGCGCCACGGAGGAGACGACCGCCGCCACTGCTGCCGCGACCGAGGCGGCCGCCGCCCTGCCGCCGTTGCGCAGCACGGAGGCGGAGGCCCGCACCGCTTTGGAACGCGCCCGCCTGTCGCGCGAGGCGCTGGCCGACGAGGAGCGCCGCGCCCGCGCCGCCCTGGCCCAGGCCGAGTCGCAGTTGGCCCAGCAGGCGCGCGACCTGGAGCACGCGGCCGCGCTGCAGCGCGACGCCGAGGCCGCCCAGGCGCGGCTGGCGGAGGAAGAGGGGGCGCTCGCCGCCCTTCAGCAGGACACGCCCGCCCGGCTGGAAGCCGCCCAGGCGGCACAGGCCGCCGCCGCCGAGCAGGCGCGGCTCGCCGACGCCGAGTCGCAGCGCGCGACCGAGGCCGCGGCCGAGCTTGCCGCGCGTGCGAACGCGCTGGCGGAACAACTCCGCCAGGCGGAGCAGCGCGCCCGCCGCGCCGCCGAGGCGTGCGCCAGGATCGAGGCCGAGCGCGCCCGGATCGAGGCGCAACTCGTTGATGCTGCGAGAATTGATGCCGCCGAGGCCGGCCGTGCCGCGGCCGAGCAGGCGCTTGCCGCCGCCCGGACCGCGCTGGAGGAAGCCGAACGCGCCCGCACTGCCGCGCAGGCCGCCAGCGCCGAGTCGCGCGCTCGCGCCGCCGAGTCGGAGGCCGCCCGCGCCAAGCTCGCCGCCGAGGTGCAGGCGCTGGCCGAGGTGCTGGCGATCAAGGACGGCGATCTGTGGCCGCCGCTGGTCGATGCGGTGGAGGTGCCCTCCGGCCTGGAATCCGCCCTCGGCGCCGCCCTGGGCGAAGAACTGGAAAGTGCTGCCGACACGGCCGCCCCCCGCCACTGGCGCCTGTTGCCGGCGGTGGAGGACGCGCCGGCGCTGCCGGACGGGGCCACGGCGCTTGCCACCCTCGTGCGTGCCCCGGGCGTGCTGGCGCGTGCACTGGGCCAGATCGGCCTCGTCGAGAGCGAGGAGGCGGGGGAGGCGTTGCAGCCCCGTCTGCGCACCGGCCAGTCCCTCGTCACCCGTGACGGCGCGCTGTGGCGCTGGGACGGGTTCACCATGCGCGCCGGCACGCCCACTGCCGCCGCCGTCCGCCTGACCCAGCGCAACCGCCTCGCCGAAGCCCGCGCCCGTCTGGCCGAGGCCGAGCAGGCTGCCCGCGCGGCCCAGACCGACCGCGAACAGGCCGCCGCCGCCGAGGCCCGCGCCGCCGCCGCCGAGCAGCAGGCCCGCACCGCTCGCCGCGAGGCGGAGCAGGGCCTGGAACGCGCCCGCGCCGCCGAGGCGAGCCTGCGCGCCCAGGCCACCGCCGCTTCCACCCGCATGGCCGGCATCGACGAGCAGCTCGCCCGCGCCGTGACCGAGCGGCAGGAGGCCGAGTCGCGCCTTGCCGAAGGCCGCGAGGCGCATGCCGCGCTGCCCGATCTCGGCGCGGCCCGCGCCGCCGTGGAGCAGGCGCGGGGCGCGCTGGCCACCGCGCGTGCGGCGGAGACCACCGCACGCGCCGAACTCGCCTCCCTCCAGCGCGAATCGGCCGCCCGCGCGGACCGGATCGCCGCGATCGCCCGGGAGCGCGAGGCCTGGACCCAGCGCGCCGCCGACGCTGCCGCCCGCGCCGCCGACCTCGCCCAGAGGCGGGAGGCGGCGATGGCCGAGCACGCGGCCTTGGCCGCGGCCCCCGCCGAGGTCGCGGCCCGCCTCGCCGAAAGCGTCGATCTGCTGGAAGGCGCCGAGCAGGCGCACCGTGTCGCCGCCCAGGCGCTCGCCGCCGCCGAGGACACCCAGCGCCGCGCCGACCGCGCCGCGCGCGCCGCCGAGTCGGCGCTGGCCGCCGCCCGCGAAACGCTGGTCCGGCAGGAGGCCGAGGTCGCCGCCGCCGACCATGCCTGGGGCACGGTGGCCGAGCGGATCCTGGAACGGCTCGGCGTCAACGCGCCCATGCCCGACCCGCCCGCCGACCTGTCGCCCGAGTCGGAGGACAAGGCGCGCCGCAAGCTGGAACGCCTGCAGCGCGAGCGGGAGGAGATGGGGCCGGTCAACCTGCGCGCCGAGCAGGAATCGGAGGAGGTCGCCGCCCGCATCGCCGGCATCGGCCAGGAGCGGGAGGAGCTGACCACCGCCATCGCCAAGCTGCGCGGCTCCATCGGCCATCTGAACCGGGAGGGGCGGGAGCGGCTGGGGGCGGTGTTCACCGAGGTGGACCGTGCCTTCCAGGACCTGTTCACCCGCATGTTCGGCGGCGGCAGGGCGCATCTGGCCCTGGTCGGCTCCGACGACCCGCTGGAGGCGGGGCTTGAGATCTATGCCCAGCCGCCGGGCAAGAAGCTCGCCTCGCTGGGCCTGCTGTCGGGCGGCGAGCAGGCGCTGACGGCGCTGTCGCTGATCTTCGCGGTGTTCCGCGCCAACCCGTCGCCCATCTGCGTGCTGGACGAGGTGGACGCGCCGCTGGACGATGCGAATGTCGAGCGGTTCTGCACCCTGCTCGGCGATATCGCGGGCCAGACGGGCACCCGCTTCATGGTCGTGACGCACCATCCGATGACCATGGCGCGCATGGACCGGCTCTATGGCGTGACCATGCAGGAACGCGGCGTGTCGCGCCTGCTGTCGGTCGATCTGGGACTGGCGGAAAAGCTCGCGAACAGCAACGAACCGGCGATGGTGGCGGCTGAATAGCGGAAAGGCGCGAAACCGCGCGGGGAACGCCTCACGGCTCCTTGACGTTCGCACCCCCCCTCGCTAGTCAGCCCGCGCCTTCCGGCAAGGCGACTTGCGGAGAGCGGACATGGCGAAGGATCGGGGCGGCGGCGAGGGTTCCCTGGAGGAGCGCATCGCGGCAGCCCGCGCGCGGCAGGGGTTTGATCATCCTCCGCAACGGTCCACCGACGACATGTCGGGTGCCTGGAGGATCGGCCTCCGGGTCGGGGCGGAGCTGGTCTCCGCGCTGGCCGTGGGTCTGGCGATCGGATGGGGACTCGACCGCTGGCTCGGCACCGCGCCATGGTTGCTCATCGTGTTCGTCATGGCGGGGGGCGCGGCGGGGATTCTGAACGTCTACCGGCTGTTCAGTCCGCGCCGTCCGTAGAGAACGTAGAAGGGACCGGGAAGTGGCGGCAGAAGGTGGAATCGACGCGCTGAGCCAGTTCGCGCTCACCACCGTATTGGGTCCCGTGGGTGCGTCCGTGGGCTTCACCCAGGCGAACGCCTACATGGTGGTGGCGGGCGTGATCACCACGCTGCTGCTGGTCTGGGGCGCGCGCCCGCGCGCGATCGTGCCGGGCCGGATGCAGGCGCTGGCCGAATACGCCTACGAAGGCGTCTTCGGCATGGTCGAGGAACAGGTCGGCCACGAGGGCAAGCGGTACTTCCCGTTCGTCTTCACGCTGTTCTTCTTCATCCTGCTCGGCAACCTGATGGGCCTGCTGCCCTACGCCTTCACCTACACGAGCCATATCGCCGTGACCTTCGGGCTGGCCGCCATCGTGTTCGTGGTGACGACGGGCGTGGCGCTGGCGCGGCACGGCACGCATTTCTTCAGCTATTTCTTCCCGCCCGGCGCCCCGGTCGCGCTCGCGCCGCTGATCATCCCGATCGAGGTCATCTCCTACCTCTCGCGGCTGGTCAGCCTGTCGGTGCGTCTGTTCGCGAACATGGTCGCCGGCCACGTGATGCTGAAGGTGTTCGCCACCTTCATCGTGACGCTGGGCGGCCTCGGCGTGGTCGGCATGATCGGTGCGGTCGCTCCGCTCGCGATCAACGTCGCGCTGGTCGGCTTCGAAGTGCTGGTCGCCTTCCTGCAGGCCTATGTGTTCGCAGTGCTGACCTGCATCTACCTGCACGACGCGGTTCACCTGCACTAGAGCGTCTGCGGACCCCTCCACGAGACCCCATCCAGACAGAGAAACGGAAGGATCACACTATGGAAGTCGCCGCCGCGAAGGCCCTTGGGGCCGGCATCGCCGTCATCGCCCTCTTCGGCGTTGGTCTGGGCATCGGCAACATCTTCTCCTCGCTGATCAGCAGCGTGGCGCGCAACCCGTCGGCCCGTGACGCGGTGTTCCCCATCGGCATCCTGGGCTTCGCGCTGACGGAAGCGGTGGCGCTGTTCGCGCTTCTGATCGCGTTCCTTATCCTCTTCGCCTGAGCGGGGGCGCGCCCGCCGCCATGCGCCGCACGCTGATCCTGCCCACGCTCCTTCTCGCCCTTCCGGCGCTGGCCGCCGAGGAGGCGCCGAAGGGCATGCCGCAGCTCGAATTCGGCAACCCGCTCACCGTCAGCCAGGTCATCTGGATGCTGGTGATCTTCGGGGCGCTGTACCTGCTGCTGTCGCGCTGGGCGCTGCCGCAGGTCGGCGCGGTGCTGGAGGAACGGGCCGGGCGCATCGCTTCGGACCTGACCGCGGCCCAGGAAGCCAAGGCCCATGCCGACGCGGCCGTGGCGGAGCTGACCGCCGCGACGCAGAAGGCCCGGGCCGACGCGCACGCCCGCATCGCCACCGCCACGGCGGAGGCGCAGGCGAAGGCCGCAAAGGAGGCCGCGGCGCTGACGGCGCAGTTCGACGGGCAGATCGCTGCCGCCGAGGCACGCATCGCGGACGCGCAGCGCGCGGCCATGGGCGCGCTGCGGCAGGTGGCGACGGACACCACCCAGACGCTGGTCACGCGGCTGGCGGGCGGTACGCCCGATCCGGCCGCGGTCGAGAAGGCCGTGGATGCCGCGCTGGCCGCACGGGGAGTGGCGTAGTCATGGACCATCACGACACGCATTTCTGGATCGAGACCTGGGTCGCGATCAGCTTCGTCATCTTCGTCGTCCTGGTCGGCGCGAAGGGCTGGAAGACGCTGACCGGCCTGCTCGACAAGCGTGCCGCGAAGATCCGCGACGACCTCGCCGAGGCCTCGCGCCTGCGCCGGGAGGCCGAGGCACTGCTGAAGGACGCCCAGCAGCGCCGCACCGCAGCACTTGCCGAGGCCGAGGCGCTGGTGAAGGGCGCGGCCGATGAGGCGCAGCGCGTGGTCGCGGCGGCCGAGGCCGATGCCCGCGCCACCGCCGCGCGGCGCGAGAAGATGGCGATGGAACGCATCGCCGCCGCCGAGAAGGCGGCCGTGGACGAGGTCCGCGCCACGGCCGCGGACATCTCCGCCGCCGCGGCCCGGGAGGTTCTCGCCGCCACCGCGACCCCGGACCGTCAGGCTGCCCTGATCGACCGCGGCATCGCCGGCATTCCGCAGGCGCTGCGCGCCGCCTGATCCCGGACGGGGCGTTCGCGTCCCGCACCCGGCAACGACACCTCATCCCGACCGGCTGCATGCTTCGACCTGTCCACCGCGTTCCTTCTTCCGCGTGTGGAAGAGGGAGCTTGGGGAAGGGTCCAAAGCGTTCTTGAAGCGCCGGGGGCCAGGGGCTATCGCCCCTCAGGGGCGGGCTTCCGTCCCGCACCGGACCGGGGGCGAGCGGCTGAGCGGGTCTGCTGTCATCACCGAGCATCGGCCGGCAGGGCCCTGGATCTCCCCGGCGGCGACCACGTTCCGCGCGGATCTGACCGGAACGCGGCTGATGGTCGGCATACCCTGCTACGGCGGACAGGTCAGCAGCGCGACCCTGCGCGGCCTGCCGGAGACCCAGCGCGCCTGCCTGGAACTGGGGCTCGGTTTCACCTGCGTCACCATCACCAATGAGAGCCTGGTGCAGCGGGCCCGCAACATGCTCGTCGCCCAGTTCCTCGCCTCCGACGCGACGCATCTGCTGTTCATCGATGCCGATATCGGTTTCGGCGCCGATGCCGCCTTGCGGCTGGTCGGCCACGGGCGGCCGCTGATCGGTGCGCTGTATCTGCGCAAGAGTGGCCGCGAGGGCGACTGGGTGATGCATCTGGGGGAGGAGGTGCGGGGCGACGGCGGCAAGGCGCGCGTGACGGCCGATCCCCGCACGGGCGCGTTCCGCGTGGCGCGGATCGGCACGGGATTCCTGCTGATGCGCCGCGACATGCTGGAACGTATGGAATCAGCATGGTCGCGGAAGAGATACACACCACATGAAAACGACGGCCCGCCAGGTAATTGGCGCGATCATGCGGTTGCGCTGTTCGAGGCAGAGGTGAATTCTGCAACGAATCGATACCTGAGCGAGGACTACGTTTTCTGCGACAGATGGCGCTCTCTCGGCGGAGAAGTCTGGTGCGATCCGGCAATACGGCTCGAACATTACGGACACGCATGCTTCGCCGAGGATCCGTTGGCGAACTTAAAGTTGTCCTAATCATCCTGGTGTTGATGGCGGTGCTGGGCCCGGGTGCCGAAGCCCAGGCACCGCCCGCCGGCGCCGTGATCCCGCCCGGCGGCACGCCTGTCCCCGCCATCCGCCCCGAGGCCCCGCCCTCGGTCGGTCCCGGCGGGCAGGGTCTTGCCCCGCCCGTTGCGCCGTCAGACGATCCGGCCCTGGCGCGCACGGTGCGCGTGACCGCCGTCTCGGTCGAAGGGGCGACGGCCTTTCCGTCCGCGACCCTGCTGGCCCATGCTCCGCCTCCGGGGGCCGCGGTCGCGCTGCGGCAGATCGAGGCGACGCGGGCCGCGATCCTCAACCAGTATCGCGAAGGCGGCTACGCCTTCACCACGGTCGATGCGGTGCTGTCCCGCGACGGGCGGCTGCGCTTCGTGGTGGGGGAGGGGCACATCACCGAGGTGAAGCTGGATGGCGATATCGGCCCGGCCGGCGTGCAGGTGCTGCGCTTCCTGAACCGGCTGACCGAGGTGCGGCCGCTCGATATCGCCACGATGGAACGCTACCTGCTGCTGGCCGGCGACGTGCCGGGCGTGGCCCTGCGTTCGGTGCTGCGGCCCGCGAGCACGGGCGGTGGCGCGCTGACGCTGGTCGCCCAGGTCGCGCGCAAGGCGGTCGGCGGCTACGTCACCGGCGACAATCGCGGCTACCGGCTGACCGGGCGGGAGCAGGGGCTGGCCGCGGTGCAGTTCAATTCCTTCACCAGTTTCGGCGAACGCAGCGAACTGGCCCTGTTCTATGCCAACGGGCACACGCAGGTGTTCGGCCAGGCGGGCACGGAATTCTTCGTCGGCTCCTCCGGGACCAGGGTGCGGGTCTATGCCGGCACCGGCTCCTCGCAGCCCGCCGATCCGTTGCGCAGCATCGGCTATGAGGGCACGACCACGGTCGCCGGGCTGGGCGTGTCCTACCCGGTCATCCGCCGCCGCCAGCAGACGCTGATCCTGTCCGGCGCCTTCGACGTGATCGAGAGCGAGACGGAGGCGGACGGGCCGAACGGCATCCAGGAACGGCTGAGCCGGGATCATCTGCGCGTGGTGCGGCTCGGCGGCGACTGGTCGGTGTTCGACCTGCTGGCGGGCGATGCGCGCCCGGCCGTGAACGGGCTGACCCTGCGGCTGAGCCACGGGCTCAGCGCCTTCGGCGCCTCCGACAGCGACGACCCGATGTTGAGCCGCAGCGGCGCGCGGACCGATTTCGCCAAGGTCAATTTCGAGGCATCGCGCGTGCAGACCCTGTTCCGGCCTTGGGGCGATGCGACGGTCGCGTTGCAGGCCACGCTCGCCGGGCAGTGGGCGGATGATGTGCTGCCCCAGGCGGAGAAGTTCTACCTGGGCGGTTCGCGGCTGGGTCGCGGCTACTATTCGGGCGAGATCACGGGCGACAAGGCGCTCGCCTTCTCGGCGGAACTGCAGCTCTTCTTCCCGCTCGAAGTGGCCGCGTGGAACATGCCGGTCCGCATCGATCCGACCTTCTATGCCTTCTACGATGTCGGCCAGACCTGGGAGAACCAGGCCAGCGATCCGAACCGCAGGATCGCCTCCGCCGGCATCGGCCTGCGCGCGTCACTGACCGAGTACGTGGAAGTGCAGGTCGAGGGCGTGCATCGCTTCGACACGAAGCCGAACGGCACCTCTGCCTTCGTCGAGCCCGAGCCGCAGAACGCCGTGTTCTGGCGCGCATTGATGCGCTTCTAGGGGAGGATCGCATGCCGCTTCCGCCGCAGCGCCGGTACCGGTCGCCCTTGCATCTGGCCCTGCTGGCCGGCACCGCGCTGGTGGCGCCCTGCGCCGTTCATGCGCAGCGCATGCCGGCGAACAACGCGGCCCCGGTGCTGGACCGGGTGGTGACGGGCGGCATCACCATCGAGCAGGACGCGGCGCGCACCCAGGTCACGCAGACGCAGCAGCGCGGCATCGTGGACTGGCGCAGCTTCGATGTCGGCCGCGATCACGCGGTGCAGTTCCGGCAGCCTTCCTCCACGGCGGCGACGCTGAACCGCGTGACAGGCCCCGATCCTTCGGTGATCGCGGGTCGCGTGAGCGCGAACGGGCAACTGGTCATCGTCAACCAGTCGGGCGTGGTGTTCGCCCAGGGCGCGCAGGTGGAGGCGGCGGGGCTGGTCGCCTCCGCCGCGGGCATCACCAACCAGGCATTCCTGAACGGCGGCAACCGGCTGGTGTTCGACCAGGCGCCGAAGCCGGGTGCGCGGGTCGAGAACGCGGGCACGATCACGGTGAAGGAGGCGGGGCTGGCCGGCCTCGTCGCGCCGCAGGTGGTCAACCGCGGCACCATCGCCGCGAAGCTGGGCCATGTCGCGCTGGGCGGGGCCGAGGCGGCGGTGGTCGATCTGCATGGCGACGGTCTGGTGTCGCTGGAGATCGTGCGGCCGGTCGGCACGGCGCCCGCGGATGGCGAGGCGCTGGTGACCAATACCGGCACGATCGACGCGCAGGGCGGCACGGTGCTGCTGACCGCGCGGGCGGCGGACGGGATCGTGCAGAACCTGGTCCGCGCGGGCGGGCGCATCGGCGCGGACACCACGGCCGGCGGGCGCACGGGTGAGGTGGCGCTGCGCGGCACCGGTGGTGCGATCATCATCGAAGGCGAGGTCAGCGCCACGGGCACCGCATCCGGCACGACCGGCGGCACGGTCGAGGCGCTGGGCGACCGCGTACTGGTCGCAGGCACCGCGCGGGTGGACGCATCCGGCCGCGCCGGTGGCGGGCGGATCGGGATTGGCGCGCAGGGGCGCGTGGGCACGCCCCGCGTGGCACGCCGCGCGGGCACGGCCGCGGGGGCGGTGGTGCGGGCGGATGCGACGGAGAACGGGTCGGGCGGGACGGTGCGGATCGATTCCACCGACTACACCGCGCATGCCGGCACCGTGTCGGCCCGCGGCGGGCCGCAGGGCGGCGATGGCGGCATGGTGGAGATCTCGGGCGGGCAGGGGCTGCGGATCACGGGCGGTGCGGATGTGTCCGCACCGGTGGGGCGTGCCGGGACGGTGCTGCTCGATCCGGACACGCTGGAGATCGTCTCATCCGGCGGCAACGTGCCCCCCGGAGACATCGCGGATGGTGTTCTCGATACTGCGGAGGGGCCGTTCAATGCGACGATCGACGCAGCGCTGATCAACGGCATTTCAGGGGGCCTCGAACTACAGGCCAACAGCGCCATCACGGTGAACGCGGCGATCATCAAGCCTACGGGCGATCTGAAGCTGACGGCCGGAACCAACAGCACCACCATCACGGTGAACGCACCGATCACGCTGGGTGCCGGCGACCTGAGCCTGACAGCGGGAAGCATGGGCGGTGTGGCGCTGAACGCGAACTTGGCTGCAAACAACGTGACCCTGAGCGCGGGCACCTCCGGAATCGCGAGCGCCTCTAGCGACCTGACGGTACAGGCCACCAGCGTCATCACGGTGGACGCGTCGATCAGCAAGATGTTCGGCGATCTGACACTGACGGCGGGCACGACAATCACCGTCAATGCAGACCTGGATCTTACCACTTCCTCGAGTTCCACGACCTTGGCCCTGAGTGCAGGGGCGGGGGGCATCGTGCAGAATGGCGGGGCCATCCGAGCGGAGAACCTGACCATCCAGTCGGATGGCAACGTGCTGCTGACCAGCGCATCCAACCAGATCGGGACGCTGCTGCTGTCGGACGTCACGGGCAACCTCTCCCTGACCACCAGCGGCACCCTCAACCTGGACCAGACGCAGACCGTCAGCGGCACGATGCGGTTGAACACGAATAGCGGGGGTCTTCAGCAGACCAGCGGCGGCTCCATCCAGGCGTCGCGGCTGGAAATGGAGGTAGGCATCGCCGCGTTGACGGGGGCGAACCGGATCGCGGTGCTGGGGGATTCCACGGCGAACAGGGGCGCCCTCGAAATCCGCAACGTTACGGCGCTGCGCACCGAAGGCACGGTCGCCAGCGACAACGGGTCGGTCGCGATCACCGTCGAAGGCGGTGACCTGAACGTCGATGGCACCATCAGGACACCCGGTGACATCACGCTTCACGCCAGCCGTTCCATCATGGTGGGGCTGTCAGGTTTCGTGGAAATCCCGACCAGCAGTTCGGGCGTGCTGCACATGGAGGCGGCATTCGACGGTTCAGCCACCGACCTGGCCGCGCCTGGAGGTGTCACTCTGGAGGGAAGGGTTGAGACGACCGACTCGGCTTTCCACGCCTCGGCCGGGACGGGTGGCATTATCCAGACAGGCGGCTATGTGGTGGCAGATTCTGCGGAGTTTGCCTCCGGCGGCAGCATCATCCTCGATCGCGGCGGCGCGGCGGGCGGCACGCCCAACGCGATCGACAGCTTCGCCGTGTCGTCCGTGAACGGCGACTTCGTGCTGGACAACGGCAGCACGCGGATCCTGCCCTCCTCCGACATCGCGGCGGACAACATCGGGCTGCGCACGTCCGATACAATAGAGGGCGGCGGCAAGCTTTCACTGCTCGCGCCCGGAGGGCGGATCTCGCTGCGGGCCGGCACCGTGTCCGCGGACACCTTCCTCGCCATTACCGGCAGCACGGTCGAGATCGCGCCCGATTCCACCGCCGCGATGACGGTCGGCGGAACCGGAACAGGCTTCAGCCTGACCGGATCGGACCTCGCCGTCATCAACGCGTCGGACACGCTGCGGCTGGGCGCGACGACGTTCCGGAACACGCTCACCACCACTGCTTCGGCGGTCCGGTTCGTCGCCCCGATCAGCGTGGCCAACCGGCTCGACCTGCGCAGCACGGGGACGATCGGCCAGGACAGCGGGGCGGACATCACCGCCGCGCGGCTGGCAGGCGCGGCGGGCGGCGCGGTCACGCTCACCAATGCCGGCAACACGATCTCCGTGCTGGAGGATTTCGCGGCCGGCAGCGGCTTCGACCTGACGACCCAGGGCGCGCTGACGCTCGCAGGCCATCTCGATGGCACAGGACAGGCGGTGAACCTGACCGCGGGCGGCGCCATCGGTTCGTCCGGCGCCGGGCGCGTCTCGGCGCAGACGCTCGGCCTCGCCGCCAACGGCGCCATCGTGCTGACGGGCGCGAACGCGGTGCGCACGCTGGGCTCCGCCGCCACGGACGGCACGAGCGACATCATTTTCGTCAACGCGGCGCTTTCGCTCGACGTGCCCTCGGGCGTGACGGTCGAGACGACGGGCGCGATCGCGATCACGCAGAACGGCGGGCCGCTGACAATCGACGGCACGGTCCGCGGCGGCACGACCACGCTTTCCGGCGACACGCAGGTCGCGGTGAACGGCTTCTCCGCCATCGCCACCGCGGGTGACCTCGTGCTGACCGCACCCGTCATCACCGTCGATGGCCTGATCTCCGCCACAGGCGACATCCTGCTGACGGCGGCGCAGTCGGCCACGCTCGCCGGGCAGGCGCTTGCGCCGGGGGGCAGCCTGGTCGTCGCAGCACCCGGCGTCACGTTCGGCGGCCTCGATGCGTACGGCACAGCGGTGCGGCTCGACCTGGGGCAGGGTGGGACCGCGACCGGCGCGCTCGATGCGCTGTCGCTGCTGGTCGCGGGCGGCAGCGGCGTGACGCTGACGGGCACCATCGCCGGCATCACCGGCGGCGCGGCCGCGGCGATCGGGCGGCGTGCCGATGCCGCGGGCACGATCTACACTGCCGATCCGCCGCCCGATGCGTTCGACTTCACGTTCAACGGCTGCGCGATCGCATCGAGCATCTGCGCGGCTTCGGTCCCGCCACCACCGCCACCGCCATCGGCTGCTGCCGGCCCGTTCCCCGCGCTTCTCGTCAACAACCCCGCGGCGACGCTGGGCGTGCTCGATCCCGGACTCCTGTCCACTTCCGCGGACCGGCTCCGGCCGCCCGCACCCGACCTGATCGCCCGGCTGCCGCGCGATGAGTCCGAGGAGGACACGCTTGCCCCCGCCGATATCCGCGGGGACGACTACTGATGCGCCGGGCGGCGCCGCTGGCGCTGGCCGTCCTGCTCGCCGGCTGCATGACGCCGCCGCCCGAGGCCTATGTCTCGGGCGGGCGGGACAGCCCGGCCGCCGTGGCGATCGGCACGGATGCGGCCGGGGAGGCCTGCACCATGATCCGCACCGGGGCAGGGGCCGATATCATCTGCGGCGGTTGGGATTCGCCCAGCGCGCGGGTGCGGGAGGTCGCGGCAGCGGCGGGAACGCCGCTCGCCGAAAGCGTGGGCCAGGGTGTGGCGGCGCAGCTCGCCTGCGGCGATCCCGCGCCGACCACGATCCTGGGCGGCCAGCCGGCGACCATGTTCGACTGCCGCCGCCGCAATGGCGGCTGGCCTGCCTTCGCGCTGGCCGCCACCGCGGGGGGCAGGTCCTGGCAGGCGGACGGGATCACGCCCTCGCTCCCGGCCGCGATCCGCGCGATCGGCGTGCTGTCCGGGCTGGCGCGGGCGGACGGGCCATTGCCGTCCTCGGCCGCGCTTGACCGTATCGCCGCACGGCTGGCCCGTGAGTCCTTCGGCGCCAGCGGCGTGGCGCAGTTCGAGACGCTGATGGCGGTCGGCCGCGACGCCAACCAGGCCGAACGCTTCGCCGCGGCCGAGACCGCCTATCGCGCCGCGCTTGCCATCCAGGAACGGGTGCAGGGAGCCAACGCGCCCGACAGCTTCGCCCCGCTGGTCCGGCTGGCGCTGCAGGTCTCCAACCAGGGCCGCTTCCCGGAGGCCGAGGTCCTGTTCGCCCGTGCGGCGGCACTCGCCCCGCGCGCCTCGGACCCGTTGGCCCAGGCACTGGTGCTGCACCATCGGGGCCTGCACCTCGCCAATCGCGGCCGCAACGACGACGCGCTGGCCACGCTGGCGCAGGCCGAGGCGGCCTACGAGGCGTCGCTGCCGCCCGATACGCTCGCGGCCTCGCCGGCGCCGCTGGCCCGCGCGATGCCGGGCCTGGGCGACAGCCTGGGGCTGGACGTCCTGCAATCGCGCGCCCTGGTCGGGATCGTCGAGGCCCGGCGCAATCGCGCCGCCATCCTGCGCGTCACAGGCCGCGTGGCGGAAAGCGAGGCGCTGGCAGACGATGCGGGCGCGCTGGCCGCCCGCGTGCCGGGCGCGACCAACACCGATGTCATCGCGGCCCGCATCGCGCGCACGGCCGGGGCCGCCTCCGCTGCCTCGGGCGCGGAAGCGGCGGCAGACCGCGCCTTCGCCACCGCCGCCGCCCGTTTTGCGCGCGGCCTGCCGCGGTCCCGGCCCTATGCGGATACGCTGCTGCTGCGCGCGGGCACGGCCTCGTCCTCCACCGCCCGGGATCTGTGCCGCGACGCCATGACGGTGCTGCGGGAGCTGCGCGAAGGCACCACGCCGCAGCGCATCGCCCCCTGCGTGGATGCGTTCGCCGCCGACGGGCAACTGGCCGCGGCGTTCGAGGCGGCGCAGCTTGCCCAGGGCGGCGTCACCGCCACCCAGATCGCGCGCGCCGCGGCCCGGCTCGGCGAGGGCAGCCGCAACCCGGCCATTTCCGATGCGATCCGCAAGCGGGAGGAGGCGCAGGCGCGGCTGACCGGCCTGTTCCGCCGCCGCGACGCGGTGGCCGATGGCCGTGGCGCGGGCGGGCAGCAGGAACTGGTCGCGCTGGATGCCCGGATCGCGGCGGCCGAGGCCGAATTCACCGATGCCGATGCCGCCGCCCAGGCCGCCGCGCCGAACTACCCGCAGCTCGTGCAGTCGGTCGCGGGCGCGCAGGATGTCCTGGACGCCCTGCGGCCGGGAGAGGCGCTGGCCGCCATCTTCCTGCCGCCCGGCGACCGGCGCGGCTGGGTGTTCGTGCTGGCGGGCGGGCGCATCGCGGCGGGCCGGATCGGCGCCGATGCCTCGGACGTCGCAGCCCTGGTGGCACGCATCCGCGAAGGGGTGGAGGCGGGGGACGATTCGAAGCCCTTCGATTCGGGCGCGGCCTATGCGCTGGACCAGGCGCTGTTCGCGGATGTCGCCGGGCCGATCGGCGCGGCGAAATCGCTGATCGTCGCCCCGTCCGGCCCGCTGCTGTCGATCCCGTTCGGCCTGCTGGTCGAACAGGCGCCGCCCGATCCGCACAGCCACGAAGGCGCTTCCTTCATGCTGGCGCGGCTGCCGGTCTCCCACGTGCCGGCGGCGGCGAGCCTCGTGGCGCTGCGCAAGGCGGGGCCGTCGCGCGCGCCGCATCCGTGGTTCGGCTTCGGCGATCCGCGCCCGGTCCCGCTGACGGTGGCGTCCCGCAGCTTCCCGGCAGCACCCGAATGCGGACGGCTGCTCTCCGCCCTGCCGGTGCTGCCGACCGCTTCGCTGGAACTGCGCGCTTCCGGCGCGTTCTTCGGCGCGGGAGCGCAGCAGCAGCGGACCGGCGCGGCCTTCACCGTGCCGGTGGTGGAGCGGACCGACCTGCGCGACTACCGCATCCTGCACTTCGCCACGCACGGGCTGCTGCCGGCCGAACTGTCCTGTCTGTCCGACCCGACCATCGTCACCTCGCTGCCGGGTGCTGCGCGGGATGCCTCCGGCGCGCTGCTGAGCTCGGGTCAGGTGCTCGACCTCGATCTCGATGCGGACATGGTGGTGCTGTCGGCCTGCAACACCGGCGGCGGCAGCACCGGGGGGGAGAGCCTGTCCACGCTGGCGCGCGCCTTCTTCTATGCCGGCGCGCGCTCGCTGCTGGTGACGCATTGGTACGTGAACGACGTGGCCGCCACGCGCATCGTCGCGATCGCGCTGCGCAACATCAGCCAGGGCCAGGGTTTCGCCGAGGCGCTGCGCGCCGCGCAGGTCGATTTCGCGAACCTGCCCGGCGGCGGGCATCCGGGGCTGTGGGCACCATTCGCGCTGGTGGGCGTAGGGCCGGAAGCGGCGCGGCAGAGCCTGTAGGCGGGCGAGGGACGGCCGCTACCGCCGCATCGTGGATTGGGTGACGTGTTCGTCCCACCGGCTGCGATCGCTGTAGAACAGCGCGGCCATCAGCGCCGCGCCCATCACCATGGACAGGCCGCCGCCGATGATCGCCGCGATATAGGCCGTGGAGCTGAGCGGCTCATCGACCAGCAGATGCGATGTGCCCCACAGCGCCAGCAGCGTCATCGCCACGCCCGCGACGAAGGCGGCGCAGAGCAGCAGCGCGAAGCGCTGGGCGAGGCCTGGCGGAAAGAACCTGCGGGTATCACCCCCCAGCGAGGCGGCAGCGATCGGTCGTTCGGTCATGGGACAACCCTCCGGCGTCGGTTGCGCCTGTCTCCGGAGGCCGACGCCCGGCCGGCGGAGCTTGCCATACATTCGAGAGATTGATACATACAATATTCTCGATGTGCCTATATGTATGGGTATTGTATGGAAAATAGCAAGCCTCCATTCGCCCAGACACCGGATATCTGGGTGCCGCGGATCGAACGTACGGCCGGTCCGCTCTATCTCGCGATCGCCGACGCCATTGCGGCGGCCGTGGCGGATGGAACCCTGCGGCCGGGCCAGCGCCTGCCGACCCATCGAGCCCTGGCGGACCGGCTGAGTGTCGATCTGACCACGGTGACACGCGCCTATTCGGCCGCGCGCGAGCGCGGATTGCTCGACGCCACGGTGGGACGCGGCACCTTCGTCCGCGCCGGCCGTCCTTCCACGGATCGCGGCGGTGTCGTCGATCTGGGCATGAACCTGCCACCCCGGCCGGAAGTTCCGTCATGGCCCGACCTGCTGCGCGCCGGCCTGGACAAGCTGCTTGAGCGTGCGGCGCCGGACGATCTGTTCAGCTACCGCAGCGGCGCGGGAACCGCCGAGGAACGCGTCGCGGGGGCGGCTTGGCTGCGCCCGGTTCTGGGCGACACCGATCCTGAACGGATCCTGCTCAGCCCCGGTGCGCAGCCGGCCCTGATGGCGCTGTTCAGTGTGCTGGCGCAGCCCGGCGATGCGCTGCTGGCCGACGAACTGACCTATCCCGGCGCCCGGGCCGCCGCGGCACAGCTCGGCCTGCAGCTGGTCGGTGTCGCGGGCGACGGCGAGGGGATGCTGCCCGATGCGCTGGAGGCGGCCTGCCGGCGCGCGAAGCGCGCCAGGGCGCTGTATTGCATTCCCACCATCCAGAACCCGGCCGCGACGACCATGCCGCCCGCACGCCGCGCGGCATTGGCGGAGGCCGCGCGGCGCTGCGGGCTCATGATTATCGAGGACGATGCCCACGGGTTGCTGCCGTCCACGCCGCTGCCGGCGATCGCATCGCTCGCGCCCGACATCACGTTCCACGTGGCGACGCTGTCGAAGACGCTCTCACCCGCGCTGCGGATCGCCTACCTCGCCGTGCCGGACCGGCCCTGGGCCGGGCGCGTGGCGGCGGCGCTGCGGGCGGGGACAATGATGGCCTCGCCTCTGCTTGCGGGCCTCGCCTCGTTGTGGATCCGCGACGGCAGCGCACAGGCTGCCGTCGCTGCGATCCGGCGCGAATGCGCGGCGCGGCAGAAGATCGCGCGCGCCCTGCTGCCGGCGGGCAGCTTCGCCGCGCATCCCGAAGGCTTGCATCTGTGGCTGCGGCTGCCCGCGCCATGGAGCCGGGCGGAGTTCGTGTCCCGCCTGCGGCAGCAGGGCATGGCGATCGTCCAGAGCGATGCCTTCGTCGTGGAGGGCGCGGTCCCGCCGGAGGCGGTGCGGATCTCGCTGGGGGCCGCTTCCGATCGCGGGCAGCTCAAGGCCGGTCTCGCCGCGCTGTCGCAGCAGCTTACCGAGACGGGAATGCTGCCGGTAGTGGTGTGACCGCGGCGCGAAGCGTCAGGCCGCGTCGCGGTCCGCTTCGGTTCCCCCACGCGGCGGGCGGGCGCGGATCAGCATGAAAGCCGGGATATCGGCGCCGAACCCCACGACCGGACCGGAAGGCGGCTCCTGCTCCTCGCGACGGCGGGGCGGGCGCGGGGCCTCGCGTTCCGGGCGCGGCGCGCGGGCGGGCGGGGCGGCGCGCTCCGGCCGGGCCTTGCGTTCGGGCTTCGGCTTCTCCGCCGCGGGCTTGGCCGCGGATTTGGCGGCACCGCGCCCACGGCGACGGCGGCCGCCCGGTTCCTCCTCGGCCCAGTCCACGGGGTCGAGCCCGTCGATCGTGATGCGCGGGATCGCGGCCCCGGTCAGCTTCTCGATGTCTTCCACCGCCTTGCGGTCGTCCGGGCTGGCGATGGTGAAGGCGCGTCCCTCGCGGCCCGCGCGGCCGGTGCGGCCGATGCGGTGGACGTAGTCCTCGCTGTGGTGCGGCACGTCGAAATTGAACACGTGCGACAGGCCGCCGATGTCGATGCCGCGCGCGGCGACGTCGGAGCAGCACAGCAGCTGGATCTCGCCGGCCTTGAACTTCTCCAGCGTGGCGAAGCGGGCGGACTGCACCATGTCGCCGTGCAGCGCGCCGGCCTTGAAGCCGTGCCGCGACAGCGACTTGTACAGGATGTCCACGTCGCGCTTGCGGTTGCAGAAGATCAGCGCGTTCTGCACGTCCTCCGACCGGATCAGCCGGCGCAGCGCCTCGCGCTTGTCGTGCGTGGCCACCAGGGCGAGGCCGGTGGTGATCGTGGTCGCCACACTCGCCGGCCGCGACACGCTGATCGTCTTGGGATTGGAGAGGAACGCATCGGCCAGCCGGCGGATTTCCGGTGGCATGGTGGCGCTGAAGAACAGCGTCTGCCGCGTGCGCGGCAGCAGCGAGACGATGCGTTCGACATCGGGGATGAAGCCCATGTCGAGCATCCGGTCGGCTTCGTCGATGACCAGGACGCGCGTGTCGGTCAGCAGCAGGCCGCCGCGCTCGAACAGGTCGATCAGCCGGCCCGGTGTCGCGATCAGCACGTCCACGCCGCGCATCAGCACGTCACGCTGGTCGGAGATGTTCTCGCCGCCGATCAGCAGCGCGTGGGTCAGCTTGAGGTACTTGCCGTACTTGACGAAGTTCTCGGCGACCTGGAGGGCAAGCTCGCGCGTCGGCTCCAGGATCAGGCTGCGCGGCATGCGCGCCCTGGCGCGGCTGCCCGAGAGGATATCCATCATCGGCAGCACGAACGAGGCGGTCTTGCCCGTTCCGGTCTGCGCCGAGCCGAGCACGTCGCGGCCCATCAGTACGGTGGGAATGGCCTGCGCCTGGATCGGCGTGGGATGGCGGTAGCCGACTTCGTCCACGGCGCGGCAGATCGCCTCCGACAGGCCGAGGTCGGCGAAGACGGGTAGCGGTGCTTCTTCTTCAGCGGGCTCAGCGGATTCCGCTGCCACCGGTTCCGGGGCGGCGAGTTCGGCAGGCAGGGGCGTGGTCGCGGGTTCGGCCGGCGACGGCGGAACGAGTTCGGCCTCGGTGGTCTCCGCGGCCGTCTGTGTCTCGTCTTGGAGCGGCGCGGCAAGCGCGCCCGTCTCGGGTATCGTGTCGTTCAAGCAGTCAGGATCCTCGCGGACCGTTGGGGCGCACGGTGCGCCCGCGCCGCCGTTCCGCTGCCGCGCATATCGAGAACGAGGCCCCCGGAGTCAAGGAAATCCAGGTCTGGACCCGGATTCGGCCGGCAGGTATCGGCGTGCCGCATGGATCATCTTCTGTTGCTGCCGGGGCTTCTGTGCGATGCGCGGCTCTGGCGCGACCAGATCGCGGGGCTTGCGGCGGATGCGACGGTCGCGGACCTCACCCAGGATGACAGTGTCGGCGCGATGGCGGCGCGCGCCCTGGTCGCCGCACCGCCGCGCTTCGCGCTCGCGGGCCTGTCCATGGGCGGCTACGTCGCGTTCGAGATCATGCGCCGCGCGCCCGAACGCGTCAGCCGCCTGATGCTGTTCGACACCAGCGCGCGTCCCGATACGGCGGAGCAGTCGCGCCGCCGCCGCGGGCTGATGGCGCTGACCCGCGCCGGCAAGTTCCGCGGCGTTACGCCCAGGCTGCTGCCGATGCTGGTGCATCCCGACCGCGTGGACGAGCAGCCGCTGGCGGGGGAGGTGATGGCGATGGCGGATCGCGTGGGCAAGGCGGCGTTCCTGCGCCAGCAGACCGCGATCATGGGCCGCCCGGACAGCCGCCCGGACTTGCCGCGCATCGCGGTGCCCACGCTGATGGTGGTGGGGGCGCAGGATGCGCTGACCCCGCCCGAGCATGCGCGCGAGATCGCAGCCGGCATCCCGGGCGCGCGGCTGGAGGAGATCGCGGAGTGCGGCCACCTGCCGACGATGGAGCGGCCAGAGATCGCCACCGCGCTGATGGCGGGATTCCTGGCGCCGGGCTGACCGGCCAGCCCTTATTCGGCGCAGGTGGCGAGGCGTTGGCCGCGCGCGTGGACGCGGCCGATCTCGGCCGCCAGCCGGTCGAGCGCGTCCTGGAACGAGGCGGCGTTCTTACGAAGCTGTCCGGCGCTGTCCTGGAGCGTCCCGGCGGAGGCGCACCAGTCCGCGACCGCCTTGCGCTGCATCGCGAGGGCGGCATCCAGCGCCGCCAGCGCCTGCCGCAGCCGCGCCTGCACGGCCGCATCGGACGCGGCCGGAGCGGCGCGTGGCCGGGCGGGGAAGGGGATGATCCGGGTGTTGTCGGCGGAACTGGTCATGTCGTTTCCTCGGGCGGCCCTGGCCGCCATCGGTCATCCTTCTGCTAAGCGTGTCCGAGGTTTGGGGCGGATCACCCGACGCGGGGGCCCATCAGCAGCGCCACTAGCCCGGCCGCGCCGCAGATGACCGCGCCCAGCGTCAGCAGGCGCCGCATCCAGATATAGCCGCCCGGCAGGGCGCCGGCCCGGTTCAGCGCTTCCTCCGCCCCGTGCACGGCGATCAGCGTCGCGATCAGCCCCATCAGGCCCAGCCAGCGCGGCAGCAGCAGGATCGCCGTTCCCGCCAGCACGGGCAGCGTGCCGGAGGTCAGCCGCGCGCGGTTGCCGGGCTGGTCGGGCCGCGCCAGGGCCAGTCCCCAATGGACCGCGCCCAGAAAGGCCAGCACCGTCGCGCCATAGGCCAGCAGCAGCGACAGGCCGAAGCCCCGCCAGGCCGGGCCGCCCAGCAAGGCGCTGACGGCGGCCACCAGGAACGGGACCAGTGCTGCGAGGCCGATCCAGACGGCCGGGAAGGGAAGGACGGGGACCATGGTCAGGGCGGCGCCTTTGCGGACGCCGCCCATGTGTCAGCCGAACGCGGCAGGGATCAATCCCCCGCCGCCACCTTGGCCGCATCCGGCGCGGACACCGACACCGGCACCGGCATGGGCCGTGTCGCCGGCCGGCGTGCCGGCATCGCCGCGATCACCGAGACCGCGACCGAGGCGAGATAGGGCAGGGACTGGGTGAACAGCACCGCCACCCACAGTGTCGCCTCCCACGTGCCGAAGCGGTGCGCGATGGCCACGCCGATCATCGCCGCCCAGGTCAGCGCCAGGATGGCCAGCTCCTCGCGGGCCATCACCAGCCCCTGCACCAGCGCCGGCGCGTTCTCCATCTTCGGCGTGCGCAGGAACGGCGCGGAGCGGACCACGAGGCCCTTCAGCACCGCCTTGCCGATCGCATGCGTCAGCGACAGGCCGGTCAGCGCCGCCCCCAGCCGGTCGGCGAAGCCGGACGGGACCCGGGCGCGGTACAGCGTCATCAGCTGCGCGACCTTGAACAGGAACAGCCCGACCGATGGCAGCATGAACAGCAGGATCGGGAACTCGAAGCGCATGGGCGCGACGATCAGGCCCACCGACCAGGCGAGGCCGCCGGCCAGGAACACCAGCCCCAGCGCATCCCCGATCCACGGCAGCCAGCCCATCACGAAGGACCAGCGCTGGCCCAGCGTCAGGCTGCGGTCGAACGGGTTGAACAGGGCGCGCGCATGGCCGCGCATGATCTGCATGGCGCCATAGGCCCAGCGGAAGCGCTGCTTGCGGAAGGCGGCGAAGTCGTCGGGCATCACGCCGCGGCCGAAGCTGCGGTTGACGTAGACGGCCTCCCACCCGCCGCGGAACAGCTTCAGGCCCAGTTCCGCGTCCTCGCAGATCGTCCACTCGGCCCAGCCGCCCGCGTCCGTGAGCGCGGTCTTGCGCACCAGCGTCATGGTGCCGTGCTGGATGATGGCGTTGCGCTCGTTGCGCGTGACCATGCCCAGGTGGAAGAAGCCCGCGTATTCCCAGAACATCAGACGCTTGAAGAAGCTGCCGTCATTGTCGCGGTAGTCCTGCGGGGACTGGGTGAAGCCCACCTTCGGGTCCGCGAAGAACGGCACCATGCTGCGCAGCCAGTCGGGCGTGACCACATAGTCGCTGTCGAGCACGCCCACGATCTCGGCGTCGGGCGCGGTCTCGCGCAGGCCGAAATTCAGCGCGCCGGCCTTGAAGCCCGGCCACTTGCCGAGCGTGAAGAACCGGAACCGCCGGCCCAGCCGGGCGCAATGCTCCGCCACCGGCTCCCACAGCGCCGGGTCCTTGGTGTTGTTGTCGATCACCAGGACCTCGAAGTCCGGGTAGTCCAGCGCCGCGAGCGCATCGAGCGTCTGGCGCACCATGTGCGGCGGCTCGTTGCAGATCGGGATGTGGATCGAGACCTTGGGCAGCTTCGCGTCCTGCGGAGCCGGGACAGGCGTCCAGCGCCGCTTCCAGATCCGGCCCCAGACCGTCTCGGCCAGTTCGAACGTATCGGCCAGAAGCAGCGCCAGCAGCAGGACCTGGCCCGCGATCAGCACGCCCCAGACCGTCCCGGCCCAGGCCGAGAGGTACTTGTTCGACATCGCGAGCAGCACCGCGGTCAGCGTGGCGCAGAAGACCTGCGCCAGAACCGCCATCAGCAGCTTGCCCTGCACGCGGATGTCCGGCCGGCGGCCGAGCAGCGCGCCCGAGAGCAGCACGGCGGCGAGCGTGGCACCCAGGGCCCAGCCCAGCCAGCCGGGATGTTCCTGCACGGGGCCGGTCAGGGGCCACTTGGCCGTGCGGTCCAGGTCGTACATGCCCCAGTAGCCCGCGGCACGGCCCTCGAAGCTGGTCTTCCAGGGCTGGTCGAAGGCTTCCATGACGAAGTAGTCGAGCCCGCGCTGTTCCGCCTCGATGAAGAAGCGGCGCATGAATTCCGCCTGGTTCACGCGGGTCGCGCGCGCGGCCCCGGTGTCGCGTCCGTCGGACGGCCAGCCGATCTCACCGATGACGACCTTCTTGCCCGGGAAGCGCGCCTGGATCGCGTCCAGCTTCTCGAAGGAGAAGCGCAGCGCGTCCTGCACCGGCAGGCCTTCCCAGTAGGGCAGCAGGTGGACGGTGATGAAATCCACCGCCTGGGCGAGTTCGGGGTGGTCCAGCCACACGTGCCACGGCTCGGCCGTGGAGACCGGCTTGCCCGGCACGGCGGCGCGGACCTGGCGCATGTAGCTGGCGAGCTGCGCCGGCGTCAGGTCGCCGCGCAGCACCGCCTCGTTGCCGACCATGATGCGCGTCACGTTCGGGCTGGCCCGCGCGACCGAGATCAGCCGCGTGATCTCCGCCGCGTTGCGGTCGAGCCGCCGGTCGAGCCAGGAGCCGAGCGTGATGTCGAGCGGCAGGTCCTGGGCGAGCGCGGGGATGCGCTCCAGCCCGCCATGCACCGCGTAGGTACGGATCTGGCCGGTGACGCCGGCCGCGAGTTCGAGGTCGGAACGAATCTGATCCGCCGTCGGCCAGGATTCGGTCTCGGCCGACTGGCCACGGTGATACGGCGAGAAGGCGAGGCCGCCGACCGTGCCGGTGAAGTCCGGCACCGCGACGGGCCGGTTCCATGCCCACCACGCGCCCAGCTGGACCAGCGCCGCCAGGGCGAGCGCGATCAGCGTGGTCGGATGCAGCCAGCCCCGCGGACGGCGGGAGAAGGACTGGGCGGAGGACGGGAACGTGCGGTCTGGTGCGGTCAGCGCGTTCATCATTTCAGCCGTGACGTGCGTGGTATGAGCCTCGACCGGATACGGCGCGGACGCCGATCATGGTTTCGGTCCCATGCCGGCGGATGCACGCGCCTCCTCCGGCACGACATTACTTCGTGCTGCGCTGCGGCGGGCTCAGGTCCGGATTGAGGCTGAATCGGGGCAATACAACCAAGGGACTAGACGACGCCGACGATCCGATGCGCTAAGACCTGTGCGGCGAAGGAGATCAAATGGGCATCGCGCTCGAAATCGTTTTAATACTGGTACTTGTCGGCCTCAATGGGGTGTTCGCGATGAGCGAGCTCGCCCTGGTCTCATCCCGCCGCGCCCGGCTGGCGGCGATGGAGAAGGCGGGCGATCGTGGCGCCGCCGCGGCGGCCGCGCTCGCCGAGGCGCCCGACAGGTTCCTTCCCACGGTACAGGTCGGCATCACCCTGGTCGGAATCCTGGCCGGCGCCTTCGGTGGCGCGCGACTCGCCACCACGCTGGGCGGCGTGCTCGACCGGCTGGGCGCCGCGCCCTACGGGGAGGAGACGGCCTTCGCCCTGGTCGTCATCGTCATCACCTACCTGTCGCTGATCCTGGGCGAACTGGTGCCGAAGCAGATCGCGCTGCGCGCGCCGGAGCGGATCGCCGCCCGCGTCGCCCGCCCGCTGAGCCTGCTGGCCCGCATATCCGCCCCCGTGGTCTGGCTGCTGGGTCGGTCCTCCGCCGTGGTGCTGCGGCTGCTCGGCGCCCACCAGCCCGCCGCCGCGTCCGTGACGGAGGAGGAGGTGAAGGCGCTGGTGGAGGAAGGTGCGCAGGCCGGCGTGCTGGAACTGGAGGAGCGCGACATGATCGCCCGCGTCCTCCGCCTCGCGGATCGGCCGGTGCGTGCCATCATGACGCCGCGGACCGAGGTCGCCTGGGTGGACCGCGCCGATGCGGTGCAGGACATCGCCGCCCGCATCAAGGCCTCCCCGCACAGCCGGTTCGTGGTCGGCGACGGGTCGGTGGACAACGTGGTGGGCGTGATCCAGGCCAAGGACATCCTCGACCGGATGCTGGACGGCGAGGCCTTCACCATCGAGGGCGTGCTGCGGCAGGCGACCGCGCTGCCGGACACGGTGACCGGGCTGGACGCGCTGGAACACATGCGCGCCGATCCGCTCGGCATCGCGCTGGTCCTGGACGAATACGGCAGCTTCGAGGGCGTGGTGACGGCCTCCGATATCCTGGAGGCGATTGTCGGCGAACTCGCCGGGGCGGATGATGCGCCCGAGGACGCGGTGCATGAGCGCGCCGACGGGTCGCTGCTGCTGGACGGGCTGATGCCGATCGATGAGGTGCGGAACCGGCTGATGCTGCCGCTGGTCCCGGCCGAGGGCAGCTATCACTCGCTGGGCGGGCTGATCCTGACCCTGCTGCGCCGGGTGCCGCGCACCGGCGACCGCATCGTGTTCGGCGGCTGGCGGTTCGAGGTCGTGGACATGGACGGCCGCCGCGTGGACAAGGTGCTGGTCAGCCGCGAGGTGACCGACACCTGACGGGCGCGCGCGGCGGATTCGCAAGGAAGCATTGATCCATGACCAGCCGCGTTCTCGCAGATGCCTGCATTCCCGAACTGCCGAACCGATACAGCGGCAAGGTGCGCGAGAATTACGATCTGCCGGACGGGCGGCGTATCATCATCGCGACGGACCGGCTTTCCGCCTTCGACGTGATCCTGACCGCGATCCCCTACAAGGGCGAGGTGCTGACGCAGACCGCGCGCTACTGGTTCGAGGAAACGGCCGATATCTGCCCCAACCACGTTCTGGAATATCCCGATCCGAACGTGGTCGTCGGCCGGCGGCTGGATATCCTTCCCGTCGAGATGGTGGTGCGCGGCTATCTGGCCGGCACCACCAGCACGTCCATCCTGCCGCGCTACAAGCGCGGCGAGCGGGCCATGTACGGGGTGACGCTGCCGGAGGGGCTGCGGGACAACGAAAGACTGCCGGAAGCGATCATCACGCCGACCAGCAAGGCCTTCGACGGCGGCCACGACGAACCGCTTTCACCCGCCGAGATCCTGGCCCAGGGGCTGCTCACGCAGGATCAGTGGGATACGGTCTCCAGCTACGCCCTGGCCCTGTTCGCGCGCGGCCAGGAACTGGCTGCCCGGCGCGGGCTGATCCTCGTGGACACGAAATACGAGTTCGGCACCGACGGGGAGGGGCGTATCGTCCTGGCCGATGAGATCCATACGCCGGATTCCAGCCGCTACTGGCTGGCCGACAGCTATGACCGGGCCTTCGCGGCCGGTGAACGGCCCAAGGGTTTCGACAAGGATTTCATCCGCGGCTGGGTCACGGAGCGCTGCGACCCCTACAGGGACCGGATTCCGGAGATTCCGGCGGAATTGGTGGAGCAGACCTCGAAGGTCTACATCCAGGCCTATGAGATGATCACCGGCGCGACATTCACGCCTGATCCTTCCGCCGTGCCGGTGCTGGAGCGGATCAGGAAGAACCTTCGGCCCTATTTCATCTGACCGGCAGCACCGCTCGCGCTCAGTCTCCCCGGTCGCTGCCTGCCGCCGCCTTCGCCTCCTTCGCCAGCAGCGCCCGCTTGCGCGGGATGCCCCAGCGATAGCCGGTCAGGCTGCCGTCGCTGCCGATCACGCGGTGGCAGGGCACGGCGAGCGAGACGGGGTTGGTGGCGCAGGACCGTGCGACGGCCCGGACCGCCCTGGGCGCCTCCAGCATCGCCGCCACCTCCGCATAGCTGCGGGTCTGGCCCGGCGGGATGGTCCTGAGCGCGTCCCACACCCGCTTCTGGAACGCGGTGCCGCGCAGGTCGAGCGGCAGGTCGAGTGCGGCGCGCGGTTCCGCCAGGAAGTCCAGGATCGCACGCAAGATTGCAGCAAGACCAATATCATCCGGGACGATCCGCGCATTCGGGAACCGGCGGCGCAGATCGCCCATCAGCGCATCGTCCGGCTCCGCGAAGCCGATGAAGCACACGCCCGCCCCGGTCGCGCCGACCAGCACGCGGCCGAACGGGCCGTCGCCGAAGGCGGTGCGGATCGTCTCTCCCGCGCCGCCGCGCCGGGCCGCGCCGGGGGTCATGCCGAGATGGCGGCCCGTGTCCTCATACACCCGGCTCTCGCTGCCGAAGCCGGCGCCGGCCACCGCGTCGGCCACGCGCTCGCCCTTGGCCAGCGCGGCCTGAAGCCGCCGCGCCTTCACGCTCTCGGCATAGCTGCGGGGCGTGACGCCGGTGTGTTCCTTGAACAGCCGCAGGAAATGGTACTTCGAGTATCCGGCGCGTGCGGCGAGGCGGTCCAGGCCGGGCATGTCCTCCGCCGTCTCGATCATCGCCACGGCCGCCTTCACCGCCTCGGCCGCGATCGCCGCGCGCTCGCCCTTGGGATCGCAGCGCTTGCAGGCGCGGAACCCGGCCGCCTCGGCCGCGGCGCAATCGGCGAAGAAGCGCACATTGCGGCGGAGCGGCAGGCGGGCGGGGCAGCCGACGCGGCAGAACACGCCCATGGTGGTGACGCCGTAGATGAAGCCGGCATCCTCACGGCGGACAAGCTGCTCCCAGCGTAGGGCGTCAGGGTCGGTCACGGCGTCGAACATGGCATCCTCCTCGGTCGGATGCACTGTGCGGGCGTGGTCGATGCGATGCCTTCCGACGATTGCGCCGGCATCAACCCGGCGGTTCAACCGTCAGCACCACCTTGCCGGGGCCACGCCGACCGGATTCCAGATAGCGATGCGCCTCCGCCGCCTCGGCCAGGGGGAAGCTGCGATCGATGACCGGGGCGAGCGTCCCGTCCGCCAGGCCCCTGCCGATATGGGCGATGGCGCGCGCCACGGCGGCTTCATTGCGCGGCAGGCCCTGCACCTCACTGCCGGTGAATTCGAAAACCTTGTAAACCGCGATGTGCAGCGACTTGGCGAAGGCGGCCTGGGCAGGCAGCTCCACCTTCAGGCCGCCGGTCAGCCCGTACAGGATCATCCATCCATGCGGCGCGACGATCTCGGCGAGCTGACCGAACAGTGTTCCGCCCACCCCGTCATAGGCCACGCGCACGCCATTGCCGGCGGTCAGCTCCTTGACCCGGGTGACGATGCATTGCGTGGTCGCGCAGATCGCGTGCGCGGCCCCGGCTTCGGTGAGCAGGGCCTGCCCGGCCGCATCGCGTGCGGTGGCGATCACTCGCGCCCCGGCGGAGGCGGCGATCTGGATCGCGGCGATCCCGGCGCTGGAGGTGCCATTCGTGACCAGGACCCAGTCCCCCGGCTGGATCCGGGCCATCTCGAACAGCGCAAAATAGGCGGTGTAGTAGGCCACGCCCACGGCCGCCCCCGCCGTGAAGCCGACATTGGCGGGCAGGTGCGCCACCGCATCGGCGGGGAAGATGGCGAGGTCCGTGTAGGCCGGGTTGCGGCCCTGGCTGGTGGCCGGGAAGGTATAGACGGGATCGCCCGGCGCGAATCCGGTCACGCCCGGGCCGACCGATTCGATCGTGCCCGCGACTTCCGTGCCGAGGCTGGCTGGCAGGCTGGCCCGCTCGACATACATGTTCTGCCGCCACAGCACCTCGGCCCAGTTCAGGCCGACCGCGCGCACCGCGATCCGCACCTCCCCCGGGGCGGGCGGGCGCACGGAGATCTCTTCCAACCGCAACACTTCCGGCGGACCGAACGCATGAAATCTGACGATGCGGCTCATGGCGCTTCCCCCTTCGTGATGGAGCCAACACCAACGTGGCGCGCCGCGTTCCAATCGGCCAATCGATCGGCCACATTCCGCGCATGAATGAGATCGATCCGCGCCGGGCGGACCTGAATCTGCTGACCGTGTTCGCCACGCTGATGCGGGAGCGGTCGGTCACGCGGGCGGGGCAGAAGCTGTTCCTCAGCCAGTCCGCGACCTCGGCCGCGCTGTCGCGGCTGCGCGACCTGTTCCGTGACGAGCTGTTCGTCCGCGTCGGCCGCAGCATCGAACCCACCGCGCGTGCGCTGGACCTGTGGGAGCGGCTGGACCCGGCGATGCAGGCGATCACGGCGGCGCTGGTGGGCTCGATCCCGTTCGACCCCGCGACGGATGCGCGCGAGTTCCGCATCGGCATGCCGGACAATGTCGCGGTCGCGCTGCTGCCGCGGCTGATGGTGAGGATGCGCGCGGAGGCGCCGCATTGTATCCTCAACGTGCGCCACGCCGACTACCTGGAGGCCCCGCGCATGCTGTCGAACGGCGATATCTCGGCCGCCATCGGCTACCTGACAGACGACCTGCCCGCGACCGCGCGGGTGCGGACGCTGCGGCGCGTGGGCTGGCGGGTGCTGCGCGGGGATCCCGCGCCCGGGCCGCTGACGCTTGAGGACTACGTGGCGCGGCCGCATGTACTCGTCACGCCCGCCGGCGACCTGAGCGGCATCGCCGACCGCGTCCTGGCGGAGCACGGACTGAAGCGGCGGGTGGTGCTCGGCCTGCCGGATTTCACCATCCTGCCGACCCTGCTTGCGGGGACCGACCTGATCGCCACGGTCAGCGATTTCGTGGGCGACGCCTTCGCGGCACAGGGCGGGTTGCGGGCGGAGGAGCCGCCGGTGCCTTTTCCGGTGGGCGAGATGCGGCTGGCCTGGCGCGCGGCGGTGGACAGCGATCCCGGAGAGCGCTGGCTGCGCGGGCTGATCACGGCGATCCTCGGCCACGCATGATCCCCGGGCCGCTCAACCTGCTCGACCTGCTGGCGCTGGCGGTCTTCGCCGCCTGCGGCGGCGGTTATGCGCTCGTGGTTGACCGCATGCCCTCGGTGCGCAGCCGCAGCGTCATCGCCGCGATGGACCATTGGCGGCACCGGTGGATGCGCCGGGCGGCGCGGCGGGATGCGCGGATCGTCGATTCCTCGATCATCGGCACGCTGGCGGCGAGCGTGCAGTTCTTCGCCACCACGACGATCTTCATCCTGGGCGGCCTCGTGGCGATGCTGGGGGCGGGGGAACGGGCCTTCGCCGCGGTCCGGGCGCTGCCCTTCGCGGCCGACCCCGATCCCGTGCGCTACGAGATCCAGGTCATGTCGCTGATGGTCGTTTTCGTCTATTGCTTCTTCAAGCTGACCTGGTCGCTGCGGCAGTTCAACTACGCGTCCATCGCGCTGGGTGCGATTCCGCATGTGAATGAGGACGAGAACGCCGACGCCGTCGCGGACGTCGCCGCACGAGTCGCCAATCGCGGCGCGCGTCATCTGAACAGCGGCATCCGCGCCTATTATTTCGGCGTCGCGCTGCTGACCTGGTTCGTCCATCCCGTGGCGCTGATGGTGGCAAGCATCTGGGTGGTGGTCGTGCTCTACCGGCGTGAGTTCCGCAGCGCGCTGCTGGAAGCGCTGGGCCAGGACATCCGCAACCCGCTGACCGGACGCTGATGCCTGAAGCGCTGACCCTGCCGCTGGACGATCCCGCGCCGGTCCTTGCGCTGTGGGCAGCACTGGATGCCGCGGGGGTAGGGGGCGCGCGGCCGGACTATCCGCCGCATGTGACGCTTGTCATTGCCGAGCGTGTGCCCGACCCGGCCGCGTTGGCCGGCCGCCTGCCGGTCGCGCTGGTCTTCGCCGCGGTGGCGCTGTTCACGCGCCCGGCGACGGTGCTGTTCGCCGCGCCGGTGTCCAGCATCGAGCTGCTCGCATTGCAGGATGCGGCGGCCGCGCTGAGCATGGGCCTGCACGACCACGCGCGGCCGGGTGCCTGGATGCCGCACGCAACACTCGCCACCGGCGTGAAGGACGCTGCCCATGCCCTGTCGGTGATCGACTTCGTGCCGTTCCGGGCCACGGCGTCGCGCATCGAGCGGGTCGCCTTTCCACCGCCGCGCGTCCTCGGTTCGGCGCCGTTCAGCGTATGATCGCCAGGGTCATCCGGTCAGGATCCTGCTGACGTCCGCTGTCGCGAAGGGCACAGCGCCGATGTCCGACGAATATCACGCGGGTGATACCGATCCGTCATGAACGGCGTTCAGAAGCGGAACCTCTTCGTTCCGGAGGTCGCCTATGATGCCTCGTCGTTCCATGCTCGCCGCGACGGCGCTGGTCACGCCTTTCGCTGGTTTCGTCGCTGATCGGGCTGCCGCGCAAGGGCAGCCGCTGTTCCGTTTCGGCGTCATCGCCGATCCGCAATACGCGCCCGTACCGCCGAACCTCAGCAATCATCGCTACTACGCGAACAGCCTGTGGAAGATGCAGGAGGCGATCGCCCGGCTGAACGAGGAGGATCTGAGCTTCGTCGTCACGCTCGGCGACATCATCGACCGGCACTGGGAAAGCTACAGCCACATCCTGCCGATGTACGACACGCTGCGGCACGAGAAGGTCTTCGTGCTCGGCAATCATGATTTCGCGGTCGCCGCGGATTATCTGCGTTCGGTCCTTCGCACCGTCGGCATGCCGCGCGCGTATTACGACTTCGCGGGCGGCGGCTGGCGTTTCGTAATGCTGGACGGCAATGACGTTTCGACTTTCGCCCCGCCGCCGGGCGATCCGCGCCGTGCAGTCGCGGCGCAGCGGCTCGCCGACCTCAAGGCGAGGAACGCCGAGAACGCGCAGAGCTGGAACGGCTCGCTCAGCGATACGCAGTTCGGCTGGCTGAAGCAGACGCTCGATCGCGCGCGCGGCGCGGGGGAGCGGGTGATCGTGATGGGACACTACCCGATCTATCCGGCCAATCAGCACAACATGTGGGATTCGGAACGGATCGTGGCGCTGCTCAACGCCTATCCCAACGTGGCGGCGTATTTCTGCGGCCACAACCACGCCGGCAATTACGGCGAGGCGGGCGGGCAGCACTTCCTCAACTTCAAGGGCATGGTCGATACGCCCACGACGACGGCCTATGCGATCGTCGAGGTCCATGCCGACCGGATCATGGTCCGCGGCTTCGGCCGCGAGACGGACCGGGAACTGAAGCTGCGTTCGGCTACGTAGCGCGGCCGGTGCGCGCCAGCACGGCGCGCACCGCGTCCAGGTCGATCGCGTCCGCCCGCAGCGCCTGCCCGTCTACGCCGGTCGCTGTCACGGTCGTGGCCATGAACAGCGAGTTCAGGATCGCCTCCTCCGTCGCGTCCGCCGCCGCGACGAACAGCGGCGACATCTGCGCATTGGGCAGGTCGAGCAGGGGGCGCGGTTCCTGCGCATCGGACTGGCGGCGCACGCCGGGATGGGTCGAGAAAGCGATCGCGTAGTCGCCCGACCCGTCCGAGAACGCCGCGCCCGTCCGCGCCAGCCCCACGCCCGCACGGACGGCGAGACGGCGCAGGTTGCGGTCCGACAGCGGCGCATCCGTCGCCACGATCAGCATGACCGATCCGTCCGCGTCGCCGCGGTCGGCGTGTTCGCGCAGATAGAAATGATCCAGCGCGCGGCCCAGGTTGACGCCATCGGCGATCAGCGTGCCGCCGAAATTCGTCTGCACGAGCACACCCAGGGAGAAGCCGCCGAGGGCAGGGGGCAGCATCCGGGACGATGTGCCGATCCCGCCCTTCCAGCCGAAGGCGACGGTGCCGGTGCCCGCGCCGACCGTGCCTTCCGCGACCGGCCCGTCCGTGGCTTCGGATAATGCCTTCAGCACGTCCGCCTGGGCGACGCCGCGGCTGCGGATGTCGTTCAGCTTGCCGTCATTGGTCTCGCCCACCACGGCGTTGACCGACCGCACCGCCTCGTTGCCTGGAAGGGCGAGCGTCCAGTCCACCACCGCTTCCATCGCGCGGCCGACCGCGAGCGTGTTGGTCAGCACGATAGGGGTTTCGAGTTCGCCCAGTTCCTCAAGCTGCGTGGCGCCGGCGAGCTTGCCGAACCCGTTCAGCACCGCGAGCCCCGCCGGCACGCGCTCCCGGAACGGGTTGCCGCCATGCGGCAGGATGGCGGTGACACCGGTACGGACGGACGCACCCTGGATCCGCGTCACCTGCCCGACGCGCACGTCGGCCACGTCGGTGATGGCGTTGTGCCGGCCGGGACGGAAGATGCCCGGTGCGATGCCGAGGTCGCGGGCGCGGCAGCGCGCCGGATCAGGCGGCAAGGAGTGCCGCCTTCACCGCATCCAGCGCGGCATCAGCGTTCGCCGCGTCCGGCCCGCCCGCCTGCGCCATATCCGGCCGTCCGCCGCCGCCCTTGCCGCCCACGGCGCCCGCCGCGGTGCGCACCAGATCGACGGCAGAGAAACGCCCGGTCAGGTCCGGCGCCACGCCGACGACGAGGCTCGCCTTGCCCTCGGCCGTGGAGACCAGCGCCACAACGCCGCCGCCGTTCTGCTTCAGGATCGTGTCCGCGATCCCCTTCAGGTCGCGCGGCGGCACCTCACCCAGGTTGCGCGCGGCGAGCTTCACGCCGCCCACCTCCTCGAAGGCCGGGCCGCCCGATCCGCCAGTGGCGAGCTTGCGCCGGGCATCGGCCAGATCGCGCTCCAGCTTGCGCACCTGCTCGACCAGTGCCTCGACGCGGGCGGGCACCTCGGCCGGGTTGGCCTTCAGTGCCATCGCGGCCAGGCCGAGGCGTTTCGTATCCTCCGCCACGGCAGCAAGCGCGCTTGCCCCCGTCACCGCCTCCACGCGCCGCACGCCGGCGCTGACCGCGCCTTCGCCGACGATGCGGAACAGGCCGATATCGCCGGTGCGCCCGACATGCGTGCCGCCGCACAGTTCCACCGAGTAATCGCCGCCGCGCGAAGTGGCCGCCGGGTCCTTGCCCATGGAGACGACGCGCACCTCGTCGCCGTACTTCTCCCCGAACAGCGCGATAGCCCCGGCCTGGACCGCGGCATCCGGCGTCATCAGCCGCGTCGTGACCTCGGCATTCTCGCGCACGCGCGCGTTCACCTCGTCCTCGACCCAGGCGAGGTCCTCCGGCGTGATGGGCTTCGGGTGGCTCACGTCGAAGCGCAGCCGGTCAGGCGCGTTCAGGCTGCCCTTCTGCGCGATGTGCAGGCCGAGCCGGCGCCGTAGTGCCTCGTGCAGCAGATGCGTGGCGGAGTGATGCGCGCGGATCGCGGTGCGCCGGTCGTGATCGACCACGGCCAGAACCGGGGCATCCACGACCGCCTCGCCTTCCTCGACCTTGCCGAGATGGACGAACACGCCGCCCGCCTTCTTCTGCGTGTCGTGCACGACGATGCGCAGGCCGGGGGCGGAGATCACGCCGGTATCGCCGACCTGGCCGCCGCTTTCGGCGTAGAACGGCGTCTGGTTCAGCACCACGGCCACATCCTTGCCGATGGGTGCGGACCGGGCCTCGGCCCCGTCCACCACCAGGGCCGCGATCGTGGCCTCGGCCGTCTCGGTGCTGTAGCCGAGGAACTCGGTCGCGCCGATGCGGTCCTTGATCTCGAACCACACGCGCTCGGTCGCGGCCTCGCCGCTGCCGGCCCAGGCGGCGCGGGCGCGGGCGCGCTGTTCCGCCATCGCGGCATCGAAGCCCGCGATATCGACGGCGCGGCCCTGTTCGCGCAGCGCGTCCTGCGTCAGGTCCAGCGGGAAACCGTAGGTGTCGTGCAGGCGGAAGGCGACCGTGCCGGGCAGGGGCTGGCCGTCGCCCAGCTTTGCCGTCTCTTCCGCCAGCAGACCCAGCCCGCGGTCGAGCATGGCCTTGAAGCGGGTCTCCTCCAGCTTCAGCGTCTCGGCGATCAGCGCCTCGGCGCGGCCCAGCTCGGGATAGGCCGCACCCATCTGGCGGACCAGCGCGGGCACGAGGCGGAACATCACCGGGTCGGCCGCGCCCATCATGTGGGCGTGGCGCATCGCGCGGCGCATGATCCGGCGCAGTACGTAGCCGCGCCCGTCATTGGACGGCAGCACGCCGTCGGCGATCAGGAAGCTGGTCGCGCGCAGATGGTCCGCCACCACGCGGTGGCTGACCTTGTGCGGCCCGTCCGGGTCCTGGCCGGTGACCTCGGCGCTCGCCAGGATCAGCGCGCGCAGCGTGTCCGTGTCGTAGTTGTCGTGCTTGCCCTGGAGGATGGCGGCGAACCGCTCCAGCCCCATGCCCGTGTCGATCGAGGGCTTGGGCAGGTCCGCGCGCACGCCGGGCGGGCCTTCCTCGTACTGCATGAACACGAGGTTCCAGATCTCGATGAACCGGTCCCCGTCCGCGTCGTCCGACCCCGGCGGGCCGCCGGGGATGGAGGGGCCGTGGTCATAGAAGATCTCACTGCACGGCCCGCACGGGCCGGTATCGCCCATGCGCCAGAAATTGTCCGAGGTCGGGATGCGGATGATGCGGCTGTCCGGCAGGCCCGCGATCTTCTTCCAGAAGACGGCCGCGTCGTCGTCCTCGCTGTAGACGGTGACGAGAAGCTTGTCCTTCGGCAGGGCGAAATCCCGCGTGATCAGCTCCCACGCATAGGAAATCGCCTGTTCCTTGAAGTAGTCACCGAAGGAGAAGTTGCCCAGCATCTCGAAGAACGTGTGGTGCCGGGCGGTGTAGCCCACGTTGTCGAGATCGTTGTGCTTGCCGCCGGCGCGCACGCATTTCTGCGCCGTGGTCGCGCGCACGTACGGGCGGCGTTCCTGGCCGGTGAAGACGTTCTTGAACTGCACCATGCCCGAGTTCGCGAACATCAAGGTCGGGTCGTTGCGCGGCACGAGCGGGGAGGACGGGACGTGCTCGTGCCCGTTGCGGACGAAGAAATCGGTGAAGGTGGCGCGGATGTCGTTGCTGCTGGTCATCGTGGGCTTCGATCTCGGGCGGGCCGCGTTCCTACCGCGCCGGCCCCGCCCGTGTCACGCCGGGGCTACCGGACCGCCGGGACCGCCACCCGCTGCCGCGCTCGGGCGGTCCCGAACAGCGTGATCCATGCCCAGGTCATCAGCGCCACCAGGAAGGGTGCGACGGCATAGGCGGCCAGGTAGGCGCTGCGGGAGCCCGGCCACAGGACCGTGGGCATCGCGGCCAGCAGGTAGATGGCCACGCAACTCGCCGCGTAGACGGTCAGCGAGCGGCTCCCGAACCAGCCGAGGACGGCGTTGATCCGCGACTGGGCCGGCGCGGGCATGCGGTGCCAGAGCCCGGCCAGGAAGGCGATCAGCGCCAGCGCGTGGGCCAGCCGCAGCAGGCCCATGTCGTTCTTGTCGCGCCACGGCAGGGCCGGGAGGACCGCATGATCGGCCCCGCCGAACACGAGGCGGGCGCCCGTGGGGGAGCCGAACTTCCAGATCGTCGTGGCCAGCAGGAAGGCCCCGAGCAGCCACATCGCGCGAGGGCTCGGCGCGTACCGCAGCAGCCGCTCCCGGCCAGAGAACATGCCGATGAAGAACAGCAGCAGCCAGGCGGCGCGATTGAACTCGTAGGGCGCCTGTCCGGTCAGTTCCTGGTCCAGGTAGCCGAACTGCACCGCGATCCAGGGTGCCACGGCGATGGCGGCGGCCAGCAGGGTGTTGCGCCGCAGTGCCCATAGCAGCAGCGGCGCGACCAGCAGCAGCGTGCCGTACAGGTGCAGGATGCCGACATAGGAATCACCGCGCACCATCAGCAGGAACTGCCAGGGCGGCGGCCAAAGATGATGGGCGAAGTTCAGGAAGACCGACACTTCAGGGCCCGGCTGCGGCAGCCGGCTGAACAATAGCACCACGACGAGGCTGCATAGCACGAGCAACAGCGCATTCGTGGCCAGCAGGTCGCCGATGCGCCGGATCGTCTTGCGCACGGCGGCCCAGCCGCCGTTGCGGTCCCAGGCGCGGCCATAGGCGATCGCGTAGACATAGCCCGACAGGAACACGAACAGCTCCGCCGCCGAGGACAGGCCGAGCTGCGTCAGGGTCAGGGACTTCGCGCCGGCGAAGCCGGCATCTATCGCCGTTTTGGCGAAATGGTTCCACAGGATCGCCAGCAGCGCGTAGCCGCGCAGGGTATCCGCCAAGACGTCGCGATCCCGTTGCATCGCAGCATGATAGACGAAAGCCGGTCGCATGCCAGTGAAAGAACGCGTGCGGCCGGGCTTTCGGCATCGGTCATTTCTCCGCACCGCACCAGATATGGTGCGGTTGCGGTGTGGAGATGGTTCTTTTCCCTATTTCTTCTCGATATTCCAAAATACCGTGATCAACGAGGGCGAGCGTACGAAGCCCTGGATATTGTCGCGCCACGCGTAGAGCTGCGCGCGCTGGCCAAGGATCACGGTCGGCATCACCTCCCACAACCGCCGGCTGAGCTGTTCGAGGATGGCGCGCTGCTTCTCCGGATCCGGTTCGTGAATGTAGTCGTCGCGCAGCTTCGCGGCCTGTTCGTCGCAGGCCCAGCCGGCGAAGTTGCGCGCCCCGCAGGTCGTGTCCGCGATCGAGTTGCTGAGCGGCGAATACACGCCGCTGCCGGAGATGCTGGTGATGAAGATGTTCCAGCCGCCCTGGTCCGGATCGGCCTTGTTGTTGCGCCGGGCCATGTAGGTGCCCCAGTCGGATTCCACGACTTCGACGTTCAGTCCGATCTTGCGCAGATTGTCCGCGGCGAGGTCGGTGGACTGGGCGACGAACAGCACCTCCCGCGATTGCAGCAGCACGATCTTCTCGCCGTTGTAGCCGCTCTCGCGCAGCAATTGCCGGGCGCGCTCCAGGTTCGGCGTACGATAGGGTTCCGAGCCGGCGGTGGTCCCGTTCGGGCTGCCGCAAACGAAGAAGCTGAGGCAGGGCTGCCCCCATTCGGGCCGCACGAAGGACACGGCCATGTAGTCGGGCTGGTTGATCGCCAGGGCCAGCGCCTGTCGCGCCTTCGCGTTGTTGAAGGGCGGATGCAGGCTGTTCGGCCGCATGAAGAAGGTGTTGTAGATCTTGGACAGCGCCGCGACCGTGATGCCGCGGCGGTTGTGCAGAAGCTGCTCGCCCTGGTCGAACGGCACCTGGTCGATGAAGTCGATCTCACCGGTCTGAAGGGCGGCGGCCTTGGTGGTCGCATCAGGCATGACGGTGAATTCGACGCGGTCCACCTTCACCACCTTGCCACCCGCCATGCCGCTGGGCGGCTCATTGCGCGGCACGTAGTCCGTGTTCCGCGCGTAGGCGAACCGCGCACCCGGCACCCATTCGTCCGGCAGGAAGCGGAACGGGCCGGAGCCGATCACCTGCGTATCGCGGTCGAAGCGGGTGAGGGAGGCTTCCTTCTCCCGCATGATGATCGGCAGGCCGCTGCCGCTGTTGGCGAGTGCCTGGCGCACCGGGAAGGGACGCTTCAGCGTGATGACGAAGGTCCTGTCGTCCACCGCCTCCAGGCTCGCGACATCCGTGGCCATGGTGCGGCCCACGATGTCGAGCGTCATCCATCGCTTCAGCGAGGCTATGACGTCGCGCGTGGTGACGGGGCTGCCGTCGTGGAACTTCAATCCGTCGCGCAGGGTCAGCCGGTACTGAAGGCTGTCAGGGGATATGTTCTCCGCCCCTACCATCTGGGGACGGATGTTCAGGTCTTCATCCTGCGCGTAGAGCGCATCGTAGACCATCATCCCGTGGATATACATCTGCGTGCCGGCGGGCCCGACCGGATCGAGCGACGACAGGTCGGAGCCGGGGGCGACACGCAGGACGGTCTGGGCCGTGGCGGGCGGAGTGGCGGCAAGCAGGCCCAGCGCGCAGGCGAGCAGGGCCATGCGGCCGGATGGCCGCATCTTCTCAGTCACACGCATAGCGTTTCCTTCTCGGCTGGCCGGATCAGCCGGTGACTGATGTTCCCCGGACGTGACGCTACCGGTGCGACGGTCCGGTTGGCCAGCACGGCGCGCACGGCGTTGTCTGCGTACTGGTCCGCGCCGCCCCGTCGCGTGCCGCATGCGCACTGTTGCCGCCACGGCGAATTCCAGCTTCGCCGCGCCGCTGTCATGCGCCGTGCATGCGTGGCCGTCACGCACGGTGCGGGGCCGGAAAGCCGCGCCCTGCAACGGCTTCGGCGCTTCAGCCCTCGCGGGCGGATGCCAGCAGGAAGTCCCGCAACTGGGTGACGTGCGGATCCCGCAGCAGACCGGGACGGGTATGCAGCGCGAAGGCCCAGGAGCCTGGCAGTTGCCGGGGTGCGAACAACCGCACCAGCCGACCCGCGGCCAGTTCCCCGTTCAGCATCGGCGCACGCCCCAGCGCGACGCCCGCGCCGGCGATGGCCGCGGCGATCACCTGGTTGAAGCTGCTGAACCGCACGATACGGCGCGATGCCTGCGGCAGCCCGAGCAGGCCGAGCCAATGACGCCAGTCCTTCTCCGGACTGTCGGTGTGCTCCTCCAGCAGGCTGTGCTGCAGCAGCGCGGCCGGTTCGTCCGGGATGGCGAGCGCCGGGCTGCAGACGGGAAAGACGGTCTCCTCGAACAGCAACTGATCCGGCGGTCGCACCGCGCCGGGACGTACGCGCAGGATGGCGAGGTCGATCCCCTCCCGCACCATGTCCGGCCGGTCCTCCTCGACCGCCCGCATGCGCCATGCCGTGCTCGGGTGGCGCCCCGCGAAGATCGCCAGCCGCGGCGCCAGCCACAGCGAAGCGAAAGATCCGTTGGCGGCCACGGTCAGGTTCGGCCGGGACCGCCGCGCCCGGCCGCGGATCGCATCACAGGCGTCGCCCAGCCGCGTCAGCGCATCCTCGACCGCCGCCAGCAGTTCGATCCCCGCCGGGGTCGGCGCGGTGCGGCTGTGCCCGGTGCCGTTGCGTGCACGGGTCAGGAGCGGCGTGCGCAGCTCCGCCTCCAGCGCGCGGATCTGGTGGCTGACGGCGCTGGTGCTGACATTGAGGGATGCCGCGGCGCGGCCGAAACTGCCCTGGCGGGCGACGGCGACGAAGGCGCGCAGGGCGGCGAGCGGAGGAAGATGGGCCAGCATCGCCGTTCAATATAGCTCAACGGCGCATGAAAATCCTGCATTTGCCGATCTTCCGGCCGCTGCCCAGCATGGCACGCAGGCCCGCCGGAGTCGCCGGTGCCAAGGAGCATTCTGGATGTATTTCGATCTTCGCCTCTGGCGCCTGACGGCGGGGCTGCGCCTCGCTATGGCGGGGGGCGTTCTGCTGGGCCTGGTGGCGCTGGCGGCCGGCATCGCGCGGTTCGCCTTCCTCGGCATGGCGCTGGCCCGCGTCTTCGCGGGCGAAGGTGCTTCCGCCATCGCCTGGCCGCTGGCGGGGGCGGTGGCCGCCGTCCTGCTGCGTGCGGCGCTGGACCATGCCCGCACCGTGCAGGCCAACCGGACCGCGGCATCGGTGCAGGGCCGGCTGCGCGGCATGCTCTTCGACCGCATCACCGCCCTCGGCCCGGCGTGGTTCGCGGGGGAGCGCACGGGCGGCGTGATGCTCTCCATGGTCGATGGCGTGGAGCAGTTGCAGACCTTCTTCGGCCAGTACGTGCCGCAGCTCGCCATCGCGGCCTGCGCGCCCGTCGCGATCTTCCTGTTCATGGCCTTCTGGGACGTGCCGGTGGCGCTGGTGCTGCTGGTGGCGGCGCTGCTGACGCTGGTGCTGCCGGTGCTGGTCCATGGCTGGGACCGCCGCGCGGCGCTCGCCCGCCAGAAGGCGTTCAAGGCGTTCGGCAGCGAGTTCCTGGACGCGGTGCAGGGCCTGCCGACATTGCAGGCGTTCGGCCAGAGCCGGTCCTATGGCGAGACGCTCGCCGCCAAGGCGCGGGCACTGTACCGCAGCACGTTCTGGGTGCTGGCGCTGGGCGTGCTGACGCGCGGCATCACCGACACCGGCATGGCGCTGGGTGCTGCCATCGCGCTGATCCTCGGCGCGCATCGCGTCGGCGCGGGCGAGATGAGCCTGGAGGCGCTGCTGGTGGTGCTGATGGCGGGCACGGAGATCTTCCGGCCGCTGCGCGACCTGCGCTCCGTGCTGCATCAGGGCATGGTCGGCCAGTCGGCCGCGCTCGGCATCAACGCGCTGCTGGAGGCGAAGCCGGCGGTCGCGCCGGGCGGTGCTGCGCTGCGCCTGGGCGGGGACGGGCCAGCCCCTTCCATCGTGTTCGAGGCGGTGCGCTTCGCCTATCCCGGCGGCCGCGCGCCCGCGCATGACGGGCTGGATTTCGCGATCCGCGCCGGGGAACGCGTCGGCATCGTCGGGCCGAGCGGGGCCGGCAAGTCCTCCATCCTGCGGTTGCTGCTGCGCCAGCATGACCCGCAGGCCGGGCGCATCACCATCGGCGGGCAGGACATCGCCGGGCTCGATCCCGCGAGCATCGCCGCACAGGTCGCGATCGTCGCGCAGGACGCCACGCTGTTCCACGGCACCATCGCGGAGAACCTGCGCCTCGGCCGTCCCGGCGCGAGCCAGGCGGAGCTGGAGGCCGCCTGCCGCGCCGCCAATGCGCATGAGTTCATCGCCGCGCTGCCCGGCGGCTACGAGGCGATGATCGGCGAACGCGGCGCGCGCCTGTCCGGCGGCCAGCGCCAGCGCATCGCCATCGCGCGGGCGCTGCTGCGGGACGCGCCGATCCTGATCCTGGACGAGGCGCTGTCCGCCGTGGACGCGGAGAATGAGGCCGTCATCCAGCAGGCGCTCGACCGGTTGATGCAGGGCCGCACCACGCTGATCCTGGCGCACCGCCTGTCCAGCGTCATCGGCGCCGACCGCATCCTGGTGCTGGATCAGGGACGGGTGGTGGAAAGCGGCCGTCATGCGGAACTGATCCGGCGGGATGGGATCTATCGCCGCCTGATGGGCGCCCAGGCCGCCGAGCGCGGCGCGGCCGTCATGCCGGACCGGCTGCCGGACGCGGTAGGGGCGGCCGCCGCCACGGAGGAGGCAGGCGGCCCGCAACCCGCCGACATCGGGCGGGAGGCGGCCGCCATCGGCTGGCGGGAGACGCTGGCCAGCCTGCTCCGCTACATCGTGCCGTGGCGCGGCAAGATGGCCATGGTCGTCGTGCTGGGCATCCTGCGCGTGGCGGCCTTCATCGGCGTGGGCGTGCTGGGGGCGCTGCTGATCGCGGCATTGCGCGAGGGTGCACCCACCATCGGCCTCGCCATCGCGCTGCTGGCCGTCGCCCCCGCCGCCGGATTGCTGCACTGGCTGGAATCGTGGCTGGCGCACGACATGGCCTATCGCCTGCTGGCGGAGATGCGCATCGACCTGTTCGCACGGCTCGATGCGCTGGGGCCAGCCTATCTGATGCGCCGCCGCGCGGGCGATCTGGTCGCGCTGGCCACGACGGATGTCGAGACGGTGGAGTATTTCTACGCGCACACCGTCGCGCCGGCCGTGGTGGCGCTGCTGGTGCCGCTGACGGTGTTGCTGGTGCTCGCCGCCATCGCCTGGCCGCTGGCCGCGGCACTGCTGCCCTTCCTGTTGTTCGCCGGGCTCTCCCCCGTTCGGGGCCGCGCGCGAATCGACCGCATGGGTGCGGAGGCGCGCAGCGCGCTTGGTGCGCTGGGCGCCTATGTCACGGAAACCATCCAGGGGCTGGGCGACCTGCTCGCCTTCCGCGCCGTGCCGGCGCGGCGGGAGGGGTTCGTGGCCCATATCGCCACCTACCAGCGCCATCGCCTGGCGCTGCTGGACGACCAGGCCCGCGCCGCCGCGGGGCTGGAGGCGGCGACCGGTCTCGGCGGTATCGCGGTGGCCGCGGTGGGGGCGATGCTGGTGGCGCAGGGCACGCTGGCCGCCGGGCTGCTGCCGGTCGCGATCCTGCTTGCCATCGCCGCCTTCCTGCCGGTCTCCGAGATCGCGCAGGTGGGACGGCAACTGGCGGACACCATCGCATCGACCCGCCGTCTGCGGGTGGTGGAACGGGAGGTGCCGCCCGTGGCGGACGGCACGCTGCGGCCGGAGCGCCGTTCCGGCGGGTCCGAGGTCGCCTTCGAAGGCGTGCGCTTCACCTATCCCGGCCGCACCCGCCCGGCGCTGGACGGGGTGGACCTTGCCCTGGCCGCCGGGCGGACCATCGCCCTGGTCGGTCCTTCGGGCGCGGGCAAGTCCACCGTGGCGAACCTGCTGCTGCGCTTCTGGGACCCCCAGGCGGGGCGCATCACGCTCGACGGTACCGATCTGCGCCGCCTGTCGCTGGAGGGGCTGCGCCAGCACGTCGCGCTGGTGGCGCAGGATACCTACCTGTTCAACGACACGCTGGAGGCGAACATCCGCCTCGCCCGGCCGGAGGCGACGGCGGCGGAGCTGGACCTCGCGCTGGAACGCGCCGCGCTGTCGGGGTTTGTCGCCAGCCTGCCGGAAGGGCTGGGGACGCCGGTGGGCGAACGCGGGGTGCAGCTTTCCGGCGGCCAGCGCCAGCGTATCGCCATCGCGCGCGCCTTCCTGAAGGACGCGCCTGTGCTGGTGCTGGACGAGGCAACCTCACATCTCGACACGATCAGCGAGGCGCAGGTCCGTCAGGCGCTGGAGGCGCTGATGGCCGACCGCACGGTGCTGGTGATCGCGCATCGCCTGTCCACCATCCGCAACGCCGACAGCATCATCGTGATGGAGCGGGGAAGGGTGGTGGAGAACGGACCGCACGACGCGCTGCTGGCGAAGGGTGGTGCCTATGCGCGCCTGATCGCCTGGCAGACCGCCGCAGCGGCCGCGGAATGAGACCAACGGCCTTGCCACCATGACACATGGGGACAAGGCCGAACTCCCTCTCCCGCGTGCGCGGGAGAGGGGCAGGATGAGCCGGCGCCGGCCTCAGCCCGGCGCCGCGCCGGAGGCCTTCACCAGCGGCACCCACATCGCGATCTCGTCCTTCAGGAACTGGCCGAAGCGTTCGGGCGTGTAGCCCGTCATCGGCGGCAGGCCCATGTCCTTGTCCAGGCGCTGGTTGACCTGCGGATCGGTCAGTGCCGCTTCGATCGCCTGGGCCATGCGTGAGACCATGTGCGGCGGCGTGCCGGGGGGCGCGAAGACGCCATACCAGGAATATGCCTTGTAGTCCGGCAGGCCGGCCTCCGCACTGGTCGGCACCTCGGGCAGGATCGAGGAGCGCTTGTCCGTCGCCATCATCAGCACCCGTGCCGTGCCCGCCTTGTGAAACGGCGCCATCAGCCCCGGCAGGTCGGCGGTGAACTGGATGACGCCGGCCGCGAGGTCGTTGAACACCGGCCCGCTGCCCCGATACGGCACATGCACCGCCTGGGTCTGTGTCTGCAGCAGGAAGCTGGCGCAGGCGATATGGCCGGAACTGCCGCTGCCGGCGCTGCCGTACTGATACTTGTCCGGGCTGGCCTTCAGTTTGGCGATGAATTCCTGCAGCGTCGCGCCCATCTCGGGCCGGGCGAGGATGCCGATGGGAACCAGGACGGTGGGCGCGACCGGCATCAGGTCCTTGACCGGATCATAGGGCAGGTTCGGGTACAGCCCGATCGCCAGCCCCACGGTGGACAGCGTGGCCATCAGGAACACCGACCCGTCCGCCGGGGCTTTGGCCACGTAGTCGGTTCCGGTGGTGCCGCCGGCGCCGGGCCGGTTCTCGACCACCACGGGCTGGCCAAGGAAGTCCGACATCGCCGGCACCAGAAGCCGCGTGGAGACGTCCGTGCCGCCGCCTGCGGCGAACGGCACCACCAGCCGGACCGGCCGCGTCGGCCACGCGGGCTGGGCACGCGCGACCAGCGGCGCGGCGGCGAGCGTGAGCGCGGTGCGGCGGCGAAGTGTCATCGTCCAAGTCCTTTCCATGAGCGGCCAGAGTCGGGCCGGCGGCCGCGACGATCAAGGCACCGAATCCGGGCGTACCGGCACGGGCTTCGGTATCGCCCATCCGTCGCGCGCACGCATCATCCACACCCCTCGGAAAACCGGGGATTGCGGGGATCGCGGGGATGGAAGGGGAGGAATTGCGGGGATGTCGGGGATGGTGTGCCAGCCGCGCTACCCCTCGCGGATAATGCGTGCGTACTTGGCCATTGCATCTTGACGTCCGCGTCGCGAGATTGCGAACGAAGTATGAACATCGGCAGGATGCCTAGGAGTCCAGCATGACACGGGTGTTGCAGAAAATCCGCATCTGGTGGGGGTAACCATGAGCCTCGCGCTAGATGTTGTGCGTTTGATTTGACGGGATTGTTGACCGCCATGCACGTTCCGCCTCACGCCCCATCGCCGTCAGGAGACATCGCCGTGCTGGATGCCGTGCAGTTGGAAGGTCGTCATCTCGTCCGTGTCGATCGCAGCAGGGACGCGCTGTTGACCGATTTCGGCCGCGCGACTCTCGACGATCGCTACCTGATGCCGGGGGAGAGCTATCAGGACCTGTTCGCCCGCGTGGCGAGCTACTACGGCGACGATCCCGGGCACGCCCAGCGCATCTACGACTACATCTCCAGGCTGTGGTTCATGCCGGCCACGCCGGTCCTGTCCAATGGCGGCACCCAGCGCGGCCTGCCGATCTCCTGTTTCCTGAACGAAGCGACCGACAGCCTCGAAGGCATCGTCGGGCTGTGGAACGAGAATGTCTGGCTCGCCTCCAAGGGCGGCGGCATCGGCAGCTACTGGGGCAATCTGCGGTCGATCGGGGAGAGGGTCGGGCAGAACGGCAAGACATCCGGCGTGGTACCGTTCATCCGGGTGATGGACAGCCTGACGCTCGCGATCAGCCAGGGCTCGCTGCGCCGCGGCTCGGCCGCCGTGTACCTGCCCATCTCCCACCCCGAGGTGGAGGAGTTCGTCGAGATGCGTCGCCCCACCGGCGGCGATCCGAACCGCAAGGCGCTGAACCTGCATCACGGGCTGCTGGTCTCGGACGCCTTCATGCGCGCGGTGGAGCGCGACGAGGAATGGGCCTTCACCAGCCCCAAGGACGGATCGGTGGTGCGCCGCGTCTCCGCCCGGTCGCTGTGGATCCGCATCCTGACCGCGCGGATCGAGACGGGTGAGCCGTATCTGGTGTTCAGCGACCACGTGAACCGCGCGCGGCCCGAGCATCACAAGCTGGCCGGGCTGGAGGTGAAGACCTCCAACCTCTGCTCCGAGATCACGCTGCCCACGGGCATCGACCAGCACGGCCAGCAGCGCACCGCGGTGTGCTGCCTGTCCTCGCTGAACCTCGAGACCTGGTTCGAGTGGAAGGATCACCCGACCTTCATCGAGGACGTGATGCGCTTCCTCGACAACGTGCTGCAGGACTTCATCGACCGCGCGCCCCCGGGGATGGAGCGGGCGCGGTATTCCGCCCAGCGCGAGCGGTCTGTCGGCCTCGGCGTGATGGGCTTCCATTCGTTCCTGCAGGCGCAGAACGTGCCGTTCGAGAGTGTGATCGCGAAGGTGTGGAACAAGCGGATGTTCAAACACATCCGCGAACAGGCCGACGCGGCGTCCCGCATGCTGGCGGAGGAGCGGGGACCGTGCCCGGATGCCGCCGAATACGGCATCATGGAGCGGTTCTCCCACAAGATGGCGATCGCGCCGACCGCCTCGATCTCCATCATCGCGGGGAATTCGAGCCCGGGCATCGAGCCGATCGCGGCCAACGTCTTCAACCAGAAGACCCTCTCGGGCTCGTTCATCGTGCGCAACCGGCCGCTTGCCGCGGTGCTGGCCCGGTACGGGCGCGACGACGAGGACACCTGGACCTCGATCACCGTGAACAAGGGATCGGTCCAGCATCTCGACTTCCTGTCGGAGCAGGAGAAGGCGGTGTTCAAGACCGCCTTCGAGCTGGACCAGCGCTGGATCATCGAGCACGCGGCCGACCGCGCGCCCTTCATCTGCCAGTCGCAGTCGGTGAACGTGTTCCTGCCGGCCAACATCCACAAGCGGGACCTGCACCAGATCCATTTCCAGGCGTGGAAGAAGGGCGTGAAGAGCCTGTACTACTGCCGCAGCCTCTCCATCCAGCGCGCGGACACGGTCAGCGAGAAGGTGGAGCGGATCGAGATGGGCGGGCAGGCGGCGGCGAACGACGCGCAGGCCCCACTGCCGCTGGTCGCGGCGGCCGCACAGGCCGAGGCGAACGCGACGAACTACGAGGAATGCCTCGCATGCCAGTGAAGGAAGAGGCGGGACTTTGCCCCGCACTCCCCGCAAGGGGAGAGATTCGGGAACCGACCTGACCGGAGATTTGCCTAAGTACTGGGGTCCAGGGGCTATCGCCCCTGGCGGGGTGTGGGGCAGCGCCCCGCATCTTCCTTCACCGAGAGAGCACGCCATGTCCCCCGACGAGCATCCCGTCCGCTTCGACCTGCTGACCGAGAACCCGGTCTACAAGCCCTTCCGCTATCCCTGGGCATACGAGGCGTGGCTGACGCAGCAGCGCGTGCACTGGCTGCCCGAGGAAGTCCCGCTCGCCGACGATGTGAAGGACTGGCACAGGACGCTGACCGCATCCGAGCGCAACCTCGTCACCCAGATCTTCCGCTTCTTCACCCAGGCGGATGTCGAGGTGAACAACTGCTACATGAAGCACTACGCGCAGGTCTTCAAGCCGACCGAAGTGCTGATGATGCTGTCGGCGTTCTCGAACATCGAGACCATCCACATCGCCGCCTACAGCCACCTGCTCGACACGATCGGCATGCCCGAGCTCGAGTACCAGGCCTTCCTCAAATACAAGGAGATGAAGGACAAGTACGACTACATGCAGACCTTCCGTGTGGACAGCAAGCACGAGATCGCCAAGACGCTGGCGGCCTTCGGCGCGTTCACCGAGGGACTGCAGCTTTTCGCCTCCTTCGCCATCCTCATGAACTTCCCGCGCTTCAACAAGCTGAAGGGCATGGGGCAGATCGTGTCCTGGTCGGTGCGCGACGAGACGCTGCACTGCCTGTCCGTGATCCGCCTGTTCCGCACCTTCGTGCAGGAGAACCCGGAGATTTGGACCGAGGAGCTGCGCCGCGAGATCTACCTGATCTGCGCGACCATCGTGGACCACGAGGACGCGTTCATCGACCTTGCCTTCGAACTCGGTGGCGTGCAGGGCCTCGATGGGCCGCAGACCAAGCAGTACATCCGCTTCATCGCCGACCGGCGCCTGCAGCAGCTTGGCCTGAACCCGCTGTACCACATCGAGAAGAACCCGCTGCCCTGGCTCGATGAGATGCTGAACGCGGTCGAGCACACGAACTTCTTCGAGAACCGCGCGACCGAATACTCGAAGGCCTCCACCCAGGGCACGTGGGAGGAGGCCTTCGCCGACCATGTGTTCGAGACGGCACAGCCCACGGGCGATATCCTGCCGCCCCGATAGGCGCGCCGCCCCTTGTGCGATCCGCCGCGGCCCCTAGGCTCGCGGCCGAACGTCCAGGGAAGCAGAACGCACCATGTCACGCCCCGTCATCATCTCCTGCGCACTCACCGGCGGCGGGGACAGCACCGGCACCAGCCCGCACGTGCCGGTCACGCCGGCGCAGATCGCGGCCGAGGCGCTCGCCGCGCGCAAGGCCGGGGCATCGGTGGTCCACATCCATGTCCGCGACCCGCAGACCGGCAAGCCGTCCCGCGAACTGGCGCTGTACCGGGAGACGGTGGCGCGCATCCGCGACGCGGGCACGGATGTCATCATCAACCTGACCACCGGCCCGGGTGCGCGCGTCGTGCCCGGCAGCGGCAACGACATGAACCAGCTTGGCCCCGGCAGCACGCTGGCTTCGCCGGAGGACCGCGTGGAGCATGTGCTCGACCTGAAGCCGGACATTTGCAGCCTCGATGTCGCGACGATGAATTTCGGCCAGCACGCGATGGTCAACACGCCCGGCCATCTCATCCGCATGGCCGAGTTGATCCGCGAGGCCGGGGTGAAGCCGGAGCTTGAGGTGTTCGACCTCGGCCACGCCGCGCTCGCCGCGCGGCTGATCGCGGACGGGCACATCGCCGCACCGGCCTTCGCGCAGTTGTGCCTCGGCATCTCCTGGGGCGCGCCGGCCTCGCCGGAGGGGATGCTGGCGCTGCGCGGCCTGCTGCCGCCGGGCACGGTGTGGTCCGCCTTCGGCATCGCACGGCACCAGTTCCCCATGGTCGCGCAGGCGGTCATCGCGGGCGGGCATGTGCGGGTGGGGCTGGAGGACAATCTGTACCTGTCCCGCGGTGTGCTGGCACCGGGCAACACGCCGCTGGTCGAGCGGGCGAAGGTGATCGTCGAGGCGCTGGGTGCAAGTGTCGCGACCCCGGCGGAGGCGCGGGCTATCCTGGGTCTCTGAGGTCGCTCGTCACTTTGAGGATTTAAGCTTCTATCGCCTTCCGCGGCCCATCGCAGTTGCGTGGAATTGCGCGCAGTTGTGATGGGCTGCATTCAAACCCGTGCGCGCGTTCGGGCTTCGTTGCCATCGGTTTCGCCCCTTCAGCCGGTGGCCCAGCTTTGTTGGGATCGGCCATTGTCAGCGATCCCCCTCGGGTTTGGAGGACGTCAAAGCCGCCAAACGTCGCGGTAAGTCAGAGCGACCGTGCAGGAAATCGACGATGATCACCTGCTCCGCATCCTCGACGAAGACAACGAGATGCTGACCGGCACGTGTGAACCGCAGATCTTCCGGTAGGTTCGGGGCGATGATTCGGTGGCAGCCTTGCGACGAAGCCGTGCCCGAGGCGATTTCCTTGCATCGGGCGATCAGGTCTTCTTCGTAGGCTGCGGCCTGCCTCGAGCCGAAGGTCTCGAATGTCCAAGCCGCGATCTCAAGAAGGGAAGCTTCTGCAATCCGGGTCAGCCGCCAAGGCTTCGGCATCAGGAAGAGCGGCGGGCGGCGATAAAGGCGCGACGGATGGCATCCTCGCCGCTCCCCTCCGCCAGATCGCCGCGTCGGGCCTGTTCAAGCCCTGCCGTCAACCGGGCGCGCAGTTCACCGAGCTCGGCTTCCTCGCGTTCGAGAAGCCGCAGGCCTGCCCGCAGGGCTTCCGAGGCATTCTGGTAGCGTCCTGACGCCACCAGCCAATCAACCAATGCGGACTGGCTGTCGGTGAGGACGACGTTTCGCGTGACCATAGGAGACTCCCGCATGATATTGGCAATATATGCCAATATCATGCGGACGCCTACGACGATTGTGGAGCGCCCAAGGTGGTGATGGCGCAGACGTCATGATCATCAATCGCGATCGGTCGTGGCCCGCGACCGCTACGTGGCTTCCGTCCCGCCGCGCCCGACCGGTGCCGCCACCCGCAGCGCGTTCAGCGTCACCGCCAGCGAGCTGCCCACCATGGCCAGCGCCGCCACGGCCGGGGTCAGCAGCCCCAGCGCCGCCGCCGGCAGGGCGATGGCGTTGAAGCCGAAGGCCAGCCACAAATTCTGCCGCATCGCTGCCGCTGTCCGCCGCGCCAGCCGGATCGCCACCGGCACCAGCCCCGGATCGGGCCGCAGCAGCGCGACCGGCGCCGCCGCCAGCGCCGCGTCCGTGCCGCCCGCCATGGCGATGCCGAGATCGGCGGCGGCGAGGGCAGGGGCGTCGTTGATCCCGTCCCCCACGAAGGCCACGGGGCCGGGCAGGGAGCGGATCGCCGCGACCTTGGCATCCGGGCTCAGCCCACCGCGCGCCTCGTCCAGGCCCAGCCGGGAAGCGACGCGTTCGGCCACGGCCTGCGTGTCGCCCGACAGCATCACGCTGCGCACATGCTCCGCCCGCAGCGCCGCCACGCTCTCCGCCGCGCCCGGCCGGGGGGCGTCCGCCAGCAGCAGGACGCCCCGCACTGCGCCGCCGACGGCCAGGTAGACCGGCGTCGCGCCCTCGGCCTCGCCTTCGGCGGCGCGCGCGGCCAGATCCTCGGGGATCGGCTGCGGCATCAGCGCGGCATTGCCCAGCGCGGCCTCGGCACCCATGACCGTCGCGGTCACGCCGCGCCCCGGCACCGCGACCAGCCCGCGTGCGGGGCGGGGCGCCAGCCTGGCCTCGGTCGCCGCGCGCATGATGCCGGCGGAGAGCGGATGCCGCCCGCCCACGGACAGCGACGCCGCGATCTTCAGCGTGTCCTCCGCCCCCGCCAGCCCGGCCAGGGCGGGCTTGCCCTCGGTCAGCGTGCCGGTCTTGTCGAAGGCGACGGTCGCGATCCGGCGCAGCCGTTCCAGGCTGGTCGGGTCGCGCACCAGCACGCCGGCGCGCGCCAGCGCCCCCAGCCCCGCGGCCAGCGCGATGGGGGTGGCGATGCCGAGCGCGCAGGGGCAGGCCACCACCAGCACCGAGATCGCGCGCAGCAGCGCAGTGCCCGGTTCCAGCCCCACCGCGAGTCCGCCCGCGAAGGTCGCCGCCGCGAAGGCCAGCACCGCCGGCACGAACCAGCCCGCCACGCGATCCGCCAGCGCCTGGGCCGGTGCACGTGCCGACTGCGCGGTGCGGACCTGGGTGGCGATGCGCGCGACCAGGCTGCCGGACGCGGTGGCCGAGACTCGCAGCGTGATCGTGCCCGGCCCGTTCACGCTGCCCGCGATCACCGTGTCGCCGGGGCGCTTGGCCACGGGCGTCGCCTCGCCCGTGATCATGGATTCGTCGATCGTGGTCTCACCGTCCTCGACCACGCCATCGGCGGGCAGGGCGGCGCCGGGGGCCACGTGCACGCGGTCGTCCACTGCGAGCGCCGAGGCCGGTACGGATTCGATGCCGGTGGCCGTGACCCGGTCGGCCCGGTCGGGTGCCAGCCGCAGCAGCGCCGCCGCCGCGTCCGCCGCCTTGCGCCGGGCCGCGGCCTCGATCGCCTTGCCGCCGCGCACCAGCACGATCACCAGCGCGGCCGCCTCGAACCACAGATGCCCGCCCGCGATCAGGTTCCACAGCGACAGGCCGAAGGCCGCGGTGGTGCCGATGGAGACCAGCAGGTCCATTCCCGGCGCGCGGTTGATCAGGCTGCGCACAGCACCCGCATGGAAGCGCCAGCCCGCGACGGCCCAGACCGGCAGGGCGAGCGCGAACTGCATCCAGCCCGGCATCCAGCCATGGCCGCCGGCCAGATGCACCGCCATCTCGGCCAGGAAGGGCAGGGCGAGCAGGGCGGCGACCGCGAGCACGACGTGATCGCGCCGTTCCTGCGGTGCGGCGTGGCCCAGGATGCGTGCGTCCGTGCCCGCGGCGGCGACCAGCGCCGCCTCCGACGCGCCGGGGAGGGTCTCGACACGGACCACGCGCCCATCCGGGTCGGCCCGCGCCGACAGCACGCCGGCCACGGCGGCGAGCCGTGCCACCGCGCCCGGATCGCCGATCGCGATGTCCACGCCCCGCGTCGCAATACCGTAGCCCACGCGCGTCAGCGCCTCGGCCACGGCGGCAAGGCTGGGCGCATGCTCCGCCGTGATCGCGGCGTTGCCGGAGGCGAGGTCCACCTGCACCTCCCGCACCTCGGGCAGGGCGGACAGGGCACGCTGCACCGTTGTCACGCAGCCCGTGCAATGCATGCCGGAGACGGGGATATCCAGGGTTTCGGCGCTCATGAACCGGACATGGCGCAGTCCGCGCGTTTATCCTAGGGGGGAGGATACGGAATGCGCGCGGCGATTGACCGCGTTTGCACGCTCAGCGCATGGTCGGGCGGGATGATACTGCTCATCGACAATTATGACTCGTTCACCTGGAATCTCGTGCATTTCCTGGGTGATGTGGGCGGACGTTGCGACGTGCGCCGCAACGACGCGCTGACGGTGGACCAGGCGCTTGCCCTGTCGCCGGAGGCGATCGTCCTGTCCCCCGGGCCATGCACGCCGAACGAGGCTGGCATCTGCCTCGATCTTATCGCCGCCGCCGCGGGGCGTGTGCCGGTCTTTGGCGTCTGCCTGGGACATCAGGTGATCGGCCAGGCCTTCGGCGGTACGGTCAAGCGCGCGCCCGTGCCGATGCATGGCAAGCTGAGCACTGTGCGCCATGCGGATACCGACATCTTCGCCGGGCTGCCGCAGGACTTCCACGCCACGCGCTACCACTCGCTGATCGTGGAGGCGGAGACGCTGCCGGAGGTGCTGGTGCCGACCGCCTGGACCGAGGACGGGCTGATCATGGGAATGCGCCACCGGTCGCTGCCCATCTTCGGCGTGCAGTTCCATCCGGAGAGCATCGCCTCCGAACACGGGCACGCGATCCTGCGCAACTTCCTCGACATTGCGGCCGGAAGGAACCGGCTGGCGGCATGAGCTTGCGTCCGATCCTGGCCCGTCTGGCCAATGGCGAGAGCCTGGCCGAGAGCGAGGCCGAGTCCGCCTTCGGCATCATCATGGAAGGCGAGGCCACGCCCGCGCAGATCGCGGGCCTGCTGATGGCGATGCGCGTGCGCGGGGAGACGGTGGCCGAGATCACCGGCGCGGTCCGCGCCATGCGGTCGCGCATGATCGCTGTCGCCGCGCCGGACGGTGCGATCGACGTCTGCGGCACGGGCGGCGACGGCGCGCACACGCTGAACGTCTCCACGGCGGTGACCTTCGTGCTTGCGGGCGCGGGAGTGACGGTGGCCAAGCACGGTAACCGGGCCGCTTCCTCCCGCGCGGGCGGGGCGGATGTGCTGACCGCGCTGGGCGTCAACGTGGATACGCCGCTCGACCGGCTGCCCGCGATCCTGGCGGCCGCGCGCTGCGCCTTTCTGTTCGCGCCGCGCCACCACGCGGCGATGCGGCATGTGGCCGGGCCGCGGCAGGAACTGGCCACGCGGACCATCTTCAACCTGCTCGGGCCGCTGGCGAATCCCGCCGGGGTGACGCGGCAGCTCACCGGCGTGTTCTCGCCCGTGTGGCTGCGCCCGATGGCGGAGACGCTGGGCCGGCTGGGGTCCGAGCGCGCCTGGATCGTGCACGGGCATGGACTGGACGAGCTGTCGTTGGCGGGGGAGAGCCAGGTGGCCGAGCTTCATGGCGGCAGCATCCGCGAATTCACGGTCACGCCCGAGGATGCGGGCCTGCCGCGCGCGCCGCTGGAGGCGATCCGTGGCGGCGACCCGGCCGAGAACGCGGCCGCGCTGCGCGCGCTGCTTGCCGGCACGGCCTCGCCCTATCGCGACACCGTGCTGCTGAACGCCGCGGCGGCGCTGATCGTGGCGGGGGGCGCGCAGGATCTGAAGGACGGGGTCGCGCAGGCGGCGCGGTCGATCGATACCGGGGCCGCGGCCAACGCGCTCACCACCCTGGCGCGGGAGGCGGCATGAACGCGACCGTGCCTGACGTGCTGCTGCGCATCTGTGCGGACACGCGCGCCGAGGTCGAACGGCGCAAGGCAGCGACGGATGTCGACGCGCTGCGCGACGCCATCGCCGAGGCCAGGGACACCCCGCGCGGCTTCGCCGCGGCGCTTGGCCAGAAGGTCGCGGAAGGCGGTTACGGCCTGATCGCGGAGATCAAGAAGGCCAGCCCCTCGGGCGGGATGATCCGGCCCGAATTCGACCCCGCTGCCCTGGCCGCCGCCTATGCCGGGGCCGGTGCGGCCTGCCTGTCGGTGCTGACCGACGGGCCCTATTTCCAGGGCGATCCGGACCACCTGAAGGCCGCGCGCGGTGCGGTGAAGCTGCCGGTGCTGCGCAAGGATTTCATCCTGGATCCCTGGCAGGTTTATGAGAGCCGGGCCATGGGGGCCGACTGCATCCTGCTGATCATGGCGGCGCTGGCCGACGAGCAGGCGCTGGAGCTGGAGGCGCTGGCCCGCTCGCTCGACATGGACGTGCTGGCGGAGGTGCACGACGCGCAGGAGCTGGAGCGTGCGCTGGGCCTGCAGACGCCGCTGATCGGCATCAACAACCGCAATCTGCGCACGCTCAAGACCGATCTCGGCACCACTTTCGAACTCGCGCCCAACGTGCCGCTGGAGCGCACGCTGGTGTCCGAGAGCGGCATCGCCACGCATGAGCACGTCTCCCGCCTTGCCGACGCGGGCGCGCATTGCTTCCTGGTGGGCGAGAGCCTGCTGCGCCAGCCCGACGTGGCGGCCGCCACGCGGGCATTGCTGGGAACATCATGAGCACGCGCCTGTTTGACCGCCTGGTCGCAGCCAACCAGGCCGAGTGGGACCGCTACGTCACGCATCCCTTCGTGAGGGGCCTGGCGGACGGGTCGCTGCCCGAGGCCGCCTTCCGCCGCTACCTGATCCAGGACTGGCTGTTCCTGATTCATTTCAGCCGCGCCTACGCCCTGGGGGTCTATAAGGCCGAGAGCCTGGCGGGGATGCGGGAGATGGCGCGCGGCCTGACTTTCCTGCTCGAATCCGAGATGTCGCTGCATGTCCGCTACTGCGCGGGCTGGGGCATCAGTGAGGAGCAGATCGCGGCGACGCCGGAGGCCGAGGAGACCATGGCCTACACCCGCTACGTGCTGGAGCGCGGCATGGCGGGCGACATCCTCGACCTGGAAGCGGCGCTGGCGCCGTGCATCCTGGGCTACGGCGTGATCGGCAAGGCGATCGCGGCGGGCGCGGTGCCGGGCAATCCCTACCGCGACTGGATCGAGACCTATTCCGGCGCCGCGTACCAGGAGCGGTGCGCGCGCCGCGCCGAACGGCTCGACATGCTCGGCCGGGCGCGGGGCGGGGAGGCGCGCTTCGCGGAGCTGAGCAAGACCTTCGGCCAGGCCACGCGGCTGGAGATCGCCTTCTGGGGCATGGGTCTGAAGGCATCATGAAGCTGGTCGTCGCCATGTCGGGCGGCGTGGACAGTTCCGTGGTCGCGGGGCTGATGGCGGAGGCCGGGCACGAGGTCGTCGGCGTCACGCTGCAGCTCTACGATCACGGCGCGGCGGTGGGCCGCAAGGGGGCGTGCTGCGCCGGGCAGGACATCCACGACGCACGGCGCGTGGCCGATGCGCTGGGCATCCCGCACTACGTGATCGACATGGAGGCGCGGTTCCGCGAAGCCGTGATCGAGGAGTTCGCCGACGCCTACGCGCGCGGCGAGACGCCGCTGCCCTGCGCGCGCTGCAACGCCACGGTGAAATTCGCGGATCTGCTGGGCATCGCCCGCGACCTGGGGGCCGACGCGCTGGCGACCGGGCACTATGTGCGCCGGGTGGAGGGAGCCGCGGGGCCGGAGCTGCATGTCGCGGCCGATCCGGCGCGCGACCAGTCGTATTTCCTCTATGCCCTGACGGACGCGCAACTGGCGTTCTGCCGCTTCCCGCTGGGCGACATGCCGGGCAAGGACGCCGTGCGCGAAGAGGCCGCGCGGCTGGGCATTCCGGTCGCCACGAAGCCCGACAGCCAGGATCTGTGCTTCGTGCCGCAGGGCAGCTACGCGGATCTGGTCGGCAGGCTGCGGCCAGAGGCGATGCAGCCGGGCGAGATCGTGGACGCCGAAGGCACCGTGCTGGGCCGGCACGTGGGCATCGCGCAGTACACCGTGGGCCAGGGACGCGGCCTGGGGCCGGCGAGCGTCGTCGGCGGCGAGCGGATGCGGGTGCTGCGCCTGGATGCCGCGCGCCGCCGCGTGGTGGTCGGCCCGCAGCGGCAGGCCGGTGGCGCGCGCATCGCGTTGCGCGAGGTGAACTGGCTGGGCGGGGCGGGCGAGACGCGCTGCGCGGTGAAGCTGCGGGCGCGCGAGACGCCGCAGCCCGCGCATCTGGCCCCGACCGAGACCGGCGCGGTGGTGACGCTGGCGCAGCCCGCGCTGGCCGCGCCCGGGCAGGCCTGCGTGTTCTATGCGGGCACGCGCGTGCTGGGCGGCGGGACGATCGACGGCTACGCTGCCGACGCCGCACGGGATTCCGTGGCCGCCTGAGCCATGTCCGGGCGCTGGCGCCGGTATTTCGACGCGGCGGGAATGGAGCCGCGCCCGACCCTGCTGGCGGCACTGGCGGCCTGGGGCGACAGGCCGCCGGGCCGGGCCGTGGACCTGGGCTGCGGCACCGGCCGCGACACGCTGGCGTTGCTGGCGCGCGGCTGGAGCGTTACCGCCATCGACGGCGAGGCGGAGGCGCTGGCGCGGCTGGATGCGGCGGTGACGCCGGCGGAACGCGGCCGGCTGACCCTGACCCGGGCACGGTTCGAGGCGATGGACGCCGTGCCCCCGGCCGAGCTGATCAACGCCAGCATGTCGCTGCCTTTCTGCCCGCGGGCGGCGTTCCCCGCCTTCTGGCGGCGGATCCGTGCGGCGCTGGCGCCCGGCGGGCTGTTCGCGGGCCACCTGCTGGGCCCCAATGACGGCTGGGCGGCGCGCGGCGTGGTGGTGCTGGACCGCGCGGCGGTGGCGGCGCTGCTGGAGGGCTGGATGGTGCTGCGCTGCGACGAGAACGACTATGACGGCGTGACGGCGGTGGGCGCGCGCAAGCACTGGCACCTGTTCGAGATTGTCGCGCGCCGTCCGCATTGACGGCGCGGGGTGCAGGGGGTATCGGGCGCCCTCCCACGGCGGCGGCGTAGCTCAGTGGTAGAGCAGGGGAATCATAATCCCTTGGTCGGGGGTTCAAATCCCTCCGCCGCTACCAGGGGTCTGCGAGACTTATCCACAGGATGCTAGCCACCGCGCTAGCCACTCGCGGTTCGCCCTTCACCCTTGCCGGCATCGTCGCCACGACGATTGGGATTCCAGAATGCCTAGCCACATGGCATCCTGGAGGTCCTGTTCTCCCTGTTGCGTGCCATCACAGCCCCTGGCCGGAAGATGTGATCGCCAATTCGGTAAGCCCAAGGCCCAGGGAGCGTCCATCCTCATTAACGCCGGCTGATTTCGGCGTCGCCTCCGGCGTCGTCACGAACCGCAGATCCAACCGCCCGTCTGGGCCGATCAGGCCGGCCGGCAGCGTCACGCGCAATTTCTGCACGCGATTATCCAATGTGTAGACGAAATCTCCGCAAGGGCGGCCGTTGCATTCGAGCGTCAGCGTTCTGCGTGGCATGGCGGGGCCGAGCATCATGCGCGTATCGAGCGCGAGGGTGAGATCTCCTGACGGAACTGGATTTAGATGGAGGAGTAGCCGCGCGTCCGCGCTCATCCACGTTCCCCATCCCTCGGGTCTGTGCCATCCCCCAAATCTGCTGAGGTTTTCCATCCCATCGTTAGTTAAGCGAATCGGGGAATCGCCAATTGAGTAGGAAATTGCAGCAAGGCTATTGGATATTTGTGCCTCCAGCGTTCCTTCTTCCGCTGAAGTTACGAAAGCAGGCGCCACTCTCACGACGGCGTACCAGTGCCGCTTATCGATACTCACGAATCCAGTTGCATCCAGCTTCTGTAGAAGCAACTTAACGACATCGCGATTTATAGGGGGAGGGGGCCAGCTATCCTGCAGCAGATCAAAATATGGAAATATGACTGCATCAGTTTCTTTTTTTGCAAGGAGCAGAAGGACGCGCTCGACGGCCTCTCCATCAAATACGATTTTTGTCCCGCGCTGACGAAAGGGAGAACTTCGAAGTAGTGATGGCCATCTGCCTCTAGCATACTCTAGATTTTTATCGCCACCAGTATTGTAGCTACGAAATCCAACTTCTGGCGCAAGATAATTAACTAGAAAATCATTCCCATACGGAAGAAAAGTTACCATTTCGTCCGATTTGAGCGCTTGGCGCATGTCGGCGACGATATCCTGGTCCATTACCATGAAGTCTTGGCGATGTTTGGCATTGACCCGCCAAGCGTCCTTGAGATGAGGGAGATTGGAAAGGATCAGAAATCCACCAAGCAGTGAGGCTGCCAAGCGGCGTCGGGCCGTGTTGCAGAAGGCAAAGAGCAGGGCGGTCAGCAGCCAAAATCCGAAAGCGGCGAGTGCGATCCAGCGATACGCTGCGCGCATGTTCCTGAAGCCGGGTGCGCGTTCGGAAAGCCAGCTTGTCCCCGTTGGGCCGAGGGTCAGTTCGGCCGACATGAATGGACTTCCGCCGAGCAATTCAGGGGGGCGAGTCGAATAGAATTTGAATGACGGTCCCAAGGACAAGTAGAGTCCGGTGATGGAGATCAGCAAGGCTGCAATTGTCAGCCAGTTTCTTGGGCGAACTAAGAACCCTGCGGCGAAACCGGCAAGAGCAAGGGGGAGGATGAATGTGCCCATCCAAACCGATGTGTCGCCAAAAAACTCGATCTGAGATCTCTCTTCACTGAGATTCAGCGTGTCCCACAGCCAAAAAAAGGTCTTCGTTGGCCTAAGAAGGAACGCGATGTCAGCGCCCCAACTTCTGAAGAAGCCAATGGGCGCTGGAGGAAACTCCATCCTTCCGATGTAGGCTGTAAACGCAATATAGGCGGCGCCGAATGCGAGGGCGTGGACGGGGGCAGCGAAGAATAGAAGGTATTTTCTGCGATTGGGCAAGCTAATCCAGGCAGCGAGAAGCCAAAGACTAGACCCTATCGCGAACATCACAAAGGTGTAACCCTCCATGAAGACGGATATGAAGCAAGCTCCAAAGTAAATTGCTGCGCTTCCGATCTGCCCTACGGCCCTCCCGTGTTGATTATCGACCAAATGTAGTGATGACCAAAAATAGAATGATAGCAAAGCAAATCCCACAGACACCAATGAATAGCCGGAATGGGTCCAGATTACGGGCATGCTGATCCAAAGAAATGCAGCTATAATGGAAAGATAGGTTCCGGCGCCCACTCGCAGAGCAATTCGCCATGCAGAAAAGAACGCGACGGCGATCCATACGGCTACCATGGCAGCATAGGCATCCGTCGGATGCAGGCCCGCGGAAATGAAGAGGGCGGTGAGATAAGCGCCAACGAAGCCGAAAGCGATCCACGCTGGCTCCGGTGCTGCGAAATGAGTGGCCCAAATGGTGGGGGGGAAGCTATCGGCGAAGGACTGGGCGAATCCGGTAACCCATAACGCTTGGAGGAAGGCCGGGGATGCGAGGCCGGGTAGGGCTCCGTGCAGAACCAAGGCAGCGACGAGGGCGACAAGAAGTGTCGCATAGCCTCCGACCGTCTGTCGCAATGCAACCTCTCTCATGCTTTCATATGTCCAAGAAGCGCCCCGAGCGCGAAAAAGAGAACGTCGCCGGCGACATTGACGATCCGCCCGAGAAGGATTGCCAGCAGGACCTCCGGCTCCCGGTTGATGCCAGCGAGCAGGAACAGAAGCACGACTTCGCGTACACCCAGACCGGCCGGCGCGCCGGGGGTCACCAGCCCCGCGAGCCAAGCGACCACGAAGGCGCCAATGGCAGCGGGAATGAAGGATGGCGGCAATGCAGCCGCCGGCGCCGCGATCACCAGGCAGCCGACGAACACCGCGCCGGAGATGGTGAGGAACAGTGCCTGCTCGCCCATGGCGACCGCCAACTCGTGGGACACATACCGCCAGACAATTCCCGTGACCGCGGCCAGGACAAACGCAAACGTCGCCACCGTGGCCGGCGCGGGGACTTGGCTGACGATCAGGTTCACGGTCAGCAGGCCGAATATCGCCCCGGTGGCGGAGATGAGCCCCAGCTCCCATAGGGTGGAGCGAACCAGCGCCCCGCCCCCATATCCCGCGGCCATGCCGATCGCCTGTCGACCGGCGACATGGAAGATGTTCCCGGGAATGTACTTCGCCAGTTGGGAGACGCCGTAGGCGTAGATCGCCCAGCTTCGGCTGGCCCGCGGCCCGCAGAAGGCCAGCAGGTTGCGCCATGCCAGGGCAAGGAACGTATTCGCCGCTCCATAAACCACCGCAAGCAACGCAAGCAGCACCAGGTGAACAGAGGATAAACGCGTGAAATCGATCTCCGCGGCTTGCTGGCGCAGACGGAAGAAAACGAACACCGCGCCCGCAATCGCCAGGGCGCCGCCCACCCAATGGAGAACCCGCTTCATTCGCCGGCGTCGGTCAGCTGTCTTTTCGGGATCGGCACAACACCATGGTCCAGGGAATGGGGGAACGAACTTCAACGACGTCGAAATACTTCGAAACGAATTTGATCAGGCCGGATTTCGACCAATGCTGGATGTGCCCCTCGGTATTCCCAAGCGAGCTCAGATATTTGCCCCGCGCCATATTCATGGCGCGCCAAAGCGGCTCTCGCGGTACGCTGATGATCGCATATCTGGGCGAGATATCCTGTAGGACCTTGATCGCTTCCTCTGGCCGTTCCAGATGCTCCAGGACTTCGCAGCAAACGACGCAGCCGGCAGAATCCTCAGGATAATTCAGATCGTAGATACTTCTTACCGTAAATATATCTTCAGTTATTCCGGAATTTCTCGCATTCGCGCGGGCAATATCTATTACCTTTGATGAGAAATCGCTTCCGCGGGCATCGATGCCAGCCCTGCGCCAATGGTTCGTCCAGAAGCCTTCTCCGCAGCCAACCTCGTGGATCGTCGTAGGGGAGGCGAGGGCGACGAGTTCGGACAGGCTATCCGAGAATCCCTTCATGAGTCGGCGCACGATCGGATTCCGGGATCCGTATTTGTCGAAGACGTTGCCGATGGCGATGTTGTCTTCCGTCAGTCCGCCAGCAATCTTCATCAATGCGCTCCGA